>Ga0154020_10002096_pt1 | contig 24265 bp, 18 predicted proteins | sample Klosneuvirus_201_FD_109709 | JGI IMG/M metagenome (GOLD analysis project Ga0154020, IMG submission 109709) | Active sludge microbial communities from wastewater, Klosterneuburg, Austria - Klosneuvirus_20160825_MG | ecosystem: Engineered > WWTP > Aerobic digester > Activated sludge | place...
CAGCTGTTCCCCATCATGCCGATCCACCGCCTGGGCGAGCAGCCCACGCGGCGCGCGGTGCTGGCGGACATCACCTGTGACTCGGACGGCAAGATCGACAAGTTCATCGACCTGCATGACGTCAAGACGACGCTGCCGCTGCACGCCATGAGCGGCACCGCGGCGTACCACGTGGCCATCTTCCTGGTCGGCGCGTACCAGGAGATCCTGGGCGACCTGCACAACCTGTTCGGCGACACCAACACGGTGCACGTGGCGCTGGAAGAGGGCCACGGCTACCGCATCCAGCATGTCGTGGCGGGCGACACCGTGACCGACGTGCTGAACTACGTCAGCTACTCGCGTGACGACCTGGTGGCGCGTGTGCGGCGCGCGGCCGAGGTCGCGCTGCGCAAGCAGCGGATGACGCTGGAGGAGTCGCGCCAGCTGCTGCGCATGTACGAGGACGGGCTGAGCGGGTACACCTACCTGGAGCGGGATTAGCCCCCTCGAGCCAACCCCCTCGAAGCGAAGCTTCGAGGAGGTTGTTCCGGTTCCGTCTGGTCTGGCGCCCCCGTACTGCCTCCTGGCGCCCGTCATTTCCCGCGGTGCGCTACAGGTTCGCAATGTCTCGCATCATCAGCTGGTTCCTGGGCCGGTCGCCGGCCGCGAAGATCCCGGGTCTCGCGGCCTGGCTGCGCGAGCCGCGGGGTGCGGCGCCGGTCGAGATCGGGCGCGCGCGTGGGGTCAGGCTGCTGGTGCTCCTGGTGCTGGTGGGCTGGGTCGCGCCAACGGGTTCGGGCAGCGGCCCGGAGACGTTGCTGGAGCGGCCAGTGGCGTGCACCATCGGCGCGCTGGTCGGGGTCGCGCTGTGGGCGCTGCTGCGCTGGGTAGTCACGCAGCCGCTGCGGCTGGACGCGCAGGGGCTGGCGCTGGGGACCGGCGCGGCGCAGCTGCTGGTGCCCTGGTCGCGCTTCGATCCGCTGCGGCGGCCGCTGCTGGTGAATGGCGTGCTGATGTCGCTGCCCCTGCAGCCGGCGCAGGATGGCGAGCGCAAGGTGACGCGGGCCGCGGTGCTGAACCAGCGTGAGCTGGCGGTGTGGCTGCTGCAGGCGGTGCGGCCGGACGATCTGGTGGCGGCGATCTCGGCCGGTGTGGCGCGTTTCGGCGCGCCGAGCGGGGGGCTACAGCCCGAGCTGGAGCGCCACGGCGAGGACCGGCACGCCGTCGATCAGGTCGGCGCGCGCCCAGCGTGATCGAGACAACACGAGAGTTCGGCGCACGCTCTTCAACGTGGCCGGGCGCGGGAGGCTTACTTCAGCGCGAGTACATGGTGGAGCAGGTGCCGACGGGGCCGGAGCCGTTGGCGACCGGTGACACCCACGCGCCGGCGGCGCCGCACTGGTACCAGGTGCCGTCGAAGCGGGACTCGACGCAGCTGCGCGGGGCGACGTTCTTGTTCAGGCTATCGGAGCGGCACCAGGGGTAGCGCGTGGTGCAGCCGGTGCTGCCGGCCTTCCAGACCCCGCCGTCGCACCTGTACCAGGCGGCGTCGGAGGCGGATTGCACGCAGGTGCCGGCGGGCACGGTCTTGTTGAGGGTCGCCGAGCTGCAGGACAACGCGGGCGTCGGGGTCGGCGTGGGCGTGGGCGTCGGGGTCGGCGTCGGCGTCGGGGTGACCGAGCCGCAGGCGCGCGGGCCGAGCGGGGTGGTCGCGGCGACCTTGGTGACCTTGACCTTGAAGCGGTCGCTCCAGCCGGCGGAGCGGCTGCCGTAGAGGTGCTGCGAGATCAGCGGTGACACGTCCATGATGGGGCCCTGCACCGCGGACTCGACGCAGACGTCGGGGCCATAGTCGTCGGTCTGCGCCACGACACACTTGCCATTGGCCTCGATCTCGATGCGAGCGCCGCAGCCGTAGCGCTGGCGCGAGGCGGCGTAGTACCAGCTGCCGCCGCGGGTGTACGAGCCGCACGACATGATGCCGTCGTCGGACGAGGTGAAGCCGAAGCTGGTCAGGTAGTAGACGCCCGAGGCGGGGATGGCCGAGGAGGCCTGGCCGCGACAGCCGGTGAGGCCTTCCTGGAGGGTCAGCACAGAGGGGCCCTCGTCGAGCTCGCCGGCGCAGCCGGCGGCGCCGAGGCCGAGGCTGGCGGCGAGGCCGAGGGCCAGCGCAAACTTGATTGGGGCGGACATCCCGATCATTGCCGAGGGGCTCGGGCCGGAGGCGGGGGGGTTGGCCATGACGAGGGGAATTGCAGACCGCGGGCCGCACGGAGGTGCGTGGAACTGCTGGGCGGGGGCGAGACGGAGTGGGGGGCGGGGTCAGCAGGTGCACACGGGTGTGAGCAACCTCGGGGTCACATGCGGAAGCCGACGCCGAGCGAGGCCACGATGATCGTCGCTTCGTCGGGAACCGTGAGGACGTCGCCCTCCAGGGTCAGGACCGTGCTGCCGCTGCCGAGCTCGACGCCGGCGCCGACCACGCCGAGGCCAACGTGGCTCATGCGCGCGGTGAAGTAGGGCGATACCGCGCCACCACGCTTGAAGAAGAACGAAGCGCCGGCGTCGCCGATGGGGAACGGGCCGACCATGTGCACACCGATGCGCAGATCGAGGTTGCGGTGGACACGGAAGCCGAGGTTGGCGCCCGGCAGCGCGGCCATACCGCCATCACCGAGCCCCTCGAGCATGGCGAGCTCGATGTTGAAGATGGCGCCGCCGGCATTCGATGCGGAGGTGGACCCCTTCTCGATGCGCGCCTGGTCAGCGAATGCTGGAGATCCCCCCAGGGTGACGAGGGTCGCGAGGCCGAGGCAGGTCAGGACGATGTTGATGCGGTGGCGCATGGCCAGCCGAGTTGCAGCTGGCGGGCCAGGCGTAGGTGCTCGAGATCAGTGGAGGGAGAGTGTCAGGGCGGTGGGGAGCTGACGCCTCGACCCTACGGGTCGAGGCGGAAGACGCGGTCGTTCAACATGTCGACGATGTAGACCTTGCCGTCGGGGCCGAAGGTGAGCCCGCCGAGGGCGCCGGGGCCGAGGCCGGTGTCGACCTGGTTGACCTGCTCGCCGGCCTTCGTGAACGCGGTGATCTTGGCGGTGCGGTTGTCGGTGACGTAGAGGTAGTCGCCGTGCAGCTCGAGGCCGCTGGGGGCGTCGAGGGTGCCGTCGTCGGGCACCACGTCCTCGATGACCGCGCCGTCGACGCGGCGGAACTCGGAGATGCGCTCGAAGTTGTTGAGCGCGGCGCCCACGGTGCCCGAGGTGGTGTCGAGGCGGGCGATGCGGTGGTTGCCGGTGTCGGCGATGTACAGCATCGAGGTGCTGGCATCGAAGACCAGGTGGCTGGGGGTGCTGGCGACATAGCCGACCGAGCCGGCGGCATACTGGCGCGCCTTGCCGTCGGAGTGGTTGTCGTTGCCGATGCCGTCATCGAGGCCGAAGTCGAACATCATGATCGACTTCGAGAGGCCGGCGAAGACCCAGTACTTGTTGGCGCTCTCGTGCGCGATCCCCATGCAGTTGGGCGCGTAGTGCAGCATGTCGAGGTGCGAGCCGAGGCCCATCGGGTCCAGCTTGGCGAAGATGGTGGGATCCGACGACCACAGCGCGGGGCCCATGAAGTCGTTGGGCGCGGCCATGTTGTCGTAGTGGTTGCGCGACTCGCCGCAGGTGCCGAAGGTGCCCGGCTTGCCGACGCGGGCGGTGGTGTCGTTCTGGCCGAACGCGATCGCGCTGACCTCGGCCATGAAGTGCAGCGCATAGCCGTCCTTGCGGTACTCGGTGGTGCGGGTGTCCTTGCTGGCGTCGTGGATGATGGTGACGCTGTCGTCGCGGTAGTTGACGACCCACAGCTCGTCGGGGCGCATGGGGTTGAAGGCGAGGTCGCGCGGCTGCTGCAGGCGCGCCGTCGGGCCGGCGATCTCGGTCAGCGTGATCGAGGTCGGGGTGCCGTCGCCGGTGCCGAGCTCGGGCGCGCGGCGCACGGTAGCGTCGGCGGTCAGCCCGGCATCGACATCGGGCCCGTTGCCCTCCGACGAACCACAACCGACCGCGAACGTCATGACGGAGATCAAGAGAATCGACTTCATGTCGGGATTCATAGACCAACCCGGTGGCCGCGACAAGGCACACGCGTTCGTGATAGATGAGGAGACATGCGTGGCCTGCATTTTGTGTTGGCTTGCACACTGTTGATGGGCGCGGTTGCCGGGTGCGACACAGACGTGGACCCGACAGAGCTGCCCGCCACACTGAGCGCCCAGGACTACAAGAGCTGGGACCCGTCGCCCATCTTCGTCAGCGGCTACATCCCGGCTCACGGCAACTCGGTGCGCCTCATCTATGCCAACCCGAAGGCGCGGACCTATGCACACTCGGGGCGCTATCCCGAGGGCAGTGTGATCGTCAAGGAGGTCTACGCCCGCAAGGACGACGGCTCGCAGGGCAGCCTCAACTACGTCGCCATCATGCGCAAGACGGCCTCGCCCCCCGACGGCGTGCCCAGCGCGGGTGGTTGGATCTTCACCCAGGTGGGCAGCGTCGCCGCGGTGCAGGCCGGCAAGGCCGAGCGCTCGCGCGATCTGTGCTGGGACAGCTGCCACCGCCAGGGCTCCTGGGACGGCGCCTGGGCCGACTACGGGGACTGACGGTCAGACCGCTCCCAAGCGCGCGTACACTGGGAACATGACGGCGCTGAAGCGGACGACCCTGGGCGTGGCGGCGGTGACGGCGATGGCGCTGGTGACGGCGCTGGCGGCCACGGCGCGCGCCGATTCGCCCGAGTTCAAGTGTGCCTCTGGCGAGCGCATCGAGCGCAAGCAGAGCACCTGGGGCTACGCGCGCGGCGCCGGCTCCGACCTGCGCATCGAGAACACCCAGAGCTCGGTCGGCTGGGCGCGCAGCGCCGGCTCCGACTGGCGCATCGAGACCTTCGGCGGCTCGACCCTGGCCTTCGTGCGCGGCGCGCGCATCGAGAAGTCCAACGGCGAGACCTGGACCAGCCTCGACACCGCGCGCCAGTTCGCCGAGTGCCCCGACATCGTGGCCGCCGCGCTGTGGGTGCTGCGCCAGGCCGGGCGGCTGTAGCCGTGAGCTGCCCGAGGTGCGTCGCGTACTTCGGCGACTGGCGGAGCGGCGGACCGTGGTTCCCCGAGCGCGACTGGGACATCGTGCAGTCGGAGGAGATCGAGGTCGGCACGCACGGGGCCGTCACGGTGATGCAAGGCAGCGCGCGCTGCCGGGGCTGCGGACAGACGGCCGACTTCGGCTGCAGCTACGGCCCGGGGTACTGGTTCACTCGCAGCGAGGCGCGCTGAGCGCACTGGGCGCGGCTCGCCCGGCTTCGAGTATCATCGAGCACGAGGAGCCCGCGCCCGCCCCGTGTCGTTCCCCGACCTCTCGGATTACCTGCCGCGGCAGGACACCTGCGAAGACGTGAGCCTCTACGGCCAGCGCGTGGCGGAGCGCTACGACGACGCCACGCTGGCGGTGCTGGCGAGCTTCCCGAGGCTCGCGAAGCTCGAGCTGCTGAACCATCACATCACGCGCATCCCCCGTGGGCTCCGGGCCCTGCGGCACGCGTGGATCGGGCAGTCGCCGGGCCTCGCCACGCTCGAGGGGATCGAGGACGCGGTCGGGCTGCAGGGGTTGCAGCTCTCGAACCTGCCCGCGCTCGATCTCGCGGACGCGTTCGAACGGCTCGCGGGGCTTCCGGAGCTGGTGTACCTGACCCTGGGCGGCGAGCACGTGCGGCAGCTCCCGGCGGCGTTCGCGCGGCTCCCGAAGCTGGCCCACCTCGAGCTCGGCTACGCGCCCGGCCTCGACCTCGATCAGGCCTTCGCGATGATCGCGCAGGTCCCGACGATGCGGGTGCTCGAGCTGGGCAAGCTCGCCGTGCCACCCTCGATCGGCGCGCTGCGCCAGCTGCGCGTGCTCACGGTGGTGGCGGAGGGCACGTTGCCCGACGAGCTCGGCGCGCTGGCCGCGCTCGAGGAGCTGCACCTTGCGAAGGCGACGTGCAAGGCGTTGCCCAGCTCGATCGGCAAGCTGTCGCGGCTCACGAAGCTCGACCTCTACTACTCGAAGGTCGCCGCGCTCCCCGACGAGATCGGCGCGTGTCAGTCCCTGCGCGAGATCCAGGCGCGGAGCAGCGCGCTCAAGGCGCTCCCCGAGTCGATCGGCAGGCTCGCCGCGCTGCACACGCTCGACCTCTACAACACCAAGCTCAAGAAGCTCCCGCGATCGCTGGGCGCGCTCGAGAACCTGCGCGTGCTCGAGCTCTCGTACGACAAGCCGATCGAGGTCCCCGAAGAGATCTACCGCCTCTCGCTCGAGAAGTTCACCGGCCCGCAGGAGGTGCTGGACAAGCTCGTCCTGCGACGCCTGCCGACGCCCGACAAGTCCGAGGTCCTCTACTCCGAGGCCGAGCGCCTGCCCGACGACTTCGGCGGCGTGGGCCGCTTGCAGCTCGCCCTCCACGAGCACGCCGCGCCGATCCCGCAGCTCGCCAGGCTGCCAAACGTCGAGCAGGTCACGATCGACACCGGCAACCTCGACGATGCGTTCGAGCGCCTCGCCGGTGCACCGCGCCTCTGGCGCGTCTCGGTCCTCGGCGAGCGGGACGCCCTGCCCGCCTCGATCGCGAAGCTCACGCAGATCACCGCGCTCGAGATCGACAGCGGCCCGTGGGGCGACTCCGACCGGCCGGGCACGCTCCGCGCGCTCCCCACCGCGCTCGGCCAGCTCGCCGGCCTGAAGACGCTCGTGCTCAACCGCCATCGCCTGACCGAGCCGCCCGAGGTGATCGGGGAGCTGGCCGCCCTCGAGAAGCTGATCTTGTCGGGAGGCGAGCTGCGCGCGCTGCCGCGGTCCCTCGGCAAGCTCCAGCGCCTGCGCGAGCTCCAGATCCGTGGCCTGACCGAGCTCCACCTCCCTGACGAGCTCGCGCGCTGCGCCGCGCTCGAGGCCGTGACCTTGCACGCCGGGTGGGGGTCGAGCCGGATCGACAACCTCGCGGTGCTCGGTCGGCTGCCCGCACTCCGGCAGCTGTGGATCACGTACGTCCGCCAGCCCCAGGACTGGGCGGGCCTCCTGGCCGCGCTCGGGGGCAGCGCGCTCGAGCTCCTCGACCTCGAGTACAGCGAGCTCGGTGTTCTCCCCGCGGAGATCGGCGGGCTCGCCAAGCTCCAACGTCTGGTGCTCGAGCACACCGGCATCAAGCAGCTGCCACCGGAGCTGCGCGCATGCACCGAGCTGCGCTGGATGAGCTGGTCGAACTGGCAGTTCAGCGCGCAGGGCCGGGCCGAGCTCAAGAAGCAGCTCCCTCCCGGCCGGTGGCGCAAGCAGAAGCGGGACCGCGTCGAGTTCTACGAGCGCACGGCGTGACAGGAGCAGGCTCGACGCCAGCCCCCACTGCCCGCCTGCTGCTATCCTCCGCCAAGCATGAGCGGCGGGCGTGTTTGCGCGCAGTCGGGACTCCTCGTGGATGGAGAGACGCGGGTCCTGACCGATCCGAGCGAGTACTACCATCCTGCCGTTGGCGTCGCGGTGGGTTGCGGACGCCTGCGGTGCGAGAGCTGCAAGGCGTGGGTGCGCTCCGGCCCGCCGGGGCTCGGGCTCAAGGCCAACACGCGCGTCGATCTGCGCGCTCTGCACGCGGCGCCTGACTGGTCGGCGCTCGCCTTCGTGGAGGAGCCCTACAGGCTCTTCGGTCGCATGCGGCTCCACGCGTGCACCTGCACTCACTGGGCAGCCGAGAGCGTCCAGCCGATCGACAACGACCGCGAGCTCGACTCCGATCCAGATGTGCCGTGGGCCTGCGCCGGCCATCCGGCCCCCGAGCTACCTCTGTCCCTGAACGATCTGGTGATCGATGCAGGGACCAACTGGACGCAGCTCGTCGACCAGATCCTGCGCGGAAGCTGCCCTCGCGCGCTCGAGCGAGCGGAGGCGCTCGGAGCAGAGCCCGGCCTCTGGCTGGCCTGGCTGTACGTCTATCTGCGGGGGCTGCCCGTCGCAGACCAGCTCTCGCTCGCGATCGCCGACCGCCTCGAGGACTCCGAGCCGCAGGTCGCCGGTCGTGTCCTCTACTTCTTCGTCCACTTTCCACGTGCGCGGGGCATCGAGAAGGTCGTCGCGAACGTCGAAGCGGACATTCACCGCGTCGCCCTTGGGTATCCGATTCCCGAGAGTCCTCCCGCCCTCACGCGGTGGGCGGTCCTCCAGACCCGTCTCGCGAACGCGCCCGACCAGCGCGACGACCTCGACTTGCGCGTCGAGTCGCTGGTCGAGCGCCTCCTCGTCGTACCGCGGTCGTCGCTCCCTCACGACGATCTCGGACCCAGCGGAACGGGCGACTTCGAACGACAGCGGCGTGCGCGGCTGGGGTGGGACAGCGCGACCTTGAAGTACGTCCTGGACGACTTCGCGCGCCTGCGAGCCAGCGAGCGCACCGACGTGGTCGGCCACGCGCTCGGACGCTCGGCGGCGATGTTCGCCGGTGCGGAGCGGCGTCGGTTCATCGCGGATCACATCCTCGAGATCGATGCGGCGGCACCCGGTCGCTGGCGTCAGGCGCTGGCGTTGCTCAGTGACTGGCACGACAAGCCCGCACAGGGTCATCTCATCGTGGTCGCGGGTGCGCGGGTCATCCAGGCGCGCCTGGCCACGCCCGATGAGTTTCGCACCTGGATCAGGGAGCGCCGCCGCTACGGCTGGGTCGACGCTGCCTGGGTCACCCCGCTCGAGACCATGCTCGAGGCGACCGTGGCGCTCGAAGAGGCCCTCGCGGAGCCTGGCAGGAAGTTCCAGGCATCGGGGCAAGAGCACGACGGCAAGCGCGTGGTGACGATCTACAGCCTGGCCGGCGGTGGCGCGAGGGAGCTGCTACCGATGCAGGTGCCCGCAGCCGAGCACGACGCGCTGGTGGCGATGCTGCGTGCGCGCGGATGCGACCAGGCGGAGACCGAGTTCCTGACCCGGATCGTCTGGGTCAGGAAGCCAGAGGGCGTCGAGGTCTTCGACGGCCGGCGCAGGCAACTCGACGCGGCTGGCGATCGTGCGACGCTCGCGGACGGCCGTGTCGTCGAGCGCTCCGACGTCGCCCAGGTCTTCACGTGGGCGTCCGACGACCACGCCCACCGCGGGATCCACGCGACCTTGCGCTCGGGTGAGGAAGTGGAGCTCGTCACCGAGATCGCGCTCGCCGCGACGGGCGATCCCACCTACAACCGCAACGACCTCCTGATGGACAGCGGGTGGTGCACGACGCTCGGACGCGTGATCGCGAGCTGGGCGGGCGCGACGTTCGAGGACAGGATCTAGTGGACCTCGCGACCTGCGAGCAGCCCGACGAGCTGATCCAGCTGGCGTGGAACGCTGGCTTCGACAGGAAGCTGGTGCTCCGCGAAGGCACGGACGCTGCCCGATACCTTCTCGCCGGTGAGCGCGACGAGCTCTCCACGCTGTTCTGGCCCGTGCCACGCCGCCTGGAGGCCGTGAGCCTGTGGTCCGGGAACTCGCGCCCGGCCGCCGGCGTCCCCGAGGAGTTGCGCCCGTTCGCGAGCGCGGTCGTGCCCGCATGCATCGCAGGTGGCCTGCTCGCGCACTTCGTCGTGCTCCCCCGCGCCCCGGCGCTCGGCGCGACGACGACGATCACCGGCGTGATCGTGGCGACGTTCGCGCTGCTCGGGGCCGTGCAGAAGGTGTTGATCCGCGCCAGCCTGAGGCGCCAGGTGGCGCGGCTCGACGAGGACAGCGCGCTCAGCATCGTGCTCGACGCGCTTCGCAGGGGGATGCGCCGGAACGCCGCGCGGATCCCGCGCGCATGCGTGTGGATCCGCGAGGGGCTCGCGCGGAGCACCCCCGCCAAGGTCAAGGGCTCGTTCAGCTGGCCCGCGTTCGAGGTCAAGCAACCGCTCGACGGCGGCCGGTCGTGGACCGCGGCGTTCGACAGCCACGACCAGTACAAGGACAACGTGTATTACCTCGTGCGGCTGTTCCAGGGCGAGGTCCGGATCGACGACTTCATGGTCGAGATCGGGACCGAGTGGACCGGCGACGACTGGACGGTCCCGACATTTCTGCCCGAGCTCACCAGGCGCATCGCCGAGGTCGCCGCGACCGGCAAGACGAACACCGCCTACCGCCGCTGAGCTAGTTCATCGGGGCGCCGACCAGCAGCCACTGCCGGAGCAGCTCGCGATTCTCGGCCGTGAGCACGTCGTCGGGGGCGGCGCCGATGAGCTGCTTCGAGGACTTCGGCGGCATCTCGCGCTTCTGGATGACCTTGCGATAGAGCACGCCGAGGCGCGACAGGTAGGTGTCGTACATGGTCGGATCGAAGTCCAGATCGGGCACGCTGGCACTGCCGCCGTGACAGTCGGTGCAGCCGCCCAGCACCCCAGCGATACCCTTGCCCTCGGGGCCGCCGCCGCTGTTGAACCGGATCATGACCGAGGCCGGGTCGAGGCTGCTGACGACGACGTAGTCGGTGAGCAGGGTGCGGGTGGCCTGGCGCGCGTCCTTGGTAGTGATCTCGAAGCGCCAGTTCGGGCCATCTCCGAGCTTGCTGGCGTCGACCGGGACCTGCACGTTGAGCGGCACCGTGTTGGCCTGGCCTGGCGTGCCCGCGGTCGCGCTGGCGGGGGTCAGGTCGACACGCTCGTCGCCTCGCACCGCGACCACCGTGTAGCCGACGGGATAGTCGCCATCGCCGTCGTGCACGGTGAACTCGACCGTGATGGGCGCGACCTTGCCGTTGAGGAGGGCGTCGGGGCCCGGCTTGACCAGCTCGAGACGCGGGGCAAGGTTGCCGGCGGGGTGCTCGACGGTGATGCTGCCGAGGGCGCGCGCCACGGTGAGGCCCGGGGTGCCGTCGCTGATGCTGGCGCTGAGCTTGTAGGTGCCAGCGCAGAGCGTGCCGGTGTCGAAGCTGATGTGGCCGGCGCCGCCGCGCAGCGCCGCGGGCGCCAGATCGGTGCGACCGCCCGCGGTCTTGCAGGCGGGGTCGACGGCGTCCTCGCCGAGCAGGAGGCTGCCGGTGACCGCCTCGCGATCGGCATCGGTGACCAGGAAATCGACCTCGAGGCTGTCGTCGGCCTTGCCGTTGCCGGTGTTGATGGTGATGGTGGGTTCGGAGTTCCTGGCGCGGGCGCCGCGTTCGAAGCTGACGATGGGTCCCGTGCACCTGGTCTCGAACCAGTTCGCGAACATGTCGCGCGCACGTGCCGGGATGGCGGTGCCGTTGGGCGGCATGTCCTCGGCCAGGCTGCCACGCACACAGACGAAGCGCGCCATCGAGGCGGCGCCGCGGATCTGCTGGCCGTTCTCGATGCTGTCCTCGTAGAGATCGAGGCGGAACGTCGACGGCGCGCCGCCCGATGCCGGCGAGCCGTGGCAGCGCACACAGTTGGCCATCATGACCGGCTGCACGTCGTCGACCCAGGTCGGCTTGTCGGGCGCCGAGGGCGCACAGCCGACGGCAGCAGCCAGCACGGCGAAGGCGAAGGCGGACGCGTTGAGCTTGGTCGTCTTCATGGGTAGTAGTGCAGCTGCAGCATGGCCAGGTTGGCGGTGTCGCCGCCGTCGCCGGCCCCGAGGATGCGGGTGCGGGCGAGCAGGTGAAGCTCGAAGTGGGCGCGCGGGAACCACTGCAGATTGGCCGTGATGGCGTCGCGCGCGACGTGCTTGACCGCGACGTCCTCGTCGTAGCGCTCGACGGTGGCGCTGACCTGCCAGCCGCGCTTCAGCCAGTAGTAGGCGCCCAGGTGGGCCACATACTGGGTGCGGCCGTCGGGCAGGGCGTCGAGCTCCTGGCGCATCAGGTCGACCTCGCCCATCAGCAAGAGCTTGCGGTTCCTGAAGGCGCGCTTGCCGACCAGGCCGACCAGGTAGCGATCGTCGAGGTCGCCCAGGCTGGCGCGGGCCTGCATGGCCAGGCTGCTGCGGTCGTCGATGCGACGCTCGACATAGGCGGCCAGCCCCTTGCCACCCTTCTGGCCCAGCGGGCGCAAGAGGTCGGGCATGAACGCGGTGAAGTGCGCCTCCCAGGCGTCCTGCAGCCAGCCCACCGAGAGATTGTAGGTCTCCTCCAGGGTGTGGAAGCCGGTGTAGCGGCGCACATACATGGTGTGGTCGGGCAGGCGCAGCCCGAACGGCGCGAAGAAGCGGCCGGCACGCAGGTAGTAGCCGCGGCTCTGCGGACGCCAGGTCAGGTAGTGCTCGCGCGACACCGCGTAGCTCAGCAGCGAAGGGTCGCGCGGGCGCACCGAGCCGCGCGCGCCGATGATCATGTTGAGCGACAGCTTCTTGGTGAACTCGAAGCGGCTGTAGAGGTCGGCCTGCATCGGGAAGAAGGTGAACTCGGGGCCGTCACCGTCGCTGTTGCCGACGTCGTTCAGCAGCGCGGCGCCGCGGTAGTCACCGCCCAGCTTGAGCCAGCTGGGCAGCTTCCACCAGCCGTGCAGGAAGCGACCGTCGCCGCCGCGCGAGATGGTGTCGGCGCTCTCGTCGCGGCCATAGCCGTTGAGCAGGCCGCCGCCCGCCGGCGCCAGGTGACACAGCGTGCAGCGCGTGGCGTCGGTGCCGAACTGGAACTGGGGATAGGCGCGCGCCGCGGCCGGAGCCAGCGTCAGCGCGAGGAAGGCGATCAGGAGACGGGTGCGCATCAGTCGTTCTTCGCCCCGGCCAGGATCCACTTCTCGATCAGCGCGATATCGGCCTCGGGCAGCGGGCCGTCGGGCGGCATGCGGTAGGCGACGTCGTCACCGCGCAGCAGGTACAGCAGGCGCGACTCGTCGGGGCGCCCCGGCTTGACGTAGCTCTGCGGCGGGAAGGGCTGGTTTGGCCCGCTGAGCGTGCCGCCGACCAGGTCGATGTAGGCGCCCTCGGGGGTGTCGAGCTGGAAGCCGAAGGTCGCGGTGTGCTTGGCGTGGCAGCCCGAGGTGTTGCAGGCGGGCTGGATCAGCGTGGGATAGATGTACGACCAGCGCGCCGGGCGCGGGTCCTCTTCCTCGCCACAGCCACTGGCCACGAGTGCCAGCACCACCAACGAGGCCGAGGCCAGCCAGCGCCCGGGCCCGATCCAGGAACGCAGCCTACGCACGTTGCAATGGGTAGCACTACGGCCAAGGTCGTGTCCACGGGTATACTCGGCGCATGTCGTTCTGCCCGGCCTGCCGGTCGGACTACCCCGCTGACTGGAAGCGCTGCCCCAAGGACGAGGCGGCGCTGCTGCAGTCAGATCATGTCGGCAAGTACAAGATCGATGGCCTCATCGGGGCCGGCGGCATGGGCGCGGTCTATCGCGCGCTCAACCCCGACACCAAGTCGACCGTCGCCATCAAGCTGATGCATCGCTCGGCCTCGGCGCAGGACGACGCGCGCAAGCGCTTCCAGCGCGAGGCGGCGTCGATCGCGGCGCTCAAGACGCGCCACGTGGTCACCATCTTCGACTTCGGCACCGACGTCGATGGCACGCTGTACCTGGTGATGGAGCTGCTGCGCGGCCACTCGCTGCGCAACGAGATCGGGGTCGGCGGCGGCGCCATGGAGATCGGGCGCATCAACGTCATCCTGCAGGGCGCCCTGCGCGGCCTGGCCAGCGCGCACCGGGCCGGCATCACCCACCGCGACCTCAAGCCCGACAACATCTTCCTGGCCGAGACCGATGACGGCGAGGTGCCCAAGATCCTCGACTTCGGCATCGCGCGCGCAAGCCGCGAGCAGGGGCTGACGCAGTCGGGCGCCCTGATGGGCACGCCGGCCTACATGCCGCCCGAGCAGGTCGCCGGCCAGCGCGACCAGATCGGGCCGTGGACCGACGTCTATGCCATGGGCGTCATCCTGTACGAGATGTTGACCGGCGCGGTGCCGTTCTCGGCCGAGAGCGTGACCGAGATCCTGCGCAAGGTGCTGGCGCGCGAGTTCACCCCCATCCACGAGCTACGCCCCGAGCTGCCGGCGCCCATCCAGCAGGTCGTCGAGCGCGCGCTGGCCAACGGCCACGACGAGCGCTACCCCGACGCCGACGCCATGCGTCTGGGCTGGGAGGCCGCCTACCGGGCCATCGATCCGCACGCGCCGGCGTCGCCGCCGGTCAGCGACCGCAAGATCACGGTGCCGCCACGCCCGATGACCACGCCGCGCAACGTCGCGCTGGAGGACACCCAGGCCACCGACAGCGCGCCCATCGCGGTGCCGCGAGTGCCCACGGTGCCCGCGGGTGGCCGGCCGCCGGGGCCGGGGCCAGGGTCGCAGTCGATCGCGCCGGTGGTGCTGGGCTCGGGTGAGGGTGTGCGCAAGCCGGGGCGCGGACGCTGGGTCATGCTGGGCGCCGCCGTGGTCATCGCGGGCGGGCTGGCGGTCGGGATCCCGCGCCTGCTGCGCAAGAGCAAGCCGGTGGTGACCCACGCAGGCTCCGACGCAGGCGCCGGGCCGGTGGTGGTGGCGCCGCCCGCGGGGTCCGATGCGGCAGTGCTGGTGGCGCCGCCCGCGGGGTCCGACGCAGGCGCCGCGCTGGTGGTGGCGCCGCCGGATCCGCCGGGCATGGTCAAGCTGGCGGGCGGGTCGTTCGATTTCGGGCCGCCGGCCGCGCAGCAGAAGGACATCACCAATGCGCTGCCGCGCAGCCCGGTCACGGTGGCGCCGTTCTGGCTGGATGTGCACGAGCTCAGCCGCGGCGACTGGGCCGCGGTCGACCAGGCAGGCGGCGGCGCGCTGCCGGCGCAGGCCGACGCCGCGCACCCCGACGGCGACGATCTGCCGGTGCGCTACCTGTCCTGGCAGCAGGCCGACGCCGCCTGTCGCGCCCTGGGCAAGCGCCTGCCCAGCGAGCAGGAGTGGGAGTTCGCCGCCACCCGCGCCGCCATCGATCCCGCGGCGGCGCACATGAAGAAGTCCAAGGCGGTCGACCGCCCCGCGCCAGTGGGCTCGAGCCCGGGCGACGTCGCCGAGGGCGTCTCCGACCTCATCGGCAACGTGCTGGAGTGGACCTCGGGCCAGGCCAAGGGCCAGCGCATCGCGCGCGGCGGGTCCTACAACGTGTCGCCGCAGGACGCCTACTACAACCCGCTGTACGCTCGCTACAAGTTCAAGCCCACCGATCCCGATCCCGAGGTCGGCGTGCGCTGCGCGCGTGACGCCACTCCCTAGAGGCCCGAGGCCACCATGATCCGCTCCGTCGTGCTCGCGTCGTTCGCGTCCTTCTTGCTCGCCGTCGGCGCGGGCAGCGCCGGCGCCGTCAACCGCGACTGCCCGACCGGGCTGGTCTGGGATCCCGGTCAAGGCGCCTGCATCAAGAAGGTCAAGATCAAGCGCAAGCCGCTGGAGATGTACTACGCGGCCATCGAGCAGCTGGAGGGCAAGAGCGGGGCGCCCGATCCGGCGCGCGGCGCCTCCCTGCTGCGCCAGGCCTGCGAGGCCAAGGAGATGGCCGCGTGCACCCTGATGGGCCATGTGCTGATGGTCGGCAAGAGCGCCGCCGATCCCAGGCGCGCGGTGGCGGCCGACGCCAGCGGGTCACTGCGGTCGTTCACCCGCGCCTGTGATGGTGGCGATGCCCAGGGCTGCCTGGGCGTGGCCGACGTGCACGCCCGCGGGCTGCTCGGCAAGGTCGACCAGGCCCTGGCCACCGAGGCGCTGGAGCGCGCCTGCACCATGCAGAACGGGCGCGGCTGCTACCGCCTGGCCGAGCAGTACGAGAAGGGGCGCGGCGTGAAGTCCGACATCGTCAAGGCGCGCGAGCTGTACAAGAAGGCGTTCGGCCTGCTGGGCGCGACCTGCCCGGCCAGCGGCCCCAGCTGCTACCTGCTCGGGCTGGCCTACAACCGCGGCGCCGGCACCGTCGCCAGCTCGAGCAAGGCCTTCACGGCGTTCGAGAGCGGCTGCAGCGCGGGCAGCGGCGAGGCCTGCTTCGAGCTCGGCAAGGCCTACTTCTGGGGCGAGGGTATCAAGACCGACAAGGTAAAAGCGGTCGTGTATTATGATCGTTCTTGTTGGCAGTATGACTATGCTCTGGGCTGCCACGACGCCGGGGTGACGCTGGTGCAGGGCGGTGACGTCCCGGTCGACAACGCCCGCGCGCAGCGTTTCGGCGACCGCGCCTGCGAGCTCGACAAGCAGCAGTGCGAGCTGCGCGCCTACCTGATCGCGGTCGGGCCCGAGCCGCGCGACGAGGCCGCGGCCGCCGGCTGGTACCGCGTGGCGTGCGAGAACGGCAACGCCACCGGGTGCTACTCGCTGGGCGCGCGCCTGGCCAGTGGCCTCGGCGTCGGCAAGGACCAGGGCGCCGCGCTGGCCGCCTTCGAGCGCGCCTGCGACGGCGGCCACGAGGTGGCGTGCCGGCGCCTGGGCCTGGCGCACTACAACGGCGAGTCGCAGGGGCTCAAGGTCACGGTCGACAAGGTCAAGGCGTTCCGCTTCTTCGCGCGCGCGTGCGACAACCAGGACGCCGAGGGCTGCCACTGGGCCGGCTACCTGGCCGAGAAGGGCGACGGCATGAGCGCGGTCGATGACGCGCTGGCGGTGCGCGCCTACACCAAGGGCTGCACGCTGGAGCGCGGCTCGTCGTGCGAGGCGGTCGGGCGCATGGCGGCGGCGGCGCGCGGCGGGCTGGAGGCCAAGGCGGCGCGCGAGTGGTGGGAGAAGGCGTGCAATCTGCGCGACCAGGACGCCTGCGTCAACCTGGGCCACCGCTACTACGACGGCGACGGCGTGGACAAGGACGACCTTCTGGCGGCGGGCGCCTTCGAGCGCGCCTGTGTGCTGGGCGCCGGGCGCCAGTGCATGTGGATCGCACAGCTGCTCAAGGGCGCCAATGCCGACGCCGCGCGCCAGAAGGCCGCGGTCGAGAGCCTGAAGACCGCGTGCAAGAGCAAGGCGCCGAACCCCAAGGCGTGCCTGGCGCTGGCCGGGGTGTACGCCTACGGCAGCATCGCCGAGAAGGAGCCGCGCGCGGCGTTCGATCTGGTCAAGGACGCCTGCGAACAGCGCAAGGATCAGGACGCCTGCATCGAGCTGGCGAACTACTACATGACCGGCGTCGGCGTGGTGCCCAACGTGGAGGAGGGCAAGAAGCGCTACCAGGAGCAGTGTGACGCCGGCATGGCGGCCAGCTGCACCTGGCTGGCGCTGCAGCTGTACAAGGAGCAGAAGTACGAGGTCGCGGCGCAGCTGTTCGCGCGCGCCTGCACCGAGAAGCACGCCCAGGCCTGCACCATGATCGGGTTTTCGCACTATGCCGGGCAGGGCGTGCGCTGGGACGTCGAGGCCGCGGCCGGCGAATACCAGCAGGGCTGCGAGCTGGGCGACGCCGTCAGCTGCTCGAACCTGGGTGAGATCTACGAGATCGGCTATGCGCGCGCCAAGGATCTGAAGAAGTCGCTGGAGCTGTACCAGAAGGCGTGCACGCCGACCGCGACCTCGGGCTGCTGGGCGGTGGGGCGCTTCCACGAGCGCGGCTGGGAGGTCAAGGTCGACCTCGAGCGCGCCGAGCGCGAGTACCGGCGCGCCTGCGAGGCCGACTCCGGCGAGGCCTGCCAGTCGCTGGCGGCGCTGCTCGGCAAGCGCGGCGGCAAGCTGAAGGAGATCGCCAAGCTGAATGCGCGCGCGTTCGAGCTGGCCACGCTGCAGTCGAAGTCGAACCCGTATGGCTTCTATGTGCTGGGGCGCTACTACCGCGATGGCGTCACGGTGCTGAAGGATCGCGCCAAGGCGGCCGAGCTGTTCGGCAAGTCGTGCGACGGCAACGAGCCGCAGGGCTGCCTGAGCGCCGGCGCGCTGGCCATGGAGCGCGGACGCGGCGGCGACAAGGCGGGCTTCGAGGCGGCGTCGGTGTACTACGACAAGGGCTGCGCGGCCGGGGTCGACGAGGCGTGCACCGAGGCGGCCGAGGCGCGCAAGCTGGGCGAGGGGACGGCGCCGTCACCGTCGCCGTCGCTGCCCGGCAAGGTGGCGCCGCGCGCGGGTGGCTGCGGCTGTCGCGCCGGCGCGCGCACGGCGGACGCGAGTGGCGCGAGTGGCGCGACGGCGGCGCTGTTCGGGGTCATCGCGATGCTCGGGGTGCTGGTGGTGCGGGGGCGGTCGCGGAGGCGGGCGCGGGCGAGGCGGCGGTAGCGGTCAGCAGGTGCGCGGGCGCTGCGACGCGCTACTTGCGCGGGGTCAGCTGCTTGGGGAGGACCAGGCGCTCCTCGCCGTTGGGGAACTTGACGATGATCTTGTCGCCCTGCTTGCCCTCGATCACTGCCGGGTAGCTCTGGCCGTCGTACCAGGCGACCATGACCTTGTCGCCGGGATGGAAATCGGTTGGGGTCGCCATTTGTTGTGCATGGTACCCGGAAGGCTGGGCGGCTGGAAGGCCGCTTGAATCGCACCCCGGGGTCGACGTCGAAGGCACCAGGGGGCAGCAAATGAGGCGGAAAACAGGCTGGTTTGTCGTGACGGGCGCGATGGCCGCGGCGCTGCTGGTCCGTGGGGGCAGGCCCGCGCTGGCCGCCGAGCCCGACGCCGCCGCGCTGCAGCGCGAGTTCCTGCGCGTGTCGGGGGCGCGATTGGTGTTCGACGCCGCGGAGTTGCCGGCTGGCAGCTATCACGACGTCATGGTGCCGCTGCCCGCGGAGCGGCGCGTCGCCGCGGCGCGCATCGCGCTGGCCGAGGTGCACAAGTACCCCGCCGGCTACCTGGGTGACCTGGGTCTGGGCGCCATCGGCGTGTTCGCGGCCTGCGTGTCGAAGCAGGGCGACGGCTTCCGGCCGTATGACAAGGCCCTCGGCGGCTACCGCTACTACGGCATCTGGAACGGCAAGGACGGCATCGCGGCGGCGTACTACGGCGACCAGCAGCTGCCGCTGACGCTGCACCACGAGATCTTCCACCACGTGGACGGCACCGCCCTTGGCCGCGGCGCGCGCGAGCACAGCAGCGATGACGACGCCCGCTTCACGCTGGCCATCGCCGGGCTGGAGCCGTACGCGGCGCCGGTGCTGTCGGTGGCGGACCGCGCCGCGCTGGGCAAGCTGGCGCGCGGGGTCACGCTGGAGGACGCGGTGTCCGACTATGCCGCCAAGAGCCCGGGCGAGGATCAGTCGGAGACCGCGCGCCACTTCCTGACCGAGCTGCCCGATGCGCTGCTGCAGGTGGCGACGCAGCCCAGGCTGGCGGGCAGCCAGCGCATGCTGCACGTGATGAGCGAGTACGCCGCCGCGCTGCCAGGGGGCGGCGGGCCGGGCTTCGCGTGGTGGGTCGAGGTCGCGCTGGGGCGCAGCGCGCGCGGCGGCTTCGAGCAGGCGGCGCGCAGGGCGCTGGCGCGGGTGCGGGCGCACCTCGAGCCGATGCCCGGGCGCTTCGTGGTGTGGGGCGAGGAGGATGCCAGCGGCGTCAACTGGACGCTGCGCGGCGAGGTGGCGAGCTTCGGGGCCGAGGCGCGCCTGCTGGGCACGCTGGCGCGCAAGGCGGCGGCGCCCGAGGCCAAGGTGACGCGCGCGATGCTGGAGCGGGTGCGCCTGCTCGGGCGCTATCTCGGCTTCATCGGGCGCAACTGGAAGGTTTCGGACGGCACCCGGCGGGCGTTCGCGGACGCGCTGGCGCGGCACTTCGAGGTGCTGACGCCGGAGCTGGCGGCGGCACTGCGCAAGGTGACACCGGAGACGCTGGGTGATCTGGTGAGTGACGAGGTGCTGGCGGCGCCCGAGCCGGGTGCGGCGGTGCTGGCGGGGCTGGCGCGGCTGGCGGCGGCGACGCCGGCGGCGCGGCGGCTGCGTGACAACAAGTACCTCGCCAACGTCGATGCCGAGATCGCCGACAAGGCGGTGCGCGCGGCCCTCCGTGCGGTGCAGCCGGCGACCGTCAAGCTGGGTGGCGGCAGCGGCGTCAACCTGGCCCCGGGCGGGCTGGTGCTGACCGCGGGCCACGTGCCCAAGAAGCTGGGGGCGCGCCTGGTGGCGGTGTTCCCCGATGGCTCGCAGCTCGAGGTCGAGTGCACCCGGTTCGACGCCAAGGCGGATCTGGCGCTGATGACGCCGGTGACGCCGGTGCGGGCGGAGCTGCCATGGGCGCCGCTGGCCAGGCGGGCGCCGGTGGCGGGCACCGAGGTGGTGGTGATCGGGCAGCCGGGCAAGTTCACGCCCGATGGCGAGCCGACCGGATATCAGCCGTTCCACGTGTCGACCGGCAAGGTGCGCGGGTATCGCGCCGACTTCATGGGGGCGCAGGCGCTGGGTGGGCTCAAGCACGACGCCTGGACCTACTGGGGCCACTCGGGCAGCCCGCTGTTCGATCACGGCGGCGCGGTGGTCGGCATCCACAACAGCTGGGACTCGACCACGGCGATGCGCCACGCGGTGCCGCACCAGGTCATCGTGAAGTTCCTGAAGCGGTGACGGGCCCGGGCAAGGCGACGGTCAGGGCAGCTTGGCGATGCCCTCGACCAGGGGCCAGCTGGGACCCGAGGTGATGTGGACGAAGCGGCGCCCGGCGCCCATGTCGGCCTGCGCGGCCGGGAACTCCAGCGTGACCTTGCCAGTGGCGTCGGTCAGCTTGGCGGTCTCGCCGGCCTGGAAGAAGTCGTCGTACAGCAGCGCGCCCTGCACCAGCGCCATCATCTGGGGCGCACCGACGGAGTCGGTGATGGTGACGTCGACCTGGAGCGGCGCGCCAGCGGCGCGGGCGCGCGGGACCACCGTGGCATTCCACAGCTTGCTGTCGACCTGGACGAAGTCGCTGGGGGGGTGGTCGAGCATGATCCCGAGCGCCAGGTCGAAGGCGTAGACGGCCTCGGCCAGGAAGTCGACGTCGACCTTGTCCGGGGTGTCACGCCGCGTGTGGTAGTAGGGCGAATCGACCGCGGTCGAGATGGTCGGCACGTTGGTGCGGTAGATCCCCTGGATGTCGGTCGGGATGATGCCACCGAACAGCTCGGGCACGATCTCCATGCCGACATAGAGGTTGTAGAGATCCTCCAGGCCGACCGAGGTGATGGCGGTGTCGAGCAGGGGCAGCGCCGAGTGCGCCAGGCCGAAGGTGTTGGACTCGCGCGCCGAGGGTCCTTCGAAGTTGAGCACCGCGAGGATGGGATCGACGGTCTCGACCCGGTGCCGGCGTAGATAGTCGTAGCCGCCGTACAGCGCGACCTCCTCGCCGTCGTAGGCCACGAAGACCAGCGTGTAGCGCGGCTTGCCCTGCGCCTTGCGGGACGCGGCCAGCGCCAGCAGCGCGGCCACCCCGCCCGAGTTGTCGGTCGAGCCGACGAACCAGGTGTCGTAGTGCGCGCCGATCACGACCTGGCCGGCCTCGCGCCCCGGGATGCTGCCGATCCAGTTGCTGCCGGTGGCCTTGACCGCCGAGACCTCGGCGTCCATCACCGCGTGCACCGTCTTGTTGGCGGCAAGCGCGGCGCGAATGGCGGCGCCGTCGTCGGCGCCGATGGTGATGGCGGGGATGGGGCCGACCGACTCCCAGCTCAGGCTGACCGAGCCGACCTGGCGCTCGTTCATCGCCGCCAGCGACAGGTACAGCATGCCGCGCGCGCCGGCCGCGGCGACGTTCTTGTACTGGGTGGAGCGGTGATAGAAGCGGTTGCGCTCGACCAGGGCGATCTTGTTGGTGAGATCCTTGCCGGCGAGATCGGTGCTGGTGGCCGAGCCGACGAAGACGAGATCGCCCTCGGCGTGGCCGCCGCCGGAGCCGTAGAAGACGTCGAAGCCGGGGCTGGTCGCGGCGGCGCCGTCGATGCTGATGGCCAGGGAGGCGGCGCCGACGGTGTGGCGCGGGATGGTCCAGCTCTCGGCGTGGACGTCGCTGAGGCCGATGGCGGCCATGCGATCGCGGATGTATTCGCCCGCCATCTGCCCGGGCATGGTGCCGACGCGCTTCTCGCCGAAGGCGGCCAGGGCGTCCAGCGTGGTCATCAGCGCCGCGGGCTGCGGCCGCACCGGCGCGGGCGGTGCGTCGTCGCCACCACCGCAGCCGGCCAGGGAGAGCAGGAGGACCAGGCCGTGGTTCCGCGAGAGCAGGCGCATACCGTGAGGATACTTGAGCCAGCGTCGATGCGCGACGGCGGTGTAGGCTGGCCGCGCGGTGCAGCACGACGGGCCAGCGGAGTTCGACCTGGGACAGCGGCACGCCCGCATCGCCATGTTGCTGCTGCTCGGGGTGGAGCTGCTGCTGCTGCTGCCGCTGCTGCGCGGGGGCGAGCCGCTGGGTGACGACCTGTCAATACATCTGAGCGAGATCGCGCAGCTTTCGAGGGCCATCGCGGGCGGAGACCTGCAGCTGTGGAATCCCGGCGGCAACCTCGGCTTCCCGAGCGGCTACTACTACCAGGTGCTGCCGCAGCTCGGGCCGGCGCTGGCGCATGTGGCGCTGCCGTTCGTGCCGCTGCTGCTGCTGTTCAAGCTGGCCATCATGATCCCGCTGGCGCTGACGCCGCTGGCGTGTGTGCGCGCGCTGCGGGTGGTCGGGGTCGGGCGCGTGCACGCCCTGGGTGGCGGGCTGGCGGTGGGCTGTGTGCTGGGGGCGTCGCAGTGGGGCCTGGGGACGGACTCGGTGTTCGTGACCGGGCTGTACACGCAGGCGTGGGCGATGCTGTTCTACCCGCTGGCGCTGGCCCATGGCGCGCGCTGGCTGCTGGTGGGGGCGACGCCGGGGCGCGCGGTCGGCTATGCGGTGCTGACCGGGCTGTGCCATCCCTTCGTGGCGTTCTGTCTGGCGCCGGCGCTGGCGCTGGTGCCGTGGTGGGCGGCGCGGGGCGGCGGCGGGCGTGTGGTGGTGCGGGCGCTCGGGCGCGCGGCGCTGCTGCTGGGGCTGGTGCTGGTGGCGACGGCGTTCTTCTGGCTGCCCATCCTGGTGCACCACGACTCGTTCGGCGGTTTTCCAGCGCGATTGCCGTCGGAGGCGGGGATCGCGCCGGGCACCTTCATGTGGTGGCTGGTCAACGGCTGGTTCCTGGATGCGCAGCGGCCGGCGCTGCTGTCGGGAGCGCTGGCGCTGGTGATGGTTGCGGCGCTGGTGGCGCTCGGGCGGGGGCTGCGCGCGGGGGCGGGGCTGCGCTGGCCGGCGCGCTGGACGGTGCCGGCGCTGCTGCTGGCGCAGGGCGTGCTGTTCGGTGCGCTGGTGATGCTGGGGCCGCTGGTGGGCAAGGTGAAGGACGACCTCATCGCGGCGGTGCGCTTCCTGGCGCCAATGCAGCTGGCGCTGGCGGCGGCGGCGGGCATCGGCGTGGTCGAGCTCATGCTGGCGGCGACGCGCTGGCTGGATGTGGCGGCGGCGCGGCCGGGCTCGTGGCTGGCCAGGCGGCCGGCGTGGCTGCGCCTGGGGCCGCTGCTGCTGGTCGGGGTGATGGCGGCGGTGCTGGTCGGGACGGCGGCGCGGGTCAGCTGGTGGCGCATGCGCACCAGCCGCGACTTCTCCGAGGTGCATCGCGACGAGCTGGCCACGATGATCGACGCGCTGGGGCGGCGACCCAGGGGGCGCGTGCTGGGTGGGCGCGAGTGGGGCACCGGATCGCACTGGTGGCTGTATCTGCCGTTCGCCTATCGCGGGGTGCCGCCGCTGCGCGCGTGGGGCGGCGCGGCGCTGCAGTCGAGCCCCAACTTCCAGTTCCTGCGCGAGGTGCGCTCGCCGTTCGAGACCGCGCGGGTGTGGGGGCTGCGCTATGGGCTGGTGGGTGCGTGGCGGGTGAAGGTGTGGCCGGGGGCGGACAAGGTGGCGGAGACCAGGCACGACTGGCTGCTGCAGGCGCGCGGCGCCGGCGCGGAGACGGCGTTCCTGTTCGGGCCGGTGCGCACGCTGGGGCGGGTGGCGGCGCGCGGGCCCGTGCTGCGCGCGCTGGTCAAGGCGTGGCTGGCGTCGGGGGTCCACGGGGTCGGGCGCGAGGGCTGGTTCCAGCGTGATGGCGGTCTGGCGCCGGAGCCGGGCACGGTGGAGTCGTTGCGTGGTGCGCGCGTGGTCAGCGAGGCGGAGGGGCTGTCGCGGCTGTCGGCGCGGGTGCAGGCGGAGCGGGCGACGCGCTTCGTGGTGCGGGTCAGCTATCACCCGGGGTGGCGCGCCGAGGTGGATGGTGTGCGGGTGCCGGTGCGGCGCATGATGCCGGACGTGATGGCGGTCGATGTCCCTGCGGGCGCACATGTGATCGAGCTGCGGTTCAGGCGGCCGTGGTGGACGTGGCTGCTGATGGCGGTGACGCTGCTGGGGTTCGGGGTGCATGGGGTGGTGCGGGTACGAGGGCGGGGGCGGCGCACGAGCACGAGCACGAGCACGAGCACGAGCACGAGCACGAGCACGAGCACGAGCAC
>Ga0154020_10002097_pt1 | contig 24264 bp, 22 predicted proteins | sample Klosneuvirus_201_FD_109709 | JGI IMG/M metagenome (GOLD analysis project Ga0154020, IMG submission 109709) | Active sludge microbial communities from wastewater, Klosterneuburg, Austria - Klosneuvirus_20160825_MG | ecosystem: Engineered > WWTP > Aerobic digester > Activated sludge | place...
CTTATGCAATACGGACATGGTGGATTTTGCATGACTTGCCCTCCTTGGAGAGAGCAAATTCCCACAATAACTAAGAGGCTTTAAGTGACATGGCTGCCAGGTGCAGCGGGGTGGGGCAGTTTATCTTTTACAGAATCCGCGCCCAGACAGCTTTGAGGTAGCGACCCTCCGCGACATGGGCCATGAATGGGTGATCAGGTCCGGCGCCGGAAAGCTTGAATATTTGTGCCTGCCGCCCGGCCTGAAATGCCGCGCGACGGACGCGATCGAGGTATTCGTGCTCGGCGATGAGCCCCGTACAGGAGCACGACAACAAAATACCGCCAGGCTTGACGACCTGCATGGCGAGTCGATTCATGTCCTCGTATTTCTTCAGAGCGCGCGGGACTTCCTCTTTGGTGCGGGTTTGTTTGGAGGGATCCAAAATGACGACGTCAAACTGCTCTTTCTTCTCGATGGCTTCCCGGAGCCAGTGAAAAAGGTCGACCTGTACGTAGCGAATGTTCGCGTCGTTCAGGGCAGCATTCTCCTGAGCGAGGGCGATGACACCTTCGTCCAAATCGAGGCCTGTGACTTCAGCGGCCCTCCCAAGCGTTTTCGCGTAGATGCCAAACCCGCCCGAGTTGCAGCAGATGTCAAGAACGCGCGCACTCGGGATGGAGCGGGTCAGCTCCGCCAAATATTTGCGGTTCTCCCGCTGGTCGACGAAAAATCCGGTTTTGTGCTTACTTCCCGGTGCTGCCTTAAATTTCAGGCCGTGTTCGTAAATCGTCATCGGGGCTGGCGGCTTTGGACTGCGGATGTCTGTTGATTCCTGTTTCTGGACGTGTTCCTCAGCATAGAAGTAAATCGGAGCGTCGGGAAAATGTTCGAGAAGAATTTTTTCGATCAAGGGGCGCAGCCGGTACATACCTGAGGAGAAGTACTCTACAACCAGCATCTCGTTAAAGCGGTCCACGACCAAACCGCTCAGGTTATCTCCTTCGGAATGAACCAGCCGGTAGGCGTTAGTCACGCTGTCGAGCTTAAGAATATCGCGGCGGAGGTTGATGGCTGTGCCGATTCTTGTTCTGAAGAAGTCTTCGTTGAGGAGTTCTTCTGGTTTTTCGGTCAGGATGCGCAGGGCGATCCGTGAATGACCATTGTAAATACCCCGGCCCACCCAGGTCCCATCCGGATTGGTCACATCGACGAGCGAACCGTTACGAGGTTTGTCCGGCGTTTTTTCGATCATCTTCTGAAAAATCCACGGGTGATTGTGCCGTCTCTCGGTTTTCAGGCGGATGATGGGTAACTGTGCCGGGATTTCGTATGTCATAAATAGCTGTGACTCTTGATGAAAGTGTGAGAGGCGCGGACGCTCGACTTCGCCAGTGAGCCGCATCCTATACCAGATTCGTGCCGTGCAATCAAATTCCCTATAAGTAGTTGATTTTTTAATTGGAAGAGGGCAAAAGGGGGCCTCCTCGGCGTGGAGTACAGCGATGGCATATCCAAAAAAAACGGGAAGATCTGGAAAAATCGGCAGCAGGGCGGGTTCGCGACCTGCTGCGAATGAAATGCGCGGTGTGCCCTTCAGCAAAGCCATTCGCCCCAAGCTTGACCGTGACGACGAGGAATTCGACGAAGAATGGTCTACCGGAGCCGACGCAGCCGGCGGCAGTCGTGGCCGCGGCAAAGGCGCGACGCGCGATGATGGAATCGACAAAAACGAAGTCAAGGTTGCGGGGGTTCATGCTTGCCATGCCGTTTTCAACAAGCGACCGACGTCGATCATCCGTGCCTACGTGACCGATGAACGGATGAAAGAATTTTCTCAGATGCTGTCCTGGTGTGCCAAGGAGCGTAAGGCCTACCATGTGGTGATTGCCGAAGACCTCGATAAAATCGCCGGCACCGTGCATCACGAAGGTGTATGCCTTCTGACCAAACGCCCTCCTACCCCCCCCGCAGCAGAGCTGGTTAAAGAACTCGTTAAGCAAAAAGGCCCGCAATGCCTGATCGTTTTAGAGGCCATCCATAACCCGCACAACCTCGGGGCATTTATGCGTGTCGCAGCTCATTTTGGTGCGACGGCGATTCTAGCCGGCGGGCTGGCTTCGAAGGGTCTAACGGCGGCAGCTTATCGCACGGCCGAAGGCGGTGCGGAATCTGTGCCCTTGGCGGTGATGACCAGCCTCAAGGATGTTCTTGCCGAATTGCGCGCTGCGGGATTTGCGGTGCTTGCGACCTCCGGTCGGTCAGAACATGGCTTGTATCAAGGGGAATTGCCTCGGCGTTGCGCGATCCTTTTCGGGGCGGAACGTGAGGGGCTCAGTCCCAATGCCATGAAGCATGCGGACAAGGTGTTAAAAATTCCCGGAACTGGTGCTGTCGAAAGCCTGAATCTGTCGTGCGCCGGCGCGACGGTCCTTGGTGAATGGCGTCGGCAGTTTCCCTTTAAAAGCTAAATTCTCAGTGGTTTCCGCTCCCGGATGTTTGGGCACAGGAGACGGCCCAGCCGGAAACCACCAGATTCCTTTGGCCTGACTTCGATTCTGCGCTCGCTAGAGCGCAGATTTTTTTTTGCAGGTCGACGTCGGTAGCGCAGAGATTCGGACCTTCAGCAACAAAATGCACGGGCGGCAGCTTTGGGCGCTCCAACGATCCAATACAGGTCGCCGGCGCAAAGCTAGCCGCGCACATGGTTTTAACGACATCGGTACAATGAATGGTGCGCTTTTCGCCCTTATGCTGCTGGCATCGGATATTTACTGCTTCCGGGATCAATCCCGCCTTGCAAATTTCGGCGGCGAGTCTGCGGCGGCTGTGACACTCAGTCACGTCCAGTGTGCGAAATTTTCCGTCGGGTTTTTCGCTGGTTTCGTGCAATGACAGACAGGAATGTGGGTCCACGACGTTTCTGGGGCAGGTTGTTCCAAGAAGGTCGTCGCAAGCAGCCGCCGGTGCTTCAACTGCCCCCGCAGGGATCACATCACTGCCGACCTCTTGCAAGCTGCCATGGGGAGGCGTCCGAGCGGTCGTGCAGCCCAAAAAGAAAATCAGGGCCACAGACACAACATTCAGAGTGGATGGTCGGAGTTTCAGTTCCAACCTGAAAACATGTAAAGGGAATTTACGGTCCATTTTTTTGCCTATTCGGTTTGACGAGGGAGCATGGCAAAGGTAACATCCGACGTTCCAGATAGTTAGAGCCGTTGCAGTTTCGCCTGTTAAATCCACGGCCCCTTAGCTCAGCTGGATAGAGCACCGGATTTCTAATCCGGCGGTCGCATGTTCGAATCATGCAGGGGTCGCCATTTTTCTTTCACTTTGGTTTTTTATCACCACGTATTTAGGTTACGCCGCTTGAATCATTTTGTCCTCGCCCGGATTATTCACATTCTCGCCGTGGTCCTTTGGATCGGGGGCGTCAGCTTTGTAACGCTGAGTCTTATCCCTGTCATACTCAAAGACTTGCCGGCTCCACAGCGGCTTCATGCGTTCGAGCGGTATGAAAGGCTGTTTGCCTGGCAGGCGCGCGTGACGACCTTTCTCGCAGGAGCTTCTGGGTTTTATATGCTTCATGTTCTGAACGGCTGGGATCGATTGCTCCAAGGTCAATATTGGTGGCTTCAGCTAATGGTCCTAGTCTGGACTTTGTTCACAGTCCTTTTGTTTATTGCCGAGCCTTTATTTTTGGAGGCCTTTCTGCGTCGGCAGAACCTCAAAAATCCCGTGGCCACTATGGCCAGGATCCGCCTTCTTCACATTTTTCTTCTGACCCTGAGCCTCCTTGCCATATTTGGGGGGGTTGGGGGAAGCCATGGCATGTTCTGATCGTTTTCTGATAGTACAGTGATTTGATCATTCGACAAACAAGCATGACATTCATCATGCATTCCGCCTTTTTAAGCACCTCAAATTGATGGCCGCGTAAACCAGAGTTTTCCGGGACTTAAACAAAATATTCAAGAACTTAACGCCGATGACGATAAGTCGTTATTGCCGACCTTTTTATAGGTCCTGATTCGATTAATAAACTTTTGCCCGGAGAGATGTATGCGTAGCAACACTTGGTCCCCTCTTTTTATAGCCGCTTTGTTTGCCGCTCTGATCGGGTGTAGTGACAAGAAGAAGAGTAGCGGTGGTGGCGGAGCGGCGGTTGCGCCGGTTGAAGATGAGACGGAAAAGACCTCATCCGTCGATCCTGACAGCGTTGTTTGGAGCCCAGTCGAAGGGCAGGGGTGTCTCCAGGGTGTTATCACCGATGGTTTCACGGGTGAACGCATTGACATGACGCAATTTGCGGATCCGAGCGGCGCGTTCGTACTGATTCGCAATCAAAAGCTTAAAGCGCGCTACATCAAAGACGACCCCAATCTCAAAGGGGAGTACAACATCTGTGGCATCCCCGTCGAACAGACCTATCCGGTATTTGTCTACATTCCTGGCTACCTGCCATTTGAATCAACAGTGAACATCACCTCGACCCGGGCAGTCCGCGTCGATACCAATGCGACGTCGAATAGCGTTGCGACGGAAGTAAAAATTCCGGATCCCATTTCCATGACCAATATTCGTCTTTACCCTCTGGCAAACGGCGCGACACCTCTGCGTATCCGTGCAACCTATCAAGGCAACGGTGTCGCAGGAGCGACGGTGACCATTGAACCGGAAGCAGCCACTGGTCATTATGCCTTCGAGGGAACTTTCGCGAACTCAGCGGGCACCCGGGTCGCGCCTCAACGCGTTGTTACGGACGCCTCGGGATATGCTGAGTTTAAAGCTGAAACAGTATCGCTTGGCCACCGCTATAAATATTGGATCCTTCCCACCGCTGCGTCTCACCTGACGCCGGTCGGTCCAGTAACGTTTAACTTCGGGACAGTCGCTGCCGCAGGCGGCGATGGAACTGATGATACAAATGCCTTTGATATAAATGTTGCGATGACAGATTTGGACAAGGCTCTTGTCGCTGTCTCCTGTAGTTTGCAGGATGCAGATTATAAAAGTGATGGTTCTGTGACGATTACCTTCAACCGCCCCCTTGCTGCAATTGATCCTGATAGCTGGGACGCTGCAATATCAGTTGCTGGTAACGCCTCGGGAGCAGATTTTCCGGCGACAGTCGCTGACAACAACAAGGCCGAAAAAATCGTCGTTTCTACTTCAGACCGGACGATGACGCTCTCGCCCGTCTGGGGCAACAACAAACCAAAGCCTATTGATTTAGCAAAAGACCCGAGTGATCTTGCCAATCAGGATCGCAATATCACTGTCACCTATAATACAGCCAATATTAAGGTTGCCGTAGCCGGCCTGGAAAGCCAGAACAACGTCGCGCTAAGCACCGTGCTGGGCACTGCCCCAGGGTGTGCGGCTTCCATGGCGATGCGCCTATATAAGGCGATGGACTAACCGCAGAAAACTCATGTCAGCAGCTTCAAAGCACTGTGCAGAGCTTTTGCAATCGGCATCCGCACAGTGCCAAGCTGAGGGTTTATCGCTGCGACTTCTGCTAAAATGCTTTCAAAATCCGGCAATGTCGCCAATCCGTCAGTTATGTTTTTAGCCAGCGGTGTCGCGGTACCTCCACCCCCTGAAGCATCCAGGCTTTCTTTAAGCAAGTCACAGCCGACAAGGGACACGTGACCTTTGCTTTGGCATGAAACATCTTTGGGCATTTTGCGCGTGGTTACCCCGTAAATGCGGCACAGTATCGGGCGGTCCCTATAGTAAGTGCAGCGGCCATCGGTTTTACTAATCTTTAAAAATAAGGGGCATGGCAGTTTTTCTGACACACGCATCGCAAACTCTTCGATACGGGCTACCGTTGCGGCAGGACTCGGTCCGGACAGAACCGCCATTGCTGTCGGCAGGCACTCCGCCACAGACACGTCGATGTTTGGAAACGAGCAGCACCGCCCGCAATCATCCGGGCATTGAATGTGTTCGGAAAGTGGTGGAACGGGCGCTCTCGCCGCGAGTGAATCCCCCAAAGCAGCCAGTCTGGCAATAGTGTCCAACCAATGGGTCAAGGGACATCACATCCCGGATCAAAATGATTTTCTTAGTCTGGCGAGAAAACTCGCTGGCTCCTTCGCGGCCAGCAACGTATTAAGCTCGCCATTGTCGAAGAAAATTCCCTCGCAATGGCTGCATTTATCGACATTAATGCCACTCATATTAATCTCATTCATTTGGTGCCCACATTTCGGGCACTTCATCCAATGGGCTTTTTTCTTTTCAGCCGCTTCGAGTTCGGCCTTTTCCTTGGTAAGGGCCTCTCTTCGCTTGTCGATGAGATCCTTGTTGAGCTTGTAGAAGTATTCATCTTCATGGCTATAACCAGTTTGGTTGAGGGTGTCTTTCACAGGCGGTTCTCCTCTATTAATTTCTTTGTCGTTTTTACCATGTTGCAGCCATGGGATTCAAGGCTTACGACTGTCGCTCCTCTGGCGGGCCGGGCGCAAAAAGCGGAAATAGACGGCTTGCTTGATTCCCAATAAGTTATGCTGGAGGGCAACGGCTCCCCAGCCCCGGTCGCGGTATTTGCGTGAGCTTGTTGTCACTGATCCACCCGTGCATTTGATCGGCATGCCTGCGTTATGGCAGATCCAGGCAAAGGCATGGTCTTCGCCCGGAGTGATTAATGGAAATCCCCCCAGGTTTTTAAAGTCGGTTTTCTTCACAGCGAACCCCTGGTCGCCATAAGGCATTCCCCACGTTCGACAACGCATGCGGACGCCCATTTCCGAAAGTCGCATGCGCCAGGAGTTCCAGTCGAAGTGCAAATTAAAATAATGGAGCCCCATTGGCGAAGTGTTGACGCTTTCTACCAGAGCCCTCCAGGTGTCAATGGTGACCCTGGTGTCAGCGTGAAGAAAAAGTAACCAGTCGCTGCGAGCCACCGCAGCAGCATGGTTCATCTGCGCGGCCCGACCGGTGTCACAATCATGGATCCAGTCAACCGGACGAATGGCTGCCGCCTTGGTGAGTTTAATCGCATGGCGGGCGGGGCAGGGTGAGGTCGCGGCAAAAACAATTGCAAATGGAAACGGTAGCGCCAGGAGGTCTTCAAGCAGGACCGGCCATGAATCCTCCCCCGGACCAATGGGGATCACGACTGTGAACGATGGCGCATTCATTCAGGACGGGTTCCCGGTGGTCAGACTGCCGCCGCAAGAACTTCCTGAACCGGCAGTACATCCGAAGCAATGAGGCCCCGTAGCGATGGGAGTGGAGATGAGTTCCGCCAGACTGTTGATTTCGCCAATATGGGAATGTGCACGGGACTGCATTCCGAGCATTTGGTTAAAGTCGCAGTCAAACACCTGTCCATCCCAGGACATGCTGATCAGGTCGCGGCACATAATTGATTCGAGAGTGCCGGGATTAAAACTCTCTACGAGCAAATCCATATATTCCTGTTCTTTTCCCTGCCGCCGCAAATCTGCCAGAAATCGCTTGATCGGCATATTGGTGATCGTTAACAGGTGATTGAATTCGATCCCAAACTGCCTACGCAGGATTTCCTTGTAATCGGCCTCTAGTTTTTGTTGAGAAGGCGGAAGGTGGGGACCGGCCGGATTGTATACGAGATCGAGAATTCGGTCGCTGTCGGTACGACCATATCCGAGTTCATTCAGAAGCTGGAGGCCACGGATGGATTTCTCAAAAACACCGTTTCCGCGTTGCTGGTCCACATTTTTTGTCGAGTAACAGGGTAGGGACGCAACGACATGCACCTTAAGTTCTGCCAGAAATGCAGCTGTATCTTGCTGCCCTGGTTCAAACAAAACGGTGAGGTTGCAGCGGTCGATCACGTTCTTACCGGCATTGCGGCAAAAACGCACCAGTTCGCGAAAATAGGGATTCATCTCAGGTGCGCCGCCGGTCAAATCCACGGTTTCAAGAGAGGGCGTGTTTTGAATAATCGCCTGGATGCGATGTAAAGTGTCCTGCCCCATATTTTCGCGTTTTTTGTGCGGGCCGGCATCAACGTGGCAATGGTTGCAGGTCTGATTGCAGAGCTTTCCCAAATTGATTTGTAAAATTCGTGGCAGGCGTCGCGAGAGCGTTCCGCCATGTTTAGAAACTTTTTCTGCAAAATCCACCACAACCATGTGACTCCGAAGAAAACTAACAGCAGGCCCCTGCGGCAGGAGATCCTTCTGCCACCGAAGGTGCAGGTCCGCAGGGAAAGATTCCAAAATGAATTGAAGTGTCGCCCTCAACTTTGAAAAAGTGCTTGAACCGCGATTTTGTCAGCATGGCAGCAGTATTGGCGCATACGGGAAAGGCTCGCCCCTTCTCCAGCAGGTGGTGGTCATCCAGGCGAAAGGCGTGAGGAGATTCCGGAATGCCCCCCAGGTAATAAGCTACCTGTCCGTAGTCTTCGCAACGGTCTTCAAGGGGGAGTTTGAAGGCGCGTATCGTTATGCTGAAAAATCGGGCCAGGCCGATTTTGCGCTGGACCTCTTCATTATGACTCACGATCTCGGTTGCTGAAATGATACGGAAATCGGGGCATCCAAGGTCTGTCATCAAGCGTCGAAAGTCTTCTTTGTACATTGCTCCGCCAAGGCATTCCCCGAGCAGAACCGGATCTTCCCTTTGTTCTTCGGAAAGCCGGCGGTCGCAAAATACATCTGAGAAATAGAGTTCTCCACCGGGCCGGAGCACGCGGAAGATTTCACTGAAGACGCTTTTTTTGTCAGGAGACAAATTGATCACGCAATTCGATACGACCAGGTCAATGGACTCATCGGCGATGTCAGCGGCGGCGAGGTCCTCGATGTATCCTTTGCGGAAGTCGACGTTCGATCTCGGGTACCCAAACTGCTGGCGATGGTACTCCTGGTGCTTACGAGCCAGTTCGAGTTGGGCGTCGGTCATGTCGAGTCCGATGACTCGGCCTGTTGGCCCGGTAAGCCGGGAGAGAATATAGGCGTCCCTTCCGGTTCCACAGCCGAGGTCAAGGATGGTGCATCCTTCGATGGCGGCTGGTACCGGGACACCACACCCATAAAATCGCTCGAGAATTTCGGGGTGGACCAATGCGGCTATGGGCTTGATGTGCGCGGGAAACGACTCCGCAGCACAACATGCCGTCGACTTTAAGTCGTCTTTTGATTTAAGCACCCGACCATAATAGTCGCGCACTGATTCTTTGATAGACTCAGAGTTTTTATAAGTGATGTGCTCTTTCATTTTTGCCCCCCAAAAGACGGTAAGCCCCAAATCCACCATACCCGGCGAACACCTGGCAGCAAAGGAAAAATTGACTAAGTTAGTGGGGATTAATAGTCGTAAAGGTTCTGAGCAAGCGTGTCGTCATCCTTTGTGCCAAACCGCTTATCCGGGCCGGCTGAAAGGAGGGTGAATTTTTGCGGCTCAGAACGAAAGTTGAAGGGGATGCCCCAGATATCCAGGCTGGAATCTGCACCTGGTTGTCCTTTGATCCGGACTCGTTGTCTGATGAATTTTCGCAGATCAGCCTGGCTTTTTATGTCCAGCTGGCCTTCCTCGCTGGAGGCAATTTCCAGTTGCATGGCGTAAAGGATAGAGCCCATTCTTTGTGTGTTGGTTGTCCGCTCAAAAGATCCTGTAAGTTTGCTCAATCGCTGTTTTATGTCATCCTTCGAGTGGACAGCGATGCCACTGATCAGAAGCAGCGGTAAGAGCTTTAAGCCGATCATGCGCTATGCTTTCCCTTCGCTGATTTCCTTACCTCCAGCTCTTCGATCTGCGAACTCGCCATATCTGCAACCAGTGTGGCAACAAGGACATTGGACAGACATATTTTCAAGAACAGGTCGCGATCGATTTTCAGACAGGTCGAGTCTTCGGTGGCGGTTACGGTTGCCGTGCGGGCAGAGTCGTTGACTAACGCGATCGCTCCAACCAGAGACCCCCGGCTTAGTTCGGCGCGGAAGGAGTCTTTTCCTGTTTTCGTCACCAGCATAGATCCTGATTCAATAAGGTAAGCCGCATCTCCCTCTTCTCCCTCGCGAATGACCGTATCGCCCATATTAAATTTCACCGGCTGAGCCTGAGTCACGAGCTCGCGAATTTGACGAGGCGGTAAGTGGGAAAGGGCTTGTGATTCCTGTACCAGTTTCATGCTGCGTAAGAGGCTGGTCAGACCAGTTCGTTCAGGGGATGCATCCGGAAAAAGCTTGTCAAAAGCATCGACGCTGATCGCCAGGACTTTTGATGGTTCGGTCGTGCGCACGGAGGCCGTGCGTTTTCCCCGTGTCAAAAGAGCAATTTCGCCAAAAGAGTCACCCGGAAGAAGGACATCTAATACGCTATGATCACGGTTGATACCTTCCATGAGTACCTTTGCCTGACCGTCCGCTAAAATAAAGAATTCCCGGCCCTGGTCTCCCTGCGTGATGATGTTTTCGTTTGGGCCGAACTGAAGCAATTTCATCTTGCTGATGAGGTTGGTGAGAGACTCGTCAGGTATGTGGCCAAGAATCGGAATATTCCGGAGGAACTGCACAATCGCTTCGTTAGGAGTCATGGTTGGTGTCTTATACTCCATGATTCCTCTGCGCACTTTACGCAGCGGGATCCGCGCAGCGGCGGACAGGTTGGTTACGGGAATCTCCAGCAGTTTGAAAATGGTCATGAGCGTGCCCAGACCAAACCCTGCGAGCAAGACTACCGAAGAGGCTGCCCGCAGGCTTTTTTGCCAGGCTGTTGCATGAAAGACGAGCGCCGGAATGCTGTCGAGTAAGGTATTGCTAAGAATGAGCCAGGCACCGTAAAGCCAGGCTAAGGCGATGGTTGCCAAAATGGCCGCCCACGCGTCTGTTTGTGCGTCTGCTTTTTTCGAGCCTGAGCCGCGGTCGTGAATCGAGCTCTTTTTTCGGAACAGATCCACGATTAATCCGCTGGACAGGTATTGGCCAGCAGCGTGATAGATTTTATTGGTGGACATAATGCTTTCCACTGCCCGGACGAGGGCACCGCGGTAAAGCGGGCAGAGGCCGGCGAAGCCATGAAAGGCGAACCCTGCAGCAAGGAAGTGAAGGAATGGCGCATTTGCTGACTGGGTTGCCATCGCGCGACAAATGAGCGCGGCAAACCACGGGGCGATCAATGTCATTCCACGGTAGATGCGTATCTGCTTTCTGAAAAGCATCCATGCATCTTCGTCATTGAGACGGAAATTGAGAACACTGAATGCCGTAAGACGAAGGCTGGCCGGTAGGAAATCCAGTCGGTGGCTCGCAAGGAAGAAAAGGCTGGTAAGCGACAGGATACTTCCAGACAGGGACAACGCGACAAAAGAGTGCCAAAGAAATACTTCCGGTTTTTCCGTCAGAACCTGAATCCACGAGCCGTCAAAGGCAGGAATCGGCCAGGAATAGTAGCCGGCGACGACGGTGATCGCCAATACCAGGGCCAGGCCATAAACGGTTTGGAGGCGCTTTACTACCTGGTTTATGGTGCTATTCACGCGGATATTGGTGAATGAGAAAATCTCGAAGTCAAAAATACCTGTGATCCGTTTTGCTGTCTTTTGCCACCACGTAGCCTGATGCTGTGGGGACGTAGCCAGAACTGTTTTCAACGAATCGATGGATTCGGGTGAAGCATGAAAAAGAAAGTCACTTTGATGGAGTTTCAGCAGAAGCTCTACCGCTGCGGAAAACGCCAGGCCCTGATGGGCGCTTAAATGGCTGCCGAGCCATTCCTGGACCGAGTAGGACCCTTCTGCAATCTGCAGAATGGCGTCATATTCCCGGTTGGAAAGACAAAGGTACACCGGTGCGTCCGTGCGACGGATCACAACCTGTTCCCGGGAACGACCACCGGTCAAAAAAGGTTTGAGAACAAGACGCGCATTTTTTTTTGTCGGGTTACTCAAATCCGTACTCCCTCGGTCATGAATCGGCAGTTAGTCGAGGAAGTTGAGGCTCAGACAGTCAGCGTCGTTTATCAGGGGGGAGGCAGAGGGTTTTTCCATGCCCTTCTGCGCTTGGGGAAAAATAAAAAAAGACAAAAAACATGTTTAATATAGCCCGTAAGCTTCGGTAGCCAGGACGCCCTCTAAAGTTTCGGTGTTCACTGCTTCGTTCTGCGTAGTAGTCAGCGCTGTCACAAACCCTGCCAAAAATCTCCGGGCGTCAGCTTCGACAATGGTTCTTGTGTCCCATCGCAAGGTAATGCTCAGATGGTCATTGTACCGATTCACCGAAAAAAGCGCGCGTGTCAGGTCTCTTAAGGGTGGAAGCGTATCAGTCCCGGTGACGATGACGTTGCCAGCGCGAATAAGCCCGTCGGGTCCACGCAACTGCGATCCGGTAAACGGGCGTCCAAGATTCGTAAGCCCCACGGTGGACATGCACAATGGCAAGCGCAGAAAACGCTGAAAGAAGTTGAAGCGGGTCATTGCACCGATCGAGCGAATCAGCGTCAATCCCATGTTGTGTCTTTTGATATGACTCATTTCTTCAGTAATGGAGTGAGTCAGTAATACTTCGTTTTCGATTTCAAATGCCGTCCGATCGAGAAATACCATGCTCACGTAATTTGCCGCTGGCAAGACATCCTCGTGGCTTTCGCGCATCGAAATTGGCACGTTCATGCGATAGACGTCGCGTGGACGCGGGGGGGTGCCATGTGCGGCATTCCAGGCGAGTGCGCGGCGAAAGAGACGGGCGATCAACAATTCGTTGAAGGTCGCCTTCAGCTCCTTTGCGGTCGTTTTAAAGGCGACAAGTGCTGCTTCGGGGATGACGACCCTCAATGAAGCGTCCAGACGGGCTGGGGCATGATCGGGGATTCTCAGGGTTGAGGCCATCGGTTTAGGGAAACGAGTTACGAATTTCAAAAAGCGTCGAAAATCCAAATGAGATCTGCGTAGCCAGTGCCAGCCATTTAATCCCAGGTTCAGCCGTTTTTTTAGCAGTGGTTGATTCCGGCGAACCGGTGTATGCGGGACACCGTTGCAGATGGCGTCGTAGCATCGCAGCAGATCATCCATAAATCCATAGATCCCTTGGCCATCGGAGATTGCATGGTGAAACCTCACCACAATGAGGGATTTGCCGTCTCCGGTCCGAACGAAAAAACGCGTGCGGAGATCGCGTTTGTCCAGGGGTTTGGCGACCGCTGGTGTTTCGAAATTTCCCCAATCAAGAATTTCTTCGAGAATGATCGGTGCTTCGTCAAACGTGAGATTCTCGAATCCAAATCGCCCCGGATGGCTGTGCAGTTTGCTGCGTAAAAATGGATGTTGTTCCAGTGTGCGCAACAAGGCATCACAAAACGCATTCTGTAGGAACTCGCCATCGAACCAGATACGAATATGGCAGGTCATACTGTAAGTCTGGCTGTCGTCCATCAGCATGTATTTTTCAAACGGCGCCAGAGGATAGGATCTGAATGTATTGTGGCTCATGGCTTTCATGCCTTCTTCCTGGTGTTCAAACTGCCTCGGGGGGGGGCTTTTTATACAATTTTATGGGGAAGATGAGAAGGGGTTAGCAGGAAAGGCATCGATTACGGGTGGTTACTGGCCGGCACCGCAGGGGTGCCGACCGAAATCGTAGTTACAAGTTATTAAGTTTGGCCCAGTAAATGGAGGTGGTTTTGTTGGTGCGCGCGATGTCCCCGGCAGCATCCAGAGTTTTCCGGCCACCGATTTGTTTCAACGCATAGAGAATGCGTTGCTGGATATAAAGCGGTTGCCCATGGCGCATATTGCGAGGGTCTTTCGCTGCCCTTAAAAGTAAATTTGCTGCCCAATTGCTCCCGGTACCCTCGTAGAGTCTTCCTAAACGTGACGCCGCATCCGCACGGACGACGACAGCCTTGTCGATCAGCGCTGATTTAAATACGGCTTCTCAATAGCGGTCAGAAACTTCTGAGCAGGCTCTCACCCAACCCAGACGCCACTGCCACGCCCAGTCTTTAAAACTTTTCCCGCGATTCAAATGGTATTGCCACAAACCCTGCCTGAAGGATGGTGTGGCGTTCAAAAAATATTTCCAATCAACGGAGCTTGGTTCTGCAGCGATATTAAATGCTTCCACGGAAACTTTCGGACTTTGATTTAGTGAAGGCCCCACGATGGCTGATGCCTGCGGCGCTGCCAGCGCCAGAAGTGTCAAAAATATCGACAAAACCAGTGGTCCAACGGCTGTTTGGGGGCCTTTATTAGGCTGCATTCGCGAAACAGAAAGTCGGTATCTTGAAAAAAATGATTTTGTAACCATATGAAATCACGCCCTTAAAAAATAAAAATAAAGATTTTGCTAAAGACCTTTCTGCAATTACCGATTCGTAGGTTGTGAACGCGCTCAAGTCAGTGAATCACTGGTGGGTTCGTCGGGTTTATGGAAATTTGCCAAGGTTGGCACTGTTTACTCAAACCGTATTTAGTTCTGGAGACGTGGGTCATGAATGAACAGATTTGGTATGTATACCAACAGAGTCAGCAGCTCGGTCCCTTTACGAGCCAGCAGATCACGCAACTTATGCATACTAAGATGATCGCTCAGGATGCATACCTTTTCAAGGTGGGTTGGAAAGACTGGCGGCCCATCGAAGAGACTTATGCGGAGTTGGGGGTCAGTGCCCCGCTCAGTGCCGCCGGGGAAGATAATCGGCGAGCGACAGCACCCCGCGCAACCATTCAGGGTCGGGTCATTGTTCACAACAATGGCCAGTTGGTGATCGGAGCTGGCGTTAATATCTCCGCGTCCGGCATCTTCGTGGAGACCCAGGAGCAGATGTTCACTGTAGGTGAAAAGCTTAAGCTCTCCGTCCGTGTGGATGGAATGGCCAAGCCATTTAATACGGTCGCTCAGGTCGTCCGCTTCAATTCTGATCCTCGGTTTCCCATTGGCTATGGCCTGCGCTTTGATGATTTAGAGGAGCGCATCGGAGGGGAGATCCAACGCCTGGTAGATCAGGCTAACTCCCAGAAAACCGCGGAACATGCAGTTGCTCGTTAAGGAGGTTCTGGCGTGAGTGAGAAATTAAATAATCTTAAGCATTCCTGGAAAAGCGTCAGCGATACGCGTGTCGCCCGCGAATTGATTGATTACGGAGTCATCGTTCGCTGGCCGGAGATGCGGCGCATCACGAAGACATTCAACATCGATGACCAGAAGGCGATTCTTCAGCATTTTGCCAGGCGCCTCGCTGAGCGCTCCGGCATCCGTCTGCAGGCTGAGATACTTGTTGAGAGTATCATGGTCTGGTTGGCAAATACTGAAGATGAAACGATCATGGCTTCCTTTCTGGAAGAGTTATTTGCACAGCCTGGTTGTGAAGACGCCTGCCGTACACTGGTTGAAATTGCCCTGACCGCTGAGATTACCGAGAACATCCATGACGATGATATATTTGCGGTGTCCGTAGCCCTGATTTGCGAGCTGGGATTGGCGATTCAGCAATTTGAAAAGCAATACCCCGGGCACCTGCGCGGGACCCATTCGATTCTGGATCACATCGCGACCTATCTGCTGTCCGTCAGCAACTCCAACAACTCCTGCATCCGCCTGAGCCTGTTGCATTATTTTGGTGCGATGGAACACGGCACACCAATGAAGAATTACTTTAACCGCGTTATGAGCCGCTTTGGTCATACGGTTTTAGATCACCTTTTCACTTTGCTGTTTCACAAACGTACAGAAGCAGTTGCCTTGCAGTACCTCCTTGAAAATCTCCCCTTCGTTCTGGAAGCGGATGCGCATACCCAGCGCATTGTGCACGAGACTTTCAAATTTTATATGCTGAAGCAGACCGATCGTTTTACCTTGTTTGCTCATGCGATGGTCGACTATTTGAACCAGCAGACTGATCGCAGCTACGACACCGCCCGGGTCGTGTTTGCCCAACATCTAGCCGCCCTGTTTCGGGTTACTGCAGAAGTGAATCACAAAGACCTGGGACGGGACATGGTTTTGGCTCTGGCTAGATTCGCACACGAAGAATCCAGTCGCAGGCTTTTGCTCGAAATGGGAAAGGAAACCTCACTTCGGCAGGCATTCAGGGAGTTTGTAGCACAGGTGCAGCCAGTGATCGATGGTGCGAAGCCGATTGAGTATTTACAGCAGTTCCGCGCATCCAAACGTGGCCGCAAACCTAGCTTTGCCCGGGTTGAAGACCTTGGCACTCTGCACCAGGTTTCATATCTTGGAAGCGTTCAGGTGCCGAAAGCCAGCTAGACGCCCAGCGGGGGCCGGCCAGGCCTGGCCAATTCCAGCCAGGACCACTCGGATCGTGCCCGTTGGCCCCTAAGGCGCGCTGGGCGATTCTGGAGCGACCGTGGCGTTTGGGTTATCCGGATTGTCACTGGAAAGCACTCCAGGCTTGGCTTCGATTCTGGACTCAGGCGCAACCGGGAAATCAATGGCAGTCTTATTCCCAAGAACGTCCCGAATCAGCCAATAGCCTTTTTCCCTCACCACACTCACGGTATTTTCCGTTGTGACTTTTGGAGCGCTGTCGCTCGTAAGGGACTTGTCAGCGCCCAGATCCTGGTACTCAAGCCGGAAGGTTACCTCGGTCTCACGCGGGGTGCGGTCACGTCGTTCAACCACGCTATAACTTTGGATCTTATACTTTCGGTCAATATAGGCGGTTTTAATGGTCTCGTCGGAGACGGACTCGATGGCCGCACGCATTTTTCCGGTGGTGTATTCCAGAAGGAATGAGCGCTGGTTGACGTCGGTCATATTGAAGGCAACGTCGAGGTAACCTTCGACCACCTGCTCAGGCGTCATGTCCTTGTGACCACCGCCGCAGGACCTGGTGCATCCGCTTAGGATCAGTGCAGCCATCACCAGCTTCCACGGAATCAACTTGCTCATTTCAGCTCCTTTAGTTTTCAGCCACCCCTACCAAGTATAACCCAATATAACATACCCTTATAACATACCCGTCGACGCCCTTTACATCTCTGGAGGCTTAGGGTGAGTTGATCCCGGCGGGAAGGTCCGGTTCTGACCCAATATCCGTCTCCGAGAAACCCCGGGTCCGCTTCTCGTCTTCACCGCCGACAGCAGCACCAGCGGTCGGCAGGACCGATGTGGTCGTGGCCCCTTGTGCTTCGTGCGGCCGGCCGTTCTGCTGCAAAATCGTCGCTCTTGGCAACTTTTCAGAGACACCATTCGGTCGCGGTTGGCGCGCCTGGCCATACCGATAAACACCGTCCTGAAAAATGCCCCCCGATCCTTCGGTCGATCCTGCCTGGCTGGTGCGGGGCTGCGGAACATATCGTCCCTCATTTTTTGCTTTGCCAACCAGAGGCATTGCGGCAGCCCGGGCTGGGATCGCCTGCTGGACAGCGGCGGCAAACTCCCCCTCAAAGGATTTGGCCTCTTCTACCGTACCGACGGTAAGATCGAATCGACGGTTGCGTGCGAGGAAATCGAGTTCGCCGTTAACGGTGATGAGGCTGTTGTCGGTCAATAGGGCGGTTGCAGGACCTCTACGCATGGATGGTGGCTTAAGAAACACCGGAATGTTTTGGGCTTTCAGATAATTTAAGCGCGACATGTAACTATTTGATTTCGCGCGTCCCAGCAAAACTTGCACGCCTACCTTTCGATATTGAGCGACGTAAAGCGCGCTGACAATTTCGCCGTCAGAAAGAAAGTCCGATGCTAGCCAGATCCTGCTCGTCGCTCCGCCGATAGCGTTCAGAACTTCATTCCGCAAATCTGCAAAGCTTTCCATTCGGCGGGTCATTACGGAAGCACTGCCGGCGGCACTACTGGCGCCTCCAGTTGAGGCGGTCGTCTCGGCTGCAAAGGCCTTGCTGGCAGGGACAAGGCACCAGATGGTGAATAATGACAGCAAAAAAGCAGATAAGACGAGGTCCAAATTCGCCACTTTCGCCCCGACAGAGTGCCGGATCATTTTTTTCCTCCATTTGCTTGCCCAGGTGGCTTGACGAGCCGAATGATAAACCCGCCAAATCCATCCATCTCATCCTGGTTTCCCGCGTATACTAGGAGAACATTTTCTCGTGTCACGTAGCGCTTGTAGTAGTCGGGCAATCTCGAAACGGTTGAAACGACTTCAATGGAATCTTCGAATTTTTTCTTGACCCAATCGAGCTGCCATTCGGTTTCCTCTGGTTCCGAGGAGCAGACGGAATAAATCAATTCTCCGCCCGGTTTAAGAAGCGAGAGTCCGTGCTCAATAAATCGCCTTTGGATTGTTTCCATTGCCTTGATGATATTCGAATCTTTGTGCCACTTGCCCTCGGGGTGCCTTCTTAAAACTCCAAGACCGCTGCAGGGTGCATCGATCAAAACTTTGTCGACCTTTTTTTGGGGGGTCCACTCGAGAAAGTCCCCTTCGACCCACTCAATTTTTTTTGAATCGCCGTGGCCAAGCCGATTCATGGTATCTTTTGCCCGTTGCATCTGGCTTGGTTTCAGCTCTACGCCAATGAGATTGGCCTGGCCTTGGCTGAGCTCAAAGATATGCGAAAATTTTCCACCGGGACCAGCCGCGGCATCGACAATAACCTCTTCCGGTTTAGGATCGACAAGGTGAGCGATCAACTGCGCGGCTTCATCCTGAATCGTGTAAAACCCTTGTGCAAAAAGGCTTCCGGGCTCTAATTGTGGTGCTTCTTTTAACCGCAAACAGCCGCGTAGGTTGCGTTTTTCCGTATGTGTTTTTTCCTCTTTGAGAAGACGGGGTTGAAACAGATGGATCTCATCCGTCGGGACTTTGAGGGTGTTCACCCTCACAGACCAGGGAGGGACCTGGTTGGTGGCCTTCAACATGGTGTCGAGCCGATCGAATTTAAACTGCTTTAACCAACGTTCCACCATCCACGCTGGAAAGGCATATTGAAGAGCCAGGTAGTCGACTGGCTTTTCTTTCTTGTCTGGTTTCGCGAAATACTCCGCCTTACGGGCGATCTGCCGCAAAATCCCGTTTACAAAACTGACGGCGTTGGCCTGGCCTTTTTTCCGGATGTATTCGGCACTTTCATTTACTGCTGCGCGGTCCGGAACCCGATCCATGTAATAGATTTGATAGGTACCGAGGACCAATGCTGCTTGTACCTGTGGGGAGACTTTTTTGAGATCTCTGGTAGCGGAGTTTTGTAAAATCCAAAAAATCTTTGAGTGCCAGCGTAGCCCACCGTAAACGATTTCCTTTACGAGATTTCGGTCGAGGCGTTTGAGTGCCTTTTCATTGGCAGCGTAGGCCTCTTCCAGGACATCTTCAGGCTTTCGGTGATTGCTCATGACCTCGACAAAGGCATCGTAGGCGATTTCACGCGCCAAGGTCACCGTTGATGCCACGTGGGTTTCTCCTTCACCTGGATGCATTGTGGACGCCCCCAACGAGATTGGGAGCATCCGCGATTATGTCATAATTTTCGGGAATTTGCTCCCCGAGGTGTTTGTAAGTGAATTCAAAACCGCAAAAGGACGAAAGTCTTGGAACTGCTAAGCTCGCGAAGTTCGCAAAGGGGGAGATTTTGTTAGGTCCAACAGGAAATCTTTTAAAAGTTCTTCGCGATCTTTGCGCCCTCTGCGGTACAAAAATCAGCGTCTTGGTGGCTATAAAATGACTTCTAGTAAATCGATACGTCGTTGCGTCGGGTGTAAGGATCCGTGGAATCGGACTTACCTCGCTTGTCTTGCCCGGATTCAGAAGCCGAGTCTAAATGGGGAGCGCCGCCAAGGTCCCGTACTTGCTTTGTCAAACGACGAATCTTCCAGGATTTCTTGAGCAGGTCGACCCCCAAAAAACCCCACGTCAGAAGCGAACCGGTCATGAGCCAGACAATGTATACGAGAAATGCCGGCAGGTTCATGGACTCAATGAAAGGAGGCAGGCTGATCGGAATAAAGGTGCGATTAAAATACGCGACATAAACCGATAGAACGATCATCAGAAGGATGAGCCAGAACTTCACTGCACGACCCAAAAATCCCATGGGGAGCTCCTCAAGGAAAAACGGCCCGTCAAAGTGGGGTCACCTCGACGGGCCGTCAGACACTAACTACACCAGATCAGACTTCAAAAACGATCCCGCATCAGGACTAATTATTGTCCTGATTGTTGTTTTGCTGTGCCCGGGCAAATGCGTCGGCCAGTCCCGTTTTAGGCTCAGCAACCGTGCCGATGTAACTCTTGAGGTCATCGCCCTGAAGGTTGCGCAGGAACGCTTTGCGGGAAAGCGAGAACTTGCGCTCATCGTGGTCGGTAGCCAAAACGATAAATTCCACATTGTCGCCCTCTTTGACGACGTCCGCCGGCTTGGCGACCTGCTCGTCAGCGAGTTCGCTGATGTGAATCATGCCTTCGATACCCGGTGCTAATTCCACAAACACACCGAAATCGGTTAGCTTGGTAACTTTGCCAGCTCCCTTTGTTCCCGCTGGAAGCGTCTTAGCAACGGCAATCCATGGGTCATCAGTGAGCTGCTTGATGCCAAGAGAGAACTTCTCGCCTTCGGTATCGATCTGCAAAATCTTGGCGTCGATCTCGTCGCCCTTCTTGAAATTATCTCCGGGATGACGAATGCGCTCGGTCCAGCTGATATCAGAGATGTGAATCAGGCCATCAATACCGTCTTCGATCCCAACAAAGATACCGAAGTCGGTAATGTTGCGGATTTTGCCGCGGATGACGTCGCCAATCTGGTATTTCTCTTTGACGATCTCCCATGGGTTCGGTTCCATCTGCTTCATGCCGAGGCTGATGCGACGATTTTCGAGGTCGATAGCGAGCACCTGAACTTCGACTTCATCGCCCACCTGAACAACCTTGGACGGGTGACGGATGCGCTTACTCCAGGACATTTCGCTGATGTGGATCAACCCTTCGATGCCGTCTTCCAATTCAACGAAAGCACCGTAATCAGTCAGGCTGACCACTTTACCCTTGGTCTTCGCGCCGACCGTGTACTTGTCGCCAGCTGCAGTCCAGGGATCGTTAAGCAGCTGCTTGTATCCAAGGGATACACGCTGGCGGCCTTCGTCATAGCTAAGAACTTTGACGTCGATTTCCTGGCCGACTTCGAAAATTTCACTCGGATGATTGATGCGGCCCCACGACATATCAGTGATATGAAGCAAGCCATCGATACCGCCCAAGTCAACGAACGCACCGTAATCGGTGATGTTCTTAACGATACCTTTAAGCGAAGCACCTTCTTTGAGGTTGCCAAGGGTTGCACTGCGCAGTTTTTCGCGATCCTGCTCGAGCAGTACGCGTCGGCTGAGGACGATATTACCGCGCTTCTTGTTGAATTTGATAATTTTGAACTGAAGCTTATTGCCGATCAATTTGTCGAGGTTGCGAACCGGGCGCAAATCAACCTGAGATCCAGGCAGGAAAGCCTTAACGCCGATGTCAACCGACAGGCCGCCTTTGACGCGGGCCATGATCGTTCCTTCGACGATTTCATTTTTTTCAAACGCGTCGGAAATGCGATCCCAGGCGCGGAGCATTTCGGCTCGTTCGCGGCTCAAGACCATTTCGCCGTCGCCATCTTCAAAACGATCGAGGTAAACCTCAACAGTTTCGCCGACTTTAGCGAACAATTGCCCATCTGAAGTCATAAATTCATGGATGGGAACCTCACCCTCCGACTTGTGGCCGATGTCGATCACCACTGCGTCGTCGGTAATGCGGACGACCTGCCCTTTAACGATTGAACCTTCGCGGATCTCGGCGCCACCTGGCGTCTGGGCAAGCATGTCTGCGAAAGTGCTGAGGCCAGAGACATCTCCGTCAAATCCAGTATCTTCATCTTCCCAATGGACGGTTCCGATGTTCGGCATTTTTGTTTCCTGAAATTCCATGGTTTAAGGGTTACTCCTTTGCGCTACACAAATAAAAAGGCTTACAATAAAAAAGATATAAAAGGGTCTGAAACGAGAGCACTTTTCGTTATCACGCGACATAGGGAACTGTCAACGCGATGAATCACGAGATTTACACAATAAATAAGGGGTTAGGGATGGTGTCCTTGGGGCGGGCCTTAAGAGCCGTCTGTACGGGGATCATATTCCTTCTCGGATCTGGGGTGTCATGGAAGGCCGCTGAGGCTGCGCAGGACCCTGGTATCAACTGTCCGACGCCGATGCCGACCCCTCCAGAATGGCCAAGATCACAGACATATGAAGGGGTTCCGTTTCAGTCCGGAGAGTCTGCCACCTACGAAGTAAGCTGGATGGGTATGAATGCGGGACTGGCGACCCTGGATGTTCGACCTCCGATTAAACACGGAGGGAAATGGCACCGGGTGTTCCATGCGGAGGCTAAGACCGGCGATTGGTTCAAAACGATTTTTGTCGGTCATGACATTATTGAAGCCTATTCCCGCCCCTGGGATTTTGGCATCAGTAAGTTCTACCTTGAGCAATACGAGCAGGGAGCCTTCAAATCGGCATTCATCTCGAAAAAATGGCTGGATTTTATGCAGGAAGAATGTGTCGTCAAGGAGAAGACCTGGCGGCCAGAAAAGTCCGACGTCCTGGACCAATTCCCTCTCTCGTTTGGTGCGATCGACGCGTTGAGCGTCATTTACTTCATGCGAACCAAAACGTTTAAAATGGGACAGACCGAACGCGCGCCGGTCTACACGTCAGAGAAGAATTGGTTTCTGGAGGCCACCCCTGTGGCTTTTGAGCAGGTCACGATCCCGGCCGGGACTTTTGATGCGGTGAAGCTCAAGCTCAGAACCTTCCTGGGTAAAGAACTTCAGCAAAAGGGCGATGTATTTGTGTGGGTGGCGACAGGCACGCCACATAAGCAAATCCTGCAAATTCAAGGTGAGATTAAAATCGGCAGCGTCTGGATGAAGCTGCAATCTTTTCAGCCGGGGAGCTGAAGTTTTGTTCACCGGCACAGGATCATTGCATTGGTTGTATGCCGGAGGGTTCCATCCTGACGCATCTCCCAAACATCCTCCGTGGCGCAGCCTTCCAGGATAACTCCCGTCGCCGTAGCCCGGTAGGTGGCAGGGCCTCCCGGGTTTGTCACCTCGTAGCGGTAACGTATCTTTGCGGCGGCGCAGTCGGGAATTTCAAACCCGATTTCGTTGCTGGTGCAATCGCGGGACCCGTCTGCCATCTTACCCATGGCTGGAAAACTCCCATATCGGGAGTGGTCACCGAAAAAATCCAGCTGCATGGTGTGGATCCCCTTAAGGTTGGCTTTCGCCTCACTCATGCGCGCCCGGGCTTTGAATTTGTTGTACTGGGGGAATGCCACAGAAGCGACAAGAGCCATGATCCCCAAGGCCGTCACCAGCTCGACGAGGCTGACACCACTCTGGTGCCCGGTATTTCGGGGTTTCGGGCCGTCCACTGAATCTCCTGTCCTTTAAACATGTTAAGGCTCGGGGACTCAAAGGTCAACGTCGGCAAGAGCTTCGATGGCCTCCTTTTGTTTCTTGTTTAACTTCTGGGGGATTTCAAGTTCGACGATGGCGAAGAGATCTCCTCGCGTTCCTGTCTTGCCGGCATGAGGAAAGCCAAGACCCTTAAGGCGGATTCTCGTTCCGGGTTTTACTCCCGCAGGCACCTTGATGGTTTTGCTGCCCTCGGGGGTTTCCACACTGCGCGAGCACCCCAAAAAGGCCTCGGAAATTTTCAATGGAATTTTAGATTCGACGTCATCTCCGACCCGTTCGAATTGCGGATGACCGGCGACCTGAATGACGACGAAAAGATCTCCCGGAGGCCCGCCATAAGGTGAAGCCACTCCCTTGCCTGCTACCCGCAACCTGGAACCATCCCGTGCGCCCGCAGGCACTTTCACCCGCAAATCCCGCTCCGCGCCATCGCTAAGTCTGTAAGATATCTGCCGTTCGCTGCCCGAGAAGGCCTCCATAAAACTAATCTGTAAGGGGTACTCGACATCCTGTCCTTTGGCCTGACCCCTTGGCCCTCCACCAAACCCGGGATGAAACCCGCCCCTTCCGCCGGGCCGCTGGGCCCCTGCGAATCCGCCCCCGCCGAACATCCGGGAAAAGAAATCGCTGCCACCGCCAAGATTGATCTCTTCAAAAATAGAGCTGAAATCCGCACCCCGGAAGATGTCCTCCTGGGAGTAGTTCTGGTGGAAGCGGGAATCCCCGTACATGTCATACTGCTTGCGCTTGTCGGCGTCGGACAAAACCGCATATGCTTCGCTGATTTTTTTGAATTTCTCCTCAGCCTGCTTGTTACCGGCGTTCCGATCTGGATGAAATTCCAGAGCCAGCTTGCGGTAAGCCTTCTTGATCTGCCCCTCATCGGCACCTTTTTTCAGACCGAGGACTTC
>Ga0154020_10002098_pt1 | contig 24258 bp, 13 predicted proteins | sample Klosneuvirus_201_FD_109709 | JGI IMG/M metagenome (GOLD analysis project Ga0154020, IMG submission 109709) | Active sludge microbial communities from wastewater, Klosterneuburg, Austria - Klosneuvirus_20160825_MG | ecosystem: Engineered > WWTP > Aerobic digester > Activated sludge | place...
ACTGACTTCCAGATCCCGCACCTTGCCACGAAACGCCTGCAACTCGACTTTCGACACGCCACATTTTTCCTTCCATTTGGCCCGGCTCTCCAGAAGAGAATTCACCAGAACCCGAGGACGTGTTTCCAATAACCGATACACCCTTTCGCCCAATCCACCTTCCATCTCCGACCTCCCTGTCAGATCTCGCGCAATAAATCACTCCCCGAAATCCAATCTTCACGTGCCGCAGATTATGGTGTCAACGCCAACTTGACAACTGCCCAGCCTTACCCTCTCCCAAGCCGAATTCCTTCGGCATTGTAACATCGTTTGGTAAAACCGATTCTGCCGCTCGCCCTCGCGCCTTGCGGCTCACGATTTTGCACTAATTCGACGGCCTGCACGTCGGGCATTGCTGAATTTGTCGCTGACGGTCCGTACAGGTTGCGTAGCGGCGATCGCTGCCGCGTCGAACGGGCGGGCGATTCATCGGAGCCGTGGGCTTGACCGCCGCAGCGACTGCAAATTATCGGAATCAAGATCGGCAAGGACGTGCGCAGATTGCTCCGCGCATCGGTGGTACGGTTTCGATCATTCAGTAAGCTTCACCGTTTGATCGGCCTGCTCAATCGTGCGGGCAGCCCCGATACCACCCGAGTTCACGAGTTCACGCCATGTCGAATGAGGTTGCCGCCAGCATCTACGACTATCCAAAGTACTACGACTTGCTCTTTGGATCAGACGTTGCGGCCGAGTTTCGATTCCTGAATGCCTGTTTCGCCGAACACGCCGGGATGGATGTAAAACGAGTTTTCGAACCCGCCTGTGGCACGGGACGCCTTCTGATCAAACTCGCGAAATCCGGGTACGAAGTGGCGGGCAATGACCTGAATTCCAAAGCCGTCGATTTCTGCAACGATCGCCTGCGAAAGTACGGCCTCAACGAAACCGTTGTTGTGGGCGACATGTCGGACTTTCGAGTCAGAAAAAAGTTCGATGCGTCATTCAACATGATCAACAGTTTTCGCCACCTCGCGACGGAATCGCAGGCCCGATCGCACCTGGAATGCATGGCTCGCGCGCTTAACAAGGGCGGTCTGTACGTCCTGGGCATTCATCTGGAGCCCACATCCTGTCCGCCCATGCAGGAAGAAAGCTGGTCGGCCCGCCGAGGCAGCCTGGTTGTCAACTCCTACATGTGGTCCAAGGGAATCGATCGAAAGAAGCGACTGGAGCACCTTGGGCTGAATATCGACGTGCATACTCCTACGAAACAACTGCGGATTGTGGATCACATGGAGTATCGCACCTATAAACATTCACAGTTTCTTTCGCTCCTGAATTCTGTGCCAGGGCTGGAGATCGCCGAAACTTACGATTTTTCCTACAACATTCGAGAGCCACATGTCGTGAGCGGGATGACGGAAGATGTTGTCTTCGTGCTTCGGCGAAAGTGATCGCCAGGAGAATCCCACTGAATCATGCGGCCAACCTTTTCCACGGGCTGTCGGCCTGTCGCCGCGATGATGAGATCATTCTGAATTGAAAGTCAAAAATGGATCCGGAATTGTTACTTGGCATCGCCGCTCGCTGGCTGCATATCGGCTCGGCGATTCTGCTGTTTGGCGGCACGTTCTGTCTGAAGTTTGTCGTGGGCCCGGTCTTGAAAGATCAGTCGCCGCAATTGAGAGAAGCCGTCCGTGGCAGGTGGATGCGAGTTGTCCACGCGACCATTGCCGGTCTGCTGATCAGCGGGCTCTATAACTACACCAAAGCGGTGCCGCTGCATCGAGGCGACGGGCTCTGGCACGCCATGGTCGATACCAAGATCGTTCTGGCGCTGGGCGTCTTCTTTATCGCGTCGGTGCTGGTCGGTCGCTCAAAGGGAACTCAGAAGTTCCGTGACAATGCTGTGAAGTGGACGACGATCGCACTGGTCCTTGGCACGCTGATTATCGCGATGAGCGGGATCGCCAAAGTGACACGGACAAAAACCTTCAACCCCGCAGCTGCAGCGAATAAAACGCCGGTCGCTGAGTAAGCATCGAGCGGTCTATTATTGGTTCTTCGCGAAATGAAGTGCATGGTCGGCCCCCGTACCACACACGAGTAGTATTTGATGGATGCTGTGATTGAACCTGAAAGGCTCGTACAAATCAGCCTGGGGCAAGAGAATCCGCGAATGCGGATGAACGCCGCCCCAGGTTCACATACCATCCGAACACGAACCCTGAAAGGGTTCCACAATGCGGTTTTGTGTAGCCCTTTCAGGGCAAAACGCTTTGCTTCCGAAAAACCTGGGGCGTTGCCCCAGGCTGACCTGTTGTGGCCCGTTGGGCCGAATCGCAGTGTTTCAGTGGGCTTTCAAGAGTGGGCCTGTGTGGTTTGCCACACTTCCCGATGACATCCGCGAGTCTATGACATCCACGATTTCTGACCCGCGCACTTCATTTCGCGCAGAACCAAAAGAAGCCCGGTTTTTTGAAAAAGCCGGGCTTCTGGTTTTCAGACTTCCTTCGAAGAAATCCAGCTCATCATCTTTCGCAGCTTCTTGCCGACTGTTTCAATCAGGTGATTGCGTTCACGGCGACGTGTTGCAAGGAACGACGCCTGACCAGCGCGGTTTTCCAGCAGCCAGTCACGGGCGAACTGGCCACTCTGGATCTCTTCCAGAATCTTTTTCATTTCGGCCTTGGTCTGATCCGTCACAATACGATTTCCACGTGTGTAGTCGCCGTATTCTGCGGTATTCGACACGCTGTAACGCATGTAATTCAAACCGCCCTGGTAAAACAGATCCACAATCAGTTTCAGTTCGTGCATGCATTCGAAGTAGGCCATTTCCGGCTGATAGCCAGCTTCCACCAGCGTCTCGAATCCCGCCTTCACCAGCGCGCTCACACCGCCGCACAGCACAACCTGTTCGCCGAACAGATCGGTCTCAGTTTCTTCCGCGAATGTGGTTTCGATAACGCCACCGCGAGTTCCGCCGATTCCCTTGGCGTATGCCAGTGCCAGCTGTCGGGAAGTTTCTGATGCGCCCTCAGACAGCGCGATCAGGCTCGGGACACCGCCGCCTTTTTCGTATTCGCTGCGAACCAGGTGCCCGGGCCCCTTGGGAGCCACCAGTGCCGCATCCACACCCTGTGGCGGCTGAACCTGATTGAAGTGGATGTTGAAGCCGTGCGAACACATCAGGAGATTGCCGGTCTTCAATTTTGGCTTGATGTCGTTCCGGTAGACATCCCCCTGCAATTCGTCAGGCAGCAAGATGTTGATCAGATCGCCCTTGTCAGCAGCCTCGGCGGCGGAAACAGGCTTAAATCCGTGACTGATTGCCAGATCATAGTTGGCCCCGCCCGGACGCTGGCCCACTATCACATTGCAGCCGCTGTCGCGAAGATTCTGTGCCTGGGCATGTCCCTGACTCCCGTAGCCGATGATGGCAATTGTCTTGCCTTTCAGAAGGCTTAGATCCGCATCGTCGTCGTAATAAACTTTGACCGCCATTTCTTCAAATTCCTGTCTGAACACAAAAAAGGTGGGGACAGCTGCCATTAATACTGGACAGTCCCGTCAATCGCATTTTCACGTTGCGAATTGAACCGAGGGCAGGAAGCCAAAACAAGCGAGCAGGCCAGATCAGGCCGCCAATCGGCAAAATCCCTGTTCCTGAGGCTGCATAACTTGGCGCAACGGGCGCAAAACTGGATGAATTCTCCTCAGTCTCCCCGTATGACTCCGCGAATTGCGAGGTTCCTGTACCACTTTGAACGACACAATTACTCCGCCGAATCACATGGCGGACGCAGTTGCGGCCTCGTTCAATTCATCGGCGACAGAGTCATCCGTAATGGTGCGATCTCGCAGCATCGCGATGCGGCCCGTGCGGACCATCTCCAGGATGCCAAATTCGCGCATTCGCTCGATAAACGCCTCGATCTTGTTTTCGCGACCGGAAATTTCAATCATCACATGCGTCGCGCCGACATCGACAATGCGGCCACGGAAGATGTCTACCAGTTCGCGAATCTCACCGCGGCGAGCGTTCTCGGTGCTGACTTTGATCAGCATCAGATCCCGCTCCACAAAGTCGGAGCCTGAGAAATTCTGAACCTTCACGACCGTAATGATCTTGGCGAGTTGCTTACGAACCTGATCGAGCGTTTTCTCGTCACCGTTGACGACAAACGTAATGCGGGAAAAATCAGGGTTTTCCGTCGCCCCTACGGCGAGACTGTCAATATTGTAAGCTCGCGAAGCAAGCATGCCGGAAATGTGAGCCAGCACGCCGGGCTGATTCACCACCAGAGCGGACAGAACATGTTTCATCGCCAGGATCTCTCTCGACCATCGGTTTGCGAAAGCAGAAAACTATATCACGTGCGGGAGTTTACGCACACAGTCCTGCGCGAGCAACCAGAGACTTCAAATCTGAAATCAGAGTCCCACTCATGGCGTGGGCCGACGATTTTCCTGAGGATTGGAGAGTTTGGGTGGGATTGGATTACCAGGCTGTACCAGGAAAACGACTCAGACCCCCGCACATTGCGACGGGCAATCGATGAAGTACGCAGCGAGAAACAGACTGCGGTCGCAGTCTACCGACGTCGTAAAATGGTGTGATTTTCCACGACGGAACACCCTTGACTCAGCGAAAGGCTTCGCTACACTCTTCAAAGCGAAGCCTTTCGCTTTGCGCTGGGTCGAGCGGCCAGATGGCCGCCAGTCAGGGAGTTGCAGTCATGCGGGAACTGGGGTCATCTCAACCGACGGCGGTTGAACTGGAAATTCTGCGGATTCTTTGGGATCTCGGTCCCAGCCCGGTGCGAGACATTCACGCCAAACTCGCTGAAGTCAAAAGCACGAATTATTCAACCACCGTCAAAATGCTGGCCGTGATGCTGACCAAGAAGCTGGTCAAACGCGATGAAGACGCGACGCCGCATATCTGGCGCGCCGCGCTGACACGTCAGCGGGCGGCAAAGAAGTTTCTCACGGAGCTGATCGAAAAGGTTTACGACGGTTCAGCGATGAGTCTCGTGCTGCAGGCATTGGCGAGTAGCAAGGCGTCGAAGGATGAAATCGAAGAAGCACGGCGGTTACTGGATCAGATGGAAGAAAAGTAGCCGTCACTCTCTGAGTGACGCAGCCCGCGATTCGCAAGGGCGAGGCGTTCATCACTCAGAGAGTGATGGCTACTCTGTTTGAGGTAGTCCCACTTGTTCCGAGGCTCCAGCCTCGGAACACACTGCCCCGGAGGCTCCTGCCTCCAAGGTCAACGGCGGAGGCAGGAGCCTCCGGACAGCGCGTTCCCGGGCTGGAGCCCTGGAACGAGGAAGTATTCGTTCGTCTGTGTTTCCTGACGCAATTGCGAAAGGCTGACCTTCTATGGCATTCTTCAATTTCAATTCTTCACTGTCGCAATTCGTCGAGCGTCTCGGCTGGGTGCTCGTGCATTCGCTGTGGCAGTTCGCGTTGATCACGATCGTGTCGATCCTTGCGGCCCGCGTGCTGCGTCGGAATTCATCGGCCTTGCGATACGGACTGCTGGTCGCTGCGATGGGATTTATGGTGGCCGCTGCGATCGTGACATGGAGTGTCGTACCAGTGGATATGGTCATGGCGAGCCGCGAGGCGTCAGCCTCCGGATTTACCGTCGAAGCTGTGGCCGTGCCGAATCTTCCGGATCTCAAATCTGAAATCTCAGATGCCGATGCGTTCGGCGATCAAGAAGCCCCACGTGATTTTGCCCCTCCGAGTCCGACTGCTCCTGCCACGTCAACTTCCGCGCAGAGCCCCGACGAAAACACTCGGTGGGCTGACGCCCAGTCGCTCGCCTCGAAACTCGCCGATCTGCTTCGTCCATGGCTGACCTGGATCGTGGGATTCTGGTGTATCGGCATGCTCATCTCTTCCCTGCGCCCGTTGCTGGGATGGCGAATGCTGAGACGACTGCGGCGCATCGGACTTTCAGCACCGAGCGAAGAAGTCCTCGCCGCGTTTCATCGCGTCTCCAAGCAACTCGGAATGCGCAGCGTCGTCAACGTCTACCATTCGACGCTTGCGAAAGGTCCGCTCGTCGTCGGATATCTGCAGCCAATTGTGCTGCTGCCGATCAGCCTGGCCACCAGTATTCCAATGGCACAACTGGAAGCCATTCTGGCACACGAACTTGCCCACATCCGCCGCCACGATTTTGTCATTAACCTGCTGCAAACGCTGGTCGAGACGCTCTTCTTCTATCATCCCGCCGTCTGGTGGCTTTCTCATCGCATCCGAATTGAGCGCGAACACTGCTGCGACGATCTTGTGATAAAACGCTTCAACAACGCCCCCGACTACGGCCGCGCGCTGCTGGCAGTGGAACAGCTTCAGGGGCAGACGACGTCGTTGGCTCTTGGTGCAAAGGATGGTTCGCTGCTGGAACGGATTCGGAGAATTGTCAGTGTTCGCGGGAATCAAGCAGACTGTGACCGACCGTCTGCTTTATGGATCAGCATCGCGGCGATCTGCTCGATCTGTGTGCTCTCGGCGACCTGGGGTCTCGTGGCGAATGACGAGACTCCAAAGATGCCTCAGCCTGCAGTTGCGACACTGCCAGGCAACGTGACGATCGAGTTGGTCGGCGTGAGTTTCCATCCCTCCACCGGCAACGACTGGTGGCGGCCGGATGGCAGCGAATTGAAAACGCTACCGGACTTATCCGATGACCGTAAGTTCACGGTTGGTTCAGACGCCCAGGCTCGCGCGAAGTGTCGGGAGTTCTTGATTCAAATTCGTGGGCTGCCGAAGGATCATTCCGTCAGTACGAACTACGAGGCAAGTTCCGCATCGGGATCCTCGTTTGAGAACGGACTCTGGACGGGAAATCACGGAGCCGGACCATTCAATGACTCCACAACAACGATCAAGCTCAGCATTGCCACGGAACCTTTTGGACCCGTTCAGGTGTTTGATAGGGATGGCGTGAAAACTAAAGATATTTCGATCCGGCGTGACCTGAAGTCACTCTACGACCAAATCGTGCCTCTTGGTGTGAGAGAGGATTCGAACGAGACCGTACTGCTGCTCGAAAACGCGCCGTATGGCGATCTGTACATGCTTGCTACCTGGGAACTAGTAGTAGTCGATACTGAAGGTGTTCACCACCGACGCAATTCTGAGTTCGTTTCGGCTTTGTCGAATCCACGAGAACTCCGTTTTCCGTTGCCAAATTCCAGCATCAGCCATTTTGAATATCGCGTGCGACCGTATCGTCATTTCGTCACGTTCGAAAATGTCAGCCTTGAGCCAGGTCAAAAATCCGAAGTGAAGATCTCCGTGAAATCGCTGCCGTCAGACGACGCTCAGGCATTCATTCCGAACGGACCGATGATCCAGTTACTTGGCGTCTCCACGCCGCCGATCGGACCGACGTCACAGGAAAAACGCGAATGGTGGAGCGGTGCGGGAAAACTGCTGGACACGCCACCTGTTCAACCGGGATCGTTGTGCGTTGGACCGGACAGCGCCGATGGGCGTGAGTTTGCGGTTCGACTTTCAGGTTGCAAATCAAATCCGATCACTCATGTCTCACTGGTCAATCTTTTTCAAAACGGACAGCCGATCGGCAAGCCGAAGAATGGCCACTCGATGGGCGCAACGTACAGCAGCCAGGCTCCGGAATTCGGCTGCACGATCGAAAGTGTGCATTGGCCAATCGTTGATGCCGACGCCGCGACCATTGAAGTGAAATTCGGCGAGACTCCAGCCGTCGTGGTCAAGTACGACGCAAACGGACAACGCATTGAAGACGCCGATGTCGAAACGGCCTTGCAGAATTCGGCCTGCGGCGAGCTTCTGGAGGGCGTCAAAATCCTGCGCACTGGTACTCACGACGACGGTTTCGCAGTCTGGACAAATAACTTCAGTTCCAGCACCGATCTCGGCAGCCTGAATCTGATACTCATCGACAAGTCCGGCAGCAAGCGTTCTCCGTTCCGAAGTTCGGGGGACGGAACGGAAAATGTCAGATCCTTCAAAGTCGCCCCAGAAGACGTCGCAGCCATCGCCATTCAACTGCAAGCGTACACGCACGTGGCAACGTTTGAGAACGTGTCATTGCAGCCGGGAAAGCAGACGGATGTGAAGGCGTCGATTGAATCGTTGCCAGAGAACATTGAAGTGGCGAAGCAAGACTCAGCGAGATTCGAGCAGCCGTTGCAGTTGAAACTCAATCACTCAGATGCTCACAACAGTGGTTGGTTCTTTGTCGATCTGGATCGTGGAAAGCTCTTGACTCCGCCATTTCAAGTGGAATTGAATCGTCGGTCGCTGCCGTGGAAAGTGATTCAGCCTGCCGAAGAGCACCTCAAGAGCTGGCTTGTCAAAAACAGTGTAGACGTGATCCTGTATGTCGATACGCAACCGATTTCCGGCAAGCCAGGACAATGGAAACAAAACGTGCAGAGATGGGGAATTCGCACGAGGCTGGACGGGGTGAACGGTTTGCTGCGTGTGCCTCACACTGACGGAGCTCCGTGGAAATGGAATAACAAACCAGACCTTGTCATCAAGCCGTTCGCTCGCCGCGACGAATCGACTCGGGTGTCCGGCTTTGTCCCAAATTCCGGCGGTGGCTTGGACGTCAGATTTGACAGTCCGGATGTGCAAGTGTTCCGCACGGCAGAAAACGTGATCGGCTTTTACCTGCTGGAACACAATGATCGCTCAAGCAACGCGTTGAACATGCAGATTGTGCGGTTGTCGAATGTGACGGAACCCCTGCAGGACATGGATCTCGATGGTTTCCATCTTGATGGGAAACTAGGCGCTGCCGATCCCCCGCAAGCGATTCCGCCAATTGACGCGATGCTCGAAAAGTCTGCGGAACTCAAGCTTTTTGCCAGACGACTCCGGGAGACAGCGCCAACTGACTGGACGGTTGAACAAAAAGATCGAGCGTTTCGATTGCTCGGTCCGGATGTTCCCAGTGGCGAAACACCGGCATCCATTTTGCTCTGGTTTGAAGATTTTATGATCGCCTCGAATGATCTCAACAAACGGGACAAGTCACTTCCGAAGATTTTGGTTCTCGATAACACTCGCATTGGTCAGGCTTACTTCATTCGCAACGAGGAGTCCTATGAAGGATGGGGGAACTTCTTACTCGATGTCCGAAAGATTGAACCTGTTGATCACATCGCGATGGCTGGTGCGGACGTAACTCGCAACATTTCATGGTTCGACGCCGCACTTGTACGCGACGTGGAAGTCGATGCCGATGGGAGAAGGCTTCCAATTCTCAGTCAAGTCGAGCCCATCGACTATGGAATCACATCACTGACAAAGTTCCTCGTGATCGGAAAATTGCCCGATCCAAAGAAGGCCACAACGGATGAAGAAAAGAAGATTGCCCAGAGGTATCTCGCGACTGTCAAAGAATTAAGAGCTGAAGCCAGTGCTCTCGGCGTGCCCATCATTTCTGTCGCGGAATTTGAAGCGTACGCGAGGACTCCACTGTTTGATGGACGTATTGAACGAGCCCACTGGATCAAAGACCCCGATAAAATTCAGCCGCCCGCGTGCCTGATCACCGGCGAAGGGCTTGTTGCTGTACCTCTTGCTCAAGCTGCTGCGGCCGACGACGAACAGAAACCGATTGAAGAAATCCCGATGAAAATCCAGGGGCTGATCATGGACGTCGATACGGGCCGGAATCTCGTGAGAGTCAGTATTGGTGCGGACGACGGGGTGGTCGTGGGACAGGTCTTCGAAGTCCATGAAACTCGGCCCGGAAGCAATAGGCCTTCGCCCACCGCCAAAGCGAAGATTCAGATTGCAAATGACCTTGACCATGACTTTGCCACTGCTCAGATCATTCAATTGCAGCCTAACGTAGTGTTGCAGCGCGGTGACTATGTGGTTGGCATTGAGGCTGGTGTCGCAGCGATTAAAACGGTGGAACAGGCAGGCGTAATTCAAGACGTTCAGGATGAAGCATCCGACGTCCTGACGGCGAAACCATTCACCGCGACGGCTGTTGATCCTGCCTTTGTCCTGCCCGACCATTTGAACGTGATAGCCGTTGGTTTTGGAAGCGAGGGCAAGACTCTGATCGGTGTCTCAACGCAAAGCGACGTCGCGATTCGGACGTGGGATGTTGCCGAAATGAAGCTGGCGAACGAAGTTAAACTGGATTCAGACAAGCACGGCAACCGCTTTCTGCAGGGGCATCTGACGCTGTCGAGGAATGGGACGCGCGTCGTCTGTTTTCTTGACGGCAATGTGACAATCTGGGATGCCGCAACCGGGAAACTCCTGCGAACACTGGAAGTGCCCGATGACCTGAAGCATGGCTTCCTGCGAGGATTGTCCTGCACTCCGGATCTGTCTCTGATCGCTTGCGGGAGAAATCCTGGAGTCGGTGGTTTCAGTCCGCCGGACGCCCATGCCGTCGTGTGGAACGCGAACACCGGTGAAGTTGTGCAGACGGCGAAGCATGAAAACGCGGTCCAGGTGCAAAGTCTGGCCTTGTCGGCAGACGGCAAATGGATGGCGACCGGTGGTCAGCAGGAAGGAACGCGAGTCTGGGACGTGAGTACCGGAAAACTGCTGCTGGATCTGCCAAACGCCAATCTGGATCGCAGTCATCCCGATCCTGACGTGCAGGAACCGGCCGCCAGTCAAGTGCTGTGCCTGGCATTTTCTCCCGATGGAAAGCAGCTTGCCATCGGTGATATGTTCGGCGTCAAACTCGTCGAAGCCACGACCGGAAAACGATTACACCGCTTTGATGCGCCATTTCGTTACGGTCGCTCGGGCTTCGTGTTCTCGGGGGACGGCCAATGGCTCGCACGCGTGGCGACAGATAAAGTCGTGCCAATCTGGTCAACTCAAACGGGTCAACTGGTAACGGTTCTCCCGACCGAAGCTCACGTCGGAACGTTCTCAGACGATGGCAAATTGTTCGCCGTCGGCCTGTCGGATGGCAAAAAGGGAATCGCCGTGTGGCCTTTGCCGCAGACGGTGGCATCGACCCGTCCGGAAAAGGGTCTTGAGTTTCTGGCACCGTATCCAAAGCTGCACGGCTTGTCGGCGGACATGACCGAGAGGCAGTTTCTGGAGTTTGCTGAAAAGCACGAACTGCAACTTCAGCAGACGTCGGACGACAAGACTCGACGCTACGAAATTGTCGCCGATGATGGCCAGGTCGTAGTCGTGATGTTCGGCAACAACGGAGAGAAATGCAGTGGCATTCAGCGCATTCGCGGTGACCTCACCCCTGCTCCGGTGCAGTCGATTCCCGTTCAAATCGGTCATGTAGTGATTCCAGCGGTTCGAGGTCGCGTGATGATTGACGGGCCGTTTCCAGAAGTCCCGCCAATGAACGTCAAGGTGGGATTGATGCTCGTCATTCCTCGCAACGATGAAGATCGACTGAGGAACGAGAGGAACGAGCTAGAAACCCCTGAGACGGAGATCCCCGATGACTCGCTGGTCATCAGCAAGGACGGCGGAATTGCCAACGTGGCGATCTATCTGAAGAAAGCACCGGCCAGCTGGAAGCCCACGGATCCTCCGCAGGAGCCGGTCGAATTGCATTCTTCCGACCACCGTTTTCAGCCGCACATGGCATTCGTGCGCGTCGGTCAGTCAATGCGATTGCGCGGTCCAAAGGAAGGAGCGGACAACTTCCAGATCCAATCGAGTCGCTCACCTTCGTACAACATTCTTGTTCCGACCGACAAAACTCAGGACATCGCGGAACCATTTCTCGAATCGGAAAGTTTTCCGATTGGCATCACCTCGAACATTCATCCGTGGATGAAAGCATGGTTGCTCCCGCTGAATCATCCGTTTGCAGCGATCACTGACGCCGACGGACACTTCGAAATCCACGACCTGCCGCCCGGCGAACACCACTTCACAGTCTGGCACGAACGCCGCGGTTACCTTGACAAGGATCTGGCTGTCAGCGTAGAAGTGGGCAAAGTTGCTGAGGTCAATCTGAAGTACTCCGCTGAACAGCTGGCACCGCGTTATACTTCTCGCGGTACAGACTGAGGTACTTTCCAAGTCAACGTTTTCCATGTCCCTTCTCCCCCTGGCAAGGGGGAGAAGGTGGCCGACAGGCCGGATGAGGGGGTTGACCTGGAGTGAATAGGATCAACCAGAAAACAGTGGATTCTTCCCCCTCACCCTAACCCTCTCCCCCGTGGAAAACGTGTCCAGTTGGAAAACCAATTGCGGGGGAGAGGGGGCAATCGCAAAAAATCCACAGCGTTATTTCTGACCGCGTGAAGTAAAGACTGCTGGTAATACCGGCGGCGAACGTCTTGCCGCTCACAAAACTATCACGGCGGAGCGTGATGAGTACAGTGATTTGGCGTTTGGATCGATCGAAATCAAGTGCTATACTGATTCGGCTTTGCGTGCCTTGCAATGCAGGAAAGAAAATCATGTCGATTCATGACTGGACTCGTGTTCCTTCTGGCCTGTTCCATCACTTTCATCAGGACTGGTCAATTGAAATTGCCCGGTGTCTCAATCGCGGTCTCCTTCCGCCAGGCGTTTCTGCGCTCGTTGAACAGCGTGCCGGCGCGCGAGAACCGGATGTCCTTTCGATTGAATCCTGGAGCGGGCTGAGCAACCGAAGGGGCGGTCTAGCGGGAGACATCGAAGGCGGTGTCGTCACAAAAGAGGCACCAACTGCTCAAATCGTTTACCGCAGCACAGAAGAGATCTATGCCGCTCGCGCCAACCGGATTGCGATCCGTCATCACCTCGGACAGATCATCGCGATCATTGAACTTGTTTCGCCGGGCAACAAGGACAAACGCGGAGCGGTGATTGACTTTGTCGAAAAGGCCGTGGATTTCATTCGCAGCGGAGTTCACGTTCTGATTGTGGATCTGTTTCCGCCAACTCCACGAGATCCCAAAGGTCTGCACAAACTGATATGGGACGAGATTCACGACGAGGCGTTTGAGTTTCCTGCCGGGCAGGATCGATTGCTGGCGTCCTATCAGGCCGGTCGTGAAAAAGTGGCCTACCTTGAGCCGCTGGGTGTTGGCGATCCTATGCCAGCGATGCCCCTGTTTCTGACGACTGACGTCCACATCAAAGTTCCGCTGGAGGCAACCTACCAAACTGCGTGGGAAGCATTGCCTGGCGAACTTCAAAGCGCTGTGACAACCGGCAAAATGCCACCAGCAGGAATGTCCCGAGAAACTCAGCGACAGCTGCTCAAGGCGACAGAGAAGAATCTCGATAAAGTCGTCGCAGCAACACAGCACATTCGTCCGATTCGCCACTGGAACGATGATCGCATTCGAGCGCATGTATTCGCGTGCATGCTGGCGTAAGCACCCATGCACACGTAAATTGGTGTATCGGTGGTATCTTGCCGCCGAAACGACGACTCTTTGTGTAGCCTTTTGGCAGGATGTGCATCGCCCAACGACGCACGAATTCGGTACCCGAAAGCGGGACATCTTCAGTCTCGTCACTGCCGCCGTGGGTTTTGCCGACGCGTGCGGAAAACGTGACGCCGCCGTCTTCGTGACTCACGAGCCGTCGGTCAGAAATCGGGCCGCCGGTCATGTAGCGTGCCAGATATTGGTTTAGGACGAGAGCTTGCTATTCATACGTCGCCGCAGAAACCGCGTCGCCGAGCTTTTCAAGGACCGCCTTCAGACCGACGAGGTTCTGTTTCAGACTTTCTTCGGAATCCAGCTGTTCGCGGTGATCCAGAATTCCGATGGGTCCGGAGTAGCCGGAATTGCGTATCAAGCCGATCATCTCCACGTCGTGCTTACCGTCTCCGATCGGCAGAATCATTGGCTGTGCCCCATCGTTCATGCCGTTCAGATTCATGCACAGCAGATACGGCTGCAGCATTTTGAACTGTTCCGTGAAGTCTGCAATGTGCTCGTGCGCGTGATGCAGGTTGTAAACAATGCCGACATGTGCGGCGTCGTGCTGAGTTCTGAGGTATTCGCAGACAGCGATCATGTTCTGCGGTTCGCCCGACCAGCCCCCGTGATTGTAAAGGGCCAGCTTCAGTCCGTGCCTGCGTGTCTTTTCGACCAGCGGCAGCAGCCGTTCTGCAGCCGCTTTTATTTTTTCTTCCTGCGTTCCTTCGGCCGGAGCGGAAAACATCATCCAGATCTGCGGATGGATGCCGTATTTTTCGATCAGCGGTTCAAAGGAATCATGCCAGCCCCAGAATGCAAAGAACTCAATGTCGTGCTTTTTGTACTGCAGGATTTCTTCTTCAAAGGTTGGCACATGCACATCGCGCCAATCGTAAGCGACGCGAGTCAACCCGAGCCCACGAACCATCTCTGCCCGCGCCTCAGGACCGCGCTGCTTCGCGTCAAACGGCACGATGCACCACGCGACAAGCTTGTCGCGATGGAAGTTCTCGCCACTGCCCGAAAGGTCATCCGCCGGAGAAAAACTCGACACGATCGTCCACGCGATAACACAGACTGCGATACGAACGGCAAGATACGTTTTCATGGGAGGCCTGTGTGAAGAGAGACCTAAAAGCCGGGGCAAGCACGCTGTAAGGCGAGCGGCAAATGGCCTCATACCCGGAAAGAAGTCGGGCTTCTGGTGGCAAATCGTTTTCTGCCGCTCGCCTAAGCAACCATGATACCGGGTTCGGCCTGGGGGGCGCGACAAATAGCAGTTTTGCGCAAAATTCGGATTTTTTGATGAGGTCTTTTTTGTTCCATGAATTCAATGGCGGGTACGACCCGATCGCGCTTCCGCCCCTTGCTGGCCGTCGTTTTAACACCAACCCGAAGCGTTAGTTTTGAAGTTGCGCATTTTTGACTTACGGTCGATACCGGCAACGAAACCGCTGCAAAGAATACTAAGCCGAAGCGCCAGCGAGGCAAACACTTCACGCGGAAGCGCAGACGTAACTTGTTTGCCTCGCTGGCGCTTCGGGTTGGCAAAACGGGCGATTCTGGATTAAATCGACAGCCAGCTTGCCTGGCAGGAAGCCAAGTTTCGCAGCGTTGCTCATGTTCCATCGTGCAAAACTTTCCGTTCCGGTTGGACAAGCCAACCGGGGCGGCCTCGTGCTCGAAACGCATGCAATTTGACCGTGTTGTCAGTCGCGGGAGGCGTCCGGCGGAGAGGTCCGGTCGGCTTGCATCGGAAAGGGCGAGGTCTATACTGGCCGACAGAAGAAAAATGGAACCATCGGAAGGACGATGGTGGCCGCCGGAAATGGTCCGGAAGTTGATGAAATGCGTATTTGGTCAAACCGACCGCAGGTAATGACAGAGGAAAATTCGATGAGTGTTCGCGTAGGACAAACGGCCCCAGGGCTAGATCTGGCACTTAAGGCGTACGATCGCACCAAGGACAATACCGACCAGCAGTTTCAAGATTTGAAATTGGCCGACTACAAAGGCAAATGGGTATGCCTTTATTTCTATCCGCTGGATTTTACCTTCGTATGCCCGACCGAACTTGTGGCCTTTGATAAGGCTCTGTCAGAATTCAAAGATCGCGAAACGGTTGTTTTGACTGCCAGCACAGACAGCGTCTACAGCCACAAGGGATGGTGTGATTCACACAAGGAACTGGGACAACTGCGGCACCTGATGATTGGCGACACCAGCCATGAATTGTCCAAAGCCTATGACGTGCTCGATTGCGCCAAGGGGATCGCCTACCGCGGGGTCTATTTGATTGATCCGACAGGTGTGGTGCGTTGGCTGGCTGTGCATGATCTTGGCGTCGGCCGGAACGTCGATGAAGTTCTGCGAGTTCTGGACGCACTGCAGACCGACAAGCTGTGCCCCTGCAACTGGAAGCCCGGACAGCAGACGCTCAACTAAATGAGTTGAAAGATTGTCATGTCAGAAGTCTCTGAACGGCTTGAATTCGCGCTGAAGATGGCGTCAGCGGCCAGTGAACTCATCCTGAAACACTATCAGGTCGATGGTCTGCTGGTGGAGTCCAAGTCTGACGATTCGCCCGTCACAGTGGCGGATCGCGGCGCGGAACAACTCATCCGAAAGATGCTGGCTGAGACGTTTCCTCAGGATGGAATTCTGGGCGAGGAATTCGAATCGGTCCAAAGTCAAAATGTCTACCGCTGGATTCTCGATCCGATCGATGGCACCAAAGCATTTGTGCATGGAGTGCCGCTGTTTGGGACGTTGATCGGTATCGAATCCGAAGGGCGAATGGTTGCAGGCGTCTGCCGATTTCCTGCGCTCGACGAAGTCGTTTATGCCGCTGAGGGACAGGGCTGCTGGTGGCAGATTCGAAATCAGTCGGCTCGCCGCACCAAAGTCAGTGACGTGAGTTCGATCGATAAAGCTCGATTGATGTTCACTGAGCCGACTCACTGGCGTACCACGGGACGTTTTGATTCCATCGTGGACGTGATGAACCGGGTAAAGATTGCGCGAGGCTGGGGTGACTGCTACGGACACGCGATGGTTGCCACGGGGCGCGCGGAGATTGCGATTGATCCCCTGATGTCGCCGTGGGATATTGCGGCATTGATCCCGATTCTGCGTGAAGCGGGAGGTTCCTGCACGGATTGGAAGGGCGTCGAAACGATTAGCGGCGGAGACGGCGTTTCTATGGTGCCGGGGCTGAAGGATTGCGTGATTTCGATACTGAAGAATGCGCCTCCGCTGCCGACTTCTAAGTAAACCAAATTCACTATGAAAACAGGTGTTTTGAACCGCTTCGCCGTTTGACCCGAGCCAACGGCGAGGATTTCCGCATCGCAGTGCCTCGCCGCTGGCTCGGGTTAACGAGTATCAGGAAACTCCGCTTCTTATTCTGAACTTGGTATGTCCTTGTTCCGAGGCTCCTGCCTCGCGAGATTGTCACTGGAGGCAGGAGCCTCCGGTGCAGTGCGTTCCAGGGCTGGAGCCCTGGAACGAGAATTGGCAGCCTCATTCCAGGCCGCGTGTGGTTAGTTCTTCCCAATCTTGTTCTTGCTGAATTCACGTGAAATTATGATGCGAACGACACTCAAGTTGATGCTCGTGCTGTTGACGTCAGGCCCAATGTTGCTTGTAACGGGCTGCTCCGACAACCGGAGTGCTCAGCAAAAGGCACTTGATGAATCGCTGACAAGAGCCGAACAATTGCGGGAAAAGGGGCCGTGGGACAAGCCCGCACCGCCGCCCACAGCGGCAGCTGCGAGCGGCGCAGCTACGGGCGACGCCGTGACGAGTGACGCGACCGTGCCGACGACGGGAACGTTTGTCGTGAAAGTGGAATCGTCAACGGGCGATTACAAAATTGAGGTTCATCGCGCATGGGCTCCGATCGGTGCCGAGCGTTTTTATCAGCTTGTCAAGGATGGATTCTACGACGAATGCCGTTACTTTCGCGTGATGCCTGATTTCATGGTGCAGTTCGGGATCAATGGCGATCCAGCGGTCCAGAGCAAGTGGGATCTTCCTGTGAAGGATGATGCCGTGATTGAGCACAACAGGCAGGGTTACGTGACGTTTGCCACTTCTGGTCCAAACAGCCGCACGACGCAGATCTTTATCAATCTGGTTGATAATTTCTTCCTTGATGGCCAGGGTTTCGCTCCGTTCGGGAAGGTGATCGAAGGCATGTCAAGCGTTGACGCCATCAATTCAAGGCATCGTGAGTCTCCAGACCAGGGTCGCATCACATCGGAAGGCAATGCCTATCTGAACAAAGATTTCCCTGAACTGGATTATGTAAAAAAAATGACGCTGGAGAGTGAGTCCGCTCCGTCAATTGATGCCGGGACAATGCAGAAATCACCAGAGGAAGCGCCGTAGAAATCGTTCCTGTTGTTCGATTCGGTTGCAAAGCGGGAACTCTGAGTTCACAATCGAGGTAGTTATCCGCTTCTCTCTTGGAGTCCCCACCATGAAACGTTCCCCGAATTCATCTCGCCGTACATTCCTGCAGTCCACTTCCGCCATCGCCGCGTCGCTTTATGTCAGCGGCATTCCGGCAGCGCCGTCGCGGCAGGAGAAGCTTCGCATTGCCGTGATTGGATGCGGTGGCCGAGGTGGCGGCAATTTGCAAAGTGTGTCGTCGGAACACATCGCCGCCCTTTGCGATGTGAATGCCAACAATCTCAACAAAGCGGCCGAACAGCACACACAGGCCAGAAAGAATACCGACTTTCGCCGCGTGTTTGATCATCCCGATGAATTCGACGCCGTCGTCGTCAGTACCTGCGAGCACACTCATGCGTTCGCTACGCTGCCAGCCCTGCAACTGGGAAAGCATGTGTACTGCGAAAAGCCACTCACGCACGGTATCTATGAAGCCCGAGTCATTCGGGAGACTGCGGCGACCGCTGGCGTCGCGACTCAAATGGGCATCCAGATTCACGCCCAAAACAATTACCGCCGTGTCGTGGAGCTGATTCAGACCGGCGCGATCGGGAAAGTGTCCGAATGTCATGTCTGGGTCGAACGCGCCTGGGGACTGCAGACTCCCGAGGAAGCCAAGGCTCATGGCGATATTGTTGCCGTGCAGGATCGTCCGGCCACTGCGGATCCAATTCCGCCAGAACTGGACTGGGATCTGTGGCTCGGCCCGGCTCCGGAGCGACCCTTTAACAACGTCTACTTCCCTGGTCCAAAGTGGTATCGCTGGTGGGACTTCGGCAATGGCACCATGTCAGATCTGGGCAGCCACTGGATCGATCTGCCGTTTTGGGCATTGAAGCTGAAGGCTCCGAAAACCATCGAAGCTTTCGGAGGCCCGGCGCACAAGGAACTGGCTCCAGCGTCCATGCATGTGCATTACGAATACGCCGCCGAAGGCGAACAGCCGGAAGTTTCGTTGTGGTGGTATCAGGGCACGCATCGTCCGGAGATCCTGAAGACCGCCGGGATTCCGAGTTGGGGCAGCGGCGTGTTGTTCGTCGGAGACAAGGGCATGTTGCTGTCGGATTACGGCAAGCACGTCCTGCTTCCCGAAGAAAACTTCAGAGACTTCAAGCCGCCGGAACAGTTCATTCCGCCATCGAAGGGACATCATCAGGAATGGATTCACGCCTGCAAAACGGGCGATCCGACGACGTGCAACTTCGAGTATTCCGGCTGGCTCACCGAAGCCAATCACCTCGGCAACGTGGCGTATCGAGTCGGCAAGAAACTGGAATGGAACGCTGCTGAAATGCGAGCGACAAACGCTCCGGAAGCTGACCCGCTGATTAAACGAGCGTACCGAAAGGGCTGGAAGTTGGCGTAACGATGCAGCAGTTTAACGCCATCGGCGTGGGCGCTGCGTTTGGGTGGCCGGGGTTGGAGAGCGACAGCTCGAAACCCCGGAGCTTCCTTCGCTCCACTCAAGATCGCTCGATCAATATACTTCACGCGGTTCGGAATGAGGTATTTCGAAGGGACGTATCGCGAGTCCCTTCTCTCCCGAGATCGGGGGAGAAGGTGGCCGGATGAGGGGGATGACTTGGATTGAACGTCATGCGCCAAGAACAGGGTGATTTTCCTTCCCCGTCACCCTAGCCCTCTCCCCCCGTGGAAAACATGTAAAACTGGAAAATCGATTGCGGGGGGAGAGGGGACAATCGCAAAGCAATCGACGGCGTTATTTCTGACCGCGTGAAGTATAACGCCATGAGGCTGTGAATTCTCGTTCCAGGGCTCCAGCCCTGGAACGCAATGCACTGGAGGCTCCTGCCTCCAGTGACAATCTCGCGGGGCAGTGTGTTCCGAGGCAGGAGCCTCGGAACAAGGACATGTTGCTCGTTTGTAGTCCCGCCTTCAGGCGGAATTCGCACGCACCAATGCGCCGATTTCCGCCGGAAGGCGGGACTACGAACACAAAGTGAGTGCCATTGGCGTGGGCGCTGCGATCCGTCACCAGCCCCGCTATTTCCCAGCGTCGCCGCGCACCGGCTTGCGGAGCGGCGTAAGCACCCGTGCATAAGTTCAATTGCATAATCGCAGGGATCACAATCAGGGGACTGACGTCCCCCGCTCGCCGGGAATCCGGCGAGCCGCGAGACGTCAGTCTCCGGATACTGCGCTTCCGCAATCCATTGTTATGCCCCAAAACTTACGCATGGGTGCGTAAGCCCTCCGAGTCAAATGCGGGCAACTCGGTGGGCTGACACCCACCGCTCGCCAAGTTATGCCCCAGGACTTACGCATCGGTACCTACGTTTAACCCGGAGCGGAAAGGACAGACTCCACCTGATCAGGTCACGGAGAGGATTTCTGCAGCACTGGCAAAATGGCTGAAAGATCACATCGACTGCGAAGGCTGACTACCGCCATTCAAGTCACCGATCACTGCTCGCAGATTTCCGACGCGGACGGATAAAACGGACCATCGCCGTGCCGTCGGTTGAAACAGTATTCGTCCCCGTCTGAACTTCGTGCTGCAATACGCCGGGGATGATGCGTCGCAGCCGGATGCTCCACAGATCGCCGAGTCTGGCTCCTGAGGCGGACAGTTCTGCGAGTGGAATCGCCGCTTCAATTCGCCAGGTAGCCGCATCGGCATCCACGGCAACGAACCATTTTGGATTCCATTTGTCGAGCATCCAGCAGCGGTCGCTGGTCTGGCCTGTTTCATCGATCGTCAACTGAAATGACGTGCTGTAGTCGTGATCGGTGTCGATCTCCAGTTCGAGTCGATCACGATTCCCGTGCGGAGCGTCATAGCTCCGGTGCAGGGCGAGTTCGATCGGCGCGGCTTTCTCCGGTGCCCGCTGCAGTCGCGCGGCGAGGTACAGAAATTCATCGTCCCAGGCCAGCATGGTCAGACTGGAGATATCGGTCGCCGCCGTCAACGACCGGCGTCGCCCCCCAGTGGCTGGATCGATGGAATCGCGTACGAACTGTGTCAGAGGGATCTCTTCGGCATCCTCCCAGATGCTGTCTGTGAGTTGACCATCCAGGAATGGGCGCTCACCCCGTTTTGGCAGATTGAAAAGCGGCAGGACAGGAGCCGCCGTCGGATGCGAAAGCTGCAATTCGCACCGCGCGAACAGTGCATACCGATCGTCGCGCTGACCAAGGTCGGAAAGGATTGTTGACTGCTCACCACTGTTCTGCAGCAGCCGGTTATTCGCGGCAATCCGCAACTGGACCAGAGGACTCAACGGGACGCTCGCATTGGCGCGATTGGCGTTCATGAGGATTGTATAAGCCGTCAAAGCGTGCGAGTCCCACTTTTGATGGAGAGCCTCCAGAGCGTTCGTCGCGCCACTGGCAAAGGGCCGAGATGTGGGAGCTTGAACCCTTGGTTGAACGGAATAAGGCGACGCGGAAGATTGCCCATCCGTCTCATGTGTGGCACTCGGTGCGGACGCGCTGGTCGCTTGCGACGGCGATGTTTTTGTCTGCGTGGAGCCCAGTCGATAATGCCGGGCTTCGGCGGACGAATAAAACAGAAACAGCATTTCCGCAGCGTTGATCGCTTCGGCAGAAGTCGGGTAGCGCCGCACAATTTCCTGTTGAACCGCAAGGAAGCCTTCCATGTTGTTTTGCTGCAAATTGAGATCGGCAAGATCCCGCAACAGCTTCAGTGCCAACGTCGCGGGCAGGTTGGCTCCGATGCCATACAGTTGCGCAATGATTGCGTCCTCTGTTTGCCCTGACTGCATCTGACCATTCAAAGCCGTCGCTTCCAGATGGGCCGTCTGCAGCGTGCGTCTGAGTATTTCTATCTGGTCGCGACTGCGAAACTCGTACGGCCGCCGCGCATCGGATTTCAGGACGTCGTCGATGCCGTCCAGAATGCCTGCGACGCTGTCCGTGTTGTTCGCGTCGGACAGTAATTCGTAACCGGATCGTGTCTTGACGGCGGGCTGCGTCACGGCGGTTCGTTCGAACAGTGATTGAGTCGCATCGTGCAGCAGACCGGTGGTTGTACCCAGTGTCGGCAACAGATCGTCATCTCGAAACGTGAGTGTCGCCGACTGATCACCTGGCACACGACTCACCACACGATCCACTTTCCAGGGTGACAATCCAAGCTGCGACAATTGAACGCCGCTTCCCTGATTTTCGGCCGCAATGGAAACAGCACTCTGGATAACCTCTTTCAGGATGGCAGCGATTGCATCGTCGTCCGATGCCGGTTCAATCACGATTACCGATGGTCGCCAGTTGCGAATGTCGCGTGCGATTCGCAGCGGCAGCAGCGTGCGGAGTCGTCCGTCCGTTTGTCGATTCCATTCGGAGATCAACTGCTCCGACGACCGGTGATGTTCCGGTTTCGTGCGAGGAAACATCCACTGCGTCGCCGTGTCATTGCCGCCGAGTTGCGTGACGGCCTGAGTGCATGAATCCGACATCGGCACGCCATCAAGCAGCGCGGCACCGTCGAGACTGAGAGGTTGCGACATCTGAATGACGACCGATCGGATGCCTTGTTCGCCAGCCACGCTGGCCAGCAGATGCCACGCCGCTTTGTCCGCATCTGTGACCAAATTCAGCACACCGGTGCGAAATCCCGCCGATCGAACGGCCCGCCATGTTTCGCCGGCATCTGAAGATCGAATGATTTGACCAAGACTGCCGATACCAATGACTTCCGTCGGATTCAGAAAGTACAGACGATTCAATCGGCCGGTGAGCGGGAGTGTGACGAGCCCCCAGTTCCGTCCGGAATTCGAAGAACGCAGCAGACCGGCACCGGGATTACCTCCCAGCAGAACAGTAGAATCCTGATGAGCCACGACATGGAAATCGACGATGTCTGTCACGGTGCGTGGCAGCTGGCTTTCTGGTGGTTTCCATGTCACGCCCGCGTCGGCAGTTGTCAGCATCAAGCCGCCGTCTCCGGCAATCCAGCCGCGACCGTCTGCCGACAGTGAGACATCGCGAATCGCCCGCAGCGTCGGTTCGGGGCGATTGATGATCACGGCGCGATCGGCGACGAGCGCCGCGTAGCTTTGGTGCTGGCCGACGACGATGCCATCAGATTCGCTCATGAACTGTGCTGCCAGCCACGGTCCTGCCGATTGATCAGCAGGGATCGCGGACCACGTTCGACCTCCATTGTCCGTGCGAAAGATTGAATGCCCGCTTCGGTTTCGGAGTGGAGCAGTCACCGCGACGGCGGTTTCAAGTCCGAAGAACTGAATATGCAAAATACCCGGAAGATCTGCCGCATACAGTGATGAAATTCCAGACACGGTCCGTCCCGTGTTTGACGTCAGATCAGTCCATGTGCGACCTCCATCACGAGTTTGCAGCAACACCGCAGATTGCCGCGACGTTCCGGGTTGATTCCGAAGTCCGGCGACCCATCCGATCGCGTTGGTCAGAAAGCAAACGGATTTCAAACTGCATTCGAAAGGCGTGATCCGCGTGGTCCACGTCGCGCCGCCATCGTCCGAGAAACAAATGACACCGCGTTCTCCCACGGCCCGGACCAGTGACCCGACGCTGCAAACATCGTTTAGACTGGCGTCGCTTGCGATCGCCGCTGTGCGCGGAATGGCAGCCGAAAAGAACGGCTCGGCAAGTGAGTCTGATTCGAGTAACTCGAAAGTACGCAACTCAGTGACCCGATTTGACTCAACAGCAGCGATCGGCTCACGCGCTTTCGGCTGCTGGACGGGTGCGACTGCTGACCCTTCGTCCATCGTAATTGGCGCGGTCTCGCTGCCAGTTTCGGGTGTACGCTCAGGCCCCGACTTCGTGACAGATCGATGTTTGGATTTGGACGGAATTCGACCTTTCGACGGTGAGTTTTCCTTAGCGGAATCTTCAACGTCCGGCTCCGACAGATCGAATTTATCGCCAAAGTTCAGCAGGCCCCGTTTCTGAAAAGCTGTGGCAGGGTGGCAGCAGAGCGTAAAGACGGTGACGATAAGCGTGATGTTTAGCAGTCGGCGAGTCATCCGTGACACCTTCGAGAAACGAGTGGCTGAAGATTGCCATAGCCTGACTTTTCAGGCATTTTGCGGCAACCCCAAGCCCGACACTTTGAGTAAGGCGAGCGGCAGGAAAGGATTTACCATCAGCGAGTCTTAAGGTCGAGCGTCCCCGTGCGGCTGAACCACGCCAAAGGAAGCAGATCTGAGGACAGATCTGCCTACGTAGTCCGACCTGTCTCAGGTCGGATTCCCTGGGCGACGCGATATCCTTGGTAATCCTGTTTCTTCCGCTCGCCTTATGCTCCACGCAGCCCGAATTGATGTCATTGTTCCGAGGCTCCAGCCTCGGAACACGCTGCTCCGGAGGCTCCTGCCTCCCGGGATTCTCGCTGGAGGCAGGAGCCTCCAGTGCGTTGCGTTCCAGGGCTGGAGCCCTGGAACGAGGATTG
>Ga0154020_10002099_pt1 | contig 24258 bp, 20 predicted proteins | sample Klosneuvirus_201_FD_109709 | JGI IMG/M metagenome (GOLD analysis project Ga0154020, IMG submission 109709) | Active sludge microbial communities from wastewater, Klosterneuburg, Austria - Klosneuvirus_20160825_MG | ecosystem: Engineered > WWTP > Aerobic digester > Activated sludge | place...
ATTCAAAGATGCTCGCACCCGAGTGGTTGAATTCTTAAAGGATGCTGCATCCTGGAAAGGAAAAAAAGTTGGTTCAGAAACCATGATTGCAACCCGGCTTACGCATAAAGATATCGCTGCACTCACCGGCACCTCGCGGCAAACGGTTACCACCATTCTTAATGAATTAAAAGATAAAAATCTGATCAATTTCGATCGGAAAAAAATTCTTATCAGGGATCTGGCAGCTTTGAAATAAAATTAATACTGCGTAGGCAAATCTTTCTCTTCATCAACATCAGTAAGTGTGGGTAATAGAAAATTCAATAGATTGAGTTGCTTAGCATCTTGCACCGTTCGAGAGAGAACCGAATCCGTACTCCACGCCTTATTCTCAAATAACGCTGGCCAGAAATTTTCCATCCCCAACAAATAATATCCGCCATCAGTAGCAGGTCCAATAACTACGTCATTACTTTTTAGTTTTACGAACGACTCATTAATGATCTGTGTGGTAAGTCCTGGGCAATCTGTACCAATGATGCAAACTCGTTTATATCCTGCATCAAAAGAATTGGCAAAGGCCTGCTTCATTCTTTCTCCCAATGATTCTCCAGTCTGCAAACTCTTTTTGAATTGATCATTCGACCAACTATCTTCCGTATCAATAAAATCCGAATAATAAACCACCCGATCACACGCAGTTTGTAAAGCAACCTCTCGGGTATGGGAAGCCAGTTTTAAATAAATTGCAAACGCTTTTTCATCTCCTACTGTGGCTGCGAGTCGGGTTTTTACTTTACCCAATTCAGGATTGCGATAGAAAATTATCAGTAAATCAGTTTTCACGTTTCCTAAACAAAAGATTAAAGACTCCCCGCTTTTTCAATTCGAAAATCAAATATCCAATCACTGTCAGGTATTCAAAAGCAATGAGCCCGAGATTCTCCTTAAACGAATTAATACTATAGCCCGCATACGTGAAGAAGATCAAACCGGTCCAAACCAGCGTAAACCGGTAAGGTGTAAAAACAGATAGCGCAAGCAAGGTGGTGATGTACCACGGGTGTAACGTTGTGGCAAAGAGAAAATAAATACTTAGTATCCACAGAAAGTCTGACAGCAGAAATTGGGTTGAGTCAATTGAAATTACATCGCTCTTCGCCCAGCCTTTTCGAAAAGTGAACAGCACTATTAACATAGTAGTGACTGCCCCTAGCTTCCACCCTACTGTTTGAATGATGTTGTATCCATATTTCCAAAATCCATACTCCCGAACGAGATAATACAAACTGGCGTTGAATTCAAATTTATTGAAATACAACCCCACGCTGGTTGTCAGGGATTGAAATACCTGGTAATTAAATAAGGGTAGAAAAAAGAGTGCTAAAAAAATTATAAAAAGCACACCATACTTCACTGAACCTTTAAAGCCTTGTGCTCGGAGCAAAGCCGGAAGGAATATAATGGGAACCAGCTTGGTCGCTGTAGCCAAGGCAATGCTGGCAGCCGATTGAACTATTTTTTGTTTACCCAATACATATACGGTAAACAAAATAAAAAAAAGGACAAGTCCTTCGAAATGTAGATTGCCTGTAAGCTCAATGATAACTAAGGGATTTAATGCATATACTAATGTGTTTGTAGAAGGCATGGAGAATTGACTCAAGAGTCTTCGCATTAAAACAATAACACCTACTTCGCCAGCCAGCAAAATCAGACGCATAAAAACCACACTACCTAATACGGAAGAGGGTGAAACCTTTACGGAAAGCCAAAAAATAAATTGCGATACGGGTGGATAAATCGTAAAATATTCCGGACTATTTAGCCTTGAGAAAAGTTCTTGGTCAATACCGGTAATCCCTTGTTCCAGATAGGCTTCTGGTAATTCGGCAAAGGGATGAAATCCTGAATTCCACAAGCGGCCATCCCATATAAATCTGTAAAAATCTTCGGATAGTGTGGGTAAGGCAAATAAGAAAATAAACCGAAACAATACGGAGATGGTTAGCCAAAATGAGAGTTGCTCAGGTTTAGCTTCCTTGATAATCAACAAGTAAATAAGAAAGAGCACCCCATAGGTTGGCAGCAAGTAGGAAGTTTGCCATCGGTGAATGAAAAAGGCTATGAGAGAATAACAAAGGACAGAAATAAATACCCATACATAATATATCGGCCTTTGCTTAAGCATGCAAAGACGACTTCATAGAAAAGTAAAAAACACTTCCAAAACCTAATGCTAACATAAGGTGAAAGAAAATTAATCCGCCTTCCTGCAGCCAAATTCCGGCAACAATTCCGGCAATAAAATAAAGCGCGAGTAACCCTTCCATTAAAACACCCAAAGTAAATCGCGGTTTAATGTAGGTGTTGCCTAACCACGATTCTTTGCTATCCGTAACATTAAACTTCGGTGTGCGGATGAAGGGTGACTTTCGACCTACCAAGCCTTCTAAAACGGCCAAGCCATTATGGAACGATAAGCCCATTGAAACAATTAAAAACCTTGGATACAGGGATAAGAAAGTTGTTGTTGGTGAATCTTTATGAAATTTTTTGGTAGCTATCCAATAAAAAAAAGTAATGGAGAAAAACCCCAACAAAAAAATAGTGCCTGCATGGAACAGCCAGCCAATTTCAGGATGTGTGGCTTTAATCCACAACATCGGGATACTCAACAACGAGGCAATCAAAATAAAGACAAATACGGAACTGTTAAACAAATGAAAGAATGCATGAACTTTATTTTTAAAATAAAAATCGCCTCTCCACACGCGCCCAAAATTTTTACGCGCTGTTTCGGCTGCGCCTTTATTCCATCGGTATTGTTGTGATTTAATAGCCTGCATAATAACAGGCAACTCACCGGGCGTTTCAATTTCTTCGCGATATCGAAACTCCCAACCCTTTAACTGTGCCCGATAACTCAAATCAAGATCTTCCGTGAGCGTATCAGCACTCCAGCCACCGGCATCCTCAATGCAACGCTTTCTCCACACACCACAGGTTCCATTAAAATTAATAAAACTGCCGGCTGCTTTTCTCGCTGTTTGTTCAATCGAAAAATGCGCATCCAACCCAAAAGCTTGCAACCGGGTAAGAAGAGAGTAGTTACGATTAATGTGACCCCAGCGAGTTTGAACAACCCCTATATTATCATTTGTAAAATGGGGTAATGTCTTAAGTAGAAAATCCGATTCAGGAATAAAGTCGGCATCAAATATTGCGATCAACTCACCCTTCGATGATTTTAAACCATGGGCCAATGCGCCTGCTTTATACCCTGTTCGATCATTGCGATGGATTACATGTATATTCAATCCTTGTTGTTGAAGGGCCAATGATTTTATTCTGATGATTTCTGAAGTTTCATCCGTTGAGTCATCCAACACCTGAATCTCTAATCTGTCTTTCGGGTAATCAAGTTTGCTTACCGTATCCAGTAATCGCTCAATAACATATTTCTCGTTGTAGACAGGTAGCTGAACGGTTACCGAAGGGAAATTCGTTAACACCGGAATTGGAGTTGCTTTCTTTTTTGCCTCCTTAATATAGATCAACGTAAGGTGTAGCTGCCCAAGACTAAACAAAAAAATATATAGCAAGGAAAGACTGTATACTATACTTATGATAATAATCATGACCTCATTCGCCTCCACAAATTAATTCTACAAATATTTAAAGATAGTGGCTAAAATCTTATAGCCAGCCATAATAGTACCCTTAACAGTACCACTGATTTTTGAAAACCCGATACGCTTCCGGTACCTTACAGGAACTTCAACACATCGAAAACCATTTTTTGCAGCTTTCAGTTGCATTTCAACCGTCCATCCATAGGTTTTATCCTGCATATCCATAGCGATAAGCGCATTATATTTAACCGCCCGAAATGGTCCGAGGTCAGTAAACTTTACGCCATAGAATAAATCAAGCAATCGGGTAGCCAACCAATTTCCAAAAATCTGTTGCGGTGTCATCGACCCGCTTTCCTTTTGACCAAGCGCCCGCGAACCAATAACCAGATCAGCAACTCCATCTACAATCGGCTTAATTAATTCCGCTATTTCTTCGGGATAGTCTGAGTGATCCGCATCCAAAAAAACTACTATGTCCGGAAAAGGTTTTGTTTGATTGATGTAATCAATTCCTTTTAAACAAGCTCGCCCATAACCGGGGATTGGTTCTCGTAATACAGTAGCTCCGGCTTCTGTTGCTATTCTTTCTGTATTGTCGGTTGAAGCATTGTTGACAACAATAATTTCTGCAATTAACCCTTTCGGAATTTCCCGGATCACTTCACCAATCCCATTCTCTTCGTTAAATGCGGGGATGATTATTTTAATTATCAGGCTCAAGATGATTTCTTTATTCGGCTAAGAAGGGTTCTTATTCCGAAATTTTCACATTATTATTTCCTATCAGAATAGGTTTTCCAAACCGACCCGATTCCTCTTTTACTTCCAGATTTAAAACACCACGCGGACAAACTGAAGAACACACGCCACAGCCTACACATGACGAACGCACAATATTTTGCCCGCGCTGTGCATACCAGCGTACGTCAATTCCCATTTCGCAATAGGTAGAACAATTGCCACATGAAATACATTGCCCACCATTTGTAGTAATTCTAAATCTCGATTTAAATCGTTGGATGATCCCTAAGTACGCTGCTAATGGACACCCGAACCGGCACCACACCCTGTTACCCATTACTGGATAGAAACCCGTACCAACAACGCCCGCAAATCCGGCTCCGATAAAAGCTCCATACACTTCGCGCAATTGATACGAGTCAAAAAATAAAAACCATGAAGCTCCTGTCCAGTACGTATAGATAACACCGGCCGTCATCACAATGGCAAACACCAGCACGCTATGAATCATCCAGCGTTCAATCTTCCAGGCCTTTACCGTCTTATTAGAAAGTTGACGATACGGATCACCCAAAGTTTCGGCAAGTCCCCCGCAACCACACACCCACGAACAATACCACCGCTTTCCAAAAAAATAAACCAATACGGGTACACCAATAATGATCAACGCGATTCCCCACCCTAACATAAAAATACCCAGCGTACCTGCGGAGATCAATTCAGAAATCCTGGAGTCAAAGAAAAAACTATAATCCAACGGCCAGATATTTTTGAAATCGAAATACGGTTTATTAAGTCGAATTAGAATTTCGGGAATTAAAAAGGCAAATGCTGTTTGGAAGAACATAACAGAGCAGGTACGCAAAACCTGATACTTACTGTGCCTGTAATGAATAATCATGCGAACACCCATCACCAAGATACAGAGTGTATAAATAAATCCGTAAAGAAAGAAACGGCCAGCCTCGTTACCATTTAAAGCTTTACTTATCGGATCCACCAACGTGATCCACTGCGTCATGTATTCGGGAAAAAAATACAGCACGACATAAAACAAAATTAACCAGGTGCCTGTGAGTATTCCCAACCAACCGGTGTACTTCATTGCATTAAAAAAGATCCCATTATTCTTTATTCCTGGCAGGAGCGTTAATTTAGGCAAGATGTAAAGCAAAGCCCCTGCAATGCACAAACCGATTGTGAGCAACAGAAAAAGAATCGGGTTTGATTTTACTGGCCCAACCGCAGACGCTTTTGTGAGCGAATAGGTTATATCTTTGATCTGATACCGATCAAATCCCACCTGATTAATAATACCGTACTGATTAATGTTGGAGACTATCCCTTGCAATTGATTCTTTAATTCTTCACTCGATTCAAACGTTCGGCCCTCAAGCCAGCTAGCATAATCCTTCCAGGCTTTTTTCTTAAACTCACTTATTGCGTCTTCCCCGATGTACAAAGAATCAACCGCTCCTAACGAAAATTGATTGCCACTACGCGCACTCAATTCATATAGCTCTTCTTGCGTAATACCATAAGTGCTTGCCTGAATTTGATTTGCCATATCAAATATTCTTTCGATTTGGGTAACAAAAGAAAAGACAGAGCTTACATTCTGATTTAAGAGCGATGAATCGGATTGTAGAAACAATGCTTGTTTTTGTTCATCCGAAATCTGGGCTTTTACTATCTCACGGGTTAAGGAATAATCTGCAGAAAAGAATAATCCATTAAAAAGACAAAATCCCGTTATAAATAAAATCAGCCCAACAGTTTTAATTGTCTTCATAGCGTTGAAGTTACTTTTGAGTTGGCTTTGAGATTAGGAAATGTCTCCGAAAACTGCTTTATGATTTCATCCTCATACCGATTAAAAAACTCCGGATCAAAGTTTGCCTCTTTCAAATGATCCAATACAAATTGAATGCTTTGCTTATCACGCAACCACCAATCGAAACATTCGTGCCTGAGACGAATACCAAAGGAGTTGATTCCCAGAAATTGTTGTGTCTGCTTATTCCAAACTAAATGCATGCACTTTGTTCCACCTGAGTGCTCCCAATAAAATTCATTTTCGATATTCTCTGTTGTGCTTCTTACGTTTCCATAGGTTTGATATTCGATATCAAAAAATTTAGCCGAGTTAAACCACGGACCAGGTTCGTATTTTGTTTTCACTCCGCAAATCGTTTGGGCAAGCACTTCGCCCATCATGCGCCCCGTGTACCAAACCTGTTCAATATTTCTTCGGCCTGGCAAATCGTAGGTGCGCTCCACACAATCACCCAGCGCATACACATCCGGAATATTGGTTTCGAGATATTCGTTAACTAAAATTCCCCGCTTGGTTGCAATACCAGAATCCTTTAAAAATTCAATCGCTGGCGAAACGCCCACCGTTAAACCAACAAATTGACAGGAGATAGTTTCTCCGTGGTTTGTTACAATTGATTGTACGCATCCTTTATCATCCGACTGAATTTCTTTTAACTCTGTTTCCAGCTTTAAGTCCACATGATGGGATTGTATATGGCGACTAATCATGTTGGCTTCCTGAATCGGCAATACATTACTCCAGAATGCCGACTCCCGCACTAACATCGTGACGGCAATTTTTCTTGACAGAAGCATCTCGGCCATTTCGATACCGATCAACCCACCGCCTACAATAACAGCGTGATTAATACCTCGGGTTGTTTGCTCCATCCTCTCAAGATCTTGAAAACTATAGAGACCTTGAACTCCCCTTAACTCCTGACCGGGCCAACCAAACTTATTTGATTTTGATCCAGAAGCAATAATTAAAATGTCATACTCGATTGAGTTTCCAGTTAGAAGCGTAACCGTCTTAGATTTTGTATTTACGGATTGAACATGATCTCGCAATAAATCAATCCTGTTTTTTTTCCAGAAGTTATCTTCATACGGTTTGGTGTTTTCATATTTCATGTGGCCCATGTAGATATACATAAGGGCTGTCCGTGAAAAAAAATGATCTGTCTCCGAAGAGATAATTGTAATCTTATTGCTGCTGTGTTTACGAATGTGGCGGGCTGCCGTAACGCCCGAAATGCCATTTCCAATAATAACGATGTGCTTCATGCTACCGTAAAGGTGCAATTTTCATCGCTAACTTCCTGTCCGGAAGAAGACAATCACAAAAGGGTAAGCCTTACTGCTTTTGGGTAAACTTAGATTACTTCCTCCTTTTTTGCTTTGACAGACTTCTTTGCAGGTTTATAATCAGCGGTGTACATCTGCTCATAATATTCCCTTGCCATTCGATTAGAATCAAACTCTGGCAATACATCTGTCATGCTTTGCTTCACAAGAGTCGTCCAGGCTTTTGGTTTGTCATAATAAAGAGGTGTGATCTCCTTTTCTAATAGCGTGAGTAAGGTAGCATGTTCCTGCGTATCACGCTCGTCCGAATCTTCTGACTCAGATTGCTCAATAATAAAGCAGTTTTTCCCGTGGTTTGAAAATTCAGGAATCCAACCATCGGGAATAGAAAGATTAACGCTGCCATTCATAGCGGCCGTCATGCCCGAAGTACCAGATGCCTCCCGGTACATCTTAGGTGTATTTAACCACAAATCCGATCCGCGCTTTAGCAAACCCGAAAGTTGCATTTCGTATCCCGTAAGGATAGCACAGTTTGGCAAATGTTTGATTTTATTATGAATGTCGTTGAAGATATCGATAGCTCCATGATCTTCGGGGTATGGCTTACCTGCCCAAATTACCTGAACCGGATATTTGCTGTTGCTCACCAGTTTTTCGAAACGTTCAAAATCACGGATCAATAGATTAGCACGTTTGTATGCAGCAAATCGTCTGGCCCAAACGATGGTGATAACATTTTCATCAAAAATTTTACCTGTTTGGTTTGCCACTACCTGAAATAATTCTTTTTTCAATGCCTTCTTCCTTTCCACCAACGCAGTGTCATTCCCTTCATTTAAATAGCCGGCTAATTGTTCGTCCATCCAATACGTTTTATTTTGTGCATTGGTGATGGAGGTAATTTCGCAGATGTCATCAAATCCTTCCCACATTTTACGAGATACTTCGCCATGCAACGCGGAAACACCATTCGCTTTGCGCGACATCCTTAATGCCGCAAGGGTGTAACTTAAATTTTGTTCATCAGGAGCTGCCAATTCCAGTACGGTTTCCTTGGGTACTTCGTGGAAGAAGCTCATCACATCCATGTATGAAATAGAATGCTCTTCATTACCTGCCTTTTCGGGTGTATGCGTGGTGAATACTACTCGCTTCTTAACCTCTTCCAGATCGTTGTTATATTTATCCAGCAGGTAAAAACAAAGTGGAAGCGCGTGGCCTTCGTTCATGTGATAAACTTCCGTTTCGCGACCCAATACATCAAGCAACTTTGCGCCCCCGGTACCTAACAATATAGATTGCGCAATGCGTGCTGACTCGTGACTATCGTACAACCGATGGCAAATAGTTTGTGCCAGATGATCATTCTCAGGTATATCGGTGCTTAATAAGAAAATGGGTGCAGTATGAAATACTTCGGGCTTCAGCAGCCAGGCTTTTACTTTTACTTCGTGGTTGTGAATGGTAATGGGAAATACGATTCCGGTATCCGTTAAAAAAGAATAATTCTTTTCTACATACCCAGCCTTAAGCGTTCCATCCATGTTGCGCTCCTGATCGTAATATCCGTATTTCCAAAGTATACCAATGCCAACGAGATTTTGCTTTAATTCATACGCACTACGCATGTGCGAACCGGCCAAAAAACCTAAGCCGCCACTATATATTTTAAGTGGTTGGTCAATGGCAAATTCCATCGAAAAATAAGCGGCTGGTTTCGCGTACTTTTTATCAATCTTGTATGAGAAAAGTTCAGAGGGCGTAGTCATGTAAATTCAGATAAATTAGGTTTTCTTAATGGGGTGCGAAAGTAATAAATGATTGGCAAAAGAGTTAAGTTAATTAGATTTGAGATCACCTTTGGCTTTCCGCAAACGATTGTTGGGGCTATATTTCAATCATTAGATTATTTCAGTATTTCGATTTATGAACCCTAAACCCTGGATACTTATACTTGCGTTCGGAGTCTTAACAAATATGGTAAGCGTGGCTCAACCTGCGAATGATTTGTTCCAGGCAGGATTGTTAAAGGAAAAGGAGTTCGATACGGAAGGGGCACTGGCACTATTCGAAAAAGTGATAACTGCTGATCCTAAACATAGTAATGCCTTGACACACGCAAGCAGAATGCTATCCAATATTGCAGGTAGAATGCCAATTAAGGAAGTCGAAAAGCGAAAGGGCCTTCTTGACCGTGCACGGGTATATGCGCAAAAATCTATCAAGCTCACCCCTGCCAATTCGGAGGCTCGCATGGCCTACATTATCTCTTTAGGATTACTTTCAGAACAGGCCTCGAGTGGACGCGAAAAAGTTGAAAATGCACAAACTATTCATGAACAAGCGACCCAAATTTTAAAAAGCGACACTACGTTTGCCGAAGCATACTTTGTGTTGGGCAAATGGCAATTGGAGCTTTCACAACTTAACTGGTTTGAGCTTACTGCCTGCAACGTTTTTTTTGGTGGTTTTCCAGAAGAAATCTCACTAGAAAGTTCACTTACTTATTTTGAACAAGCCCTGCGGTATAAATCCAACAGCATACTTTTTTTATTTGGCCAGGCTTCGGCCCTGCATGCCCTTGATCAGGATAAAAAAGCTATCGAAATCCTCCATCGGGCTATCGCTTTGCCCCAGGCAGAACCGGACGATGCCGCACGAAAAGAGCGTTGCAAAAAATTGCTGTTGAAAATAAGTCGATAAGAATTTTAACAGCACGAATTCACCACTCCAAAAATTCTGTTTATAAAATGAGTATCTTTAACACCGTAATTCATAGCCTATATCAAATACACAATGAAAAAAGTAAGCCTACTTATTCCTGTTGCCTTGGCCGTTGCTTTGTTATCCTTTCAACAAATACAAACTGACTTAAATGCAAGTATGGAGCGAGGTAAGGAAATTTACCAACGCAATTGCATCAGTTGTCATATGGATCAAGGGGAGGGTCTTCCGGGAATTTTTCCACCCCTTTCTAAATCAGACTATATGCTGGCGGATAAGAAACGCGCTATACAACAAACCTTGTATGGGGTAAGTGGAGAAATGACGGTAAACGGAACTCAATACAATGGCGAAATGAACGGGTATGACTTATCCGATGAGCAAATGAGTGACCTGATGAATTATATTTTTAATTCCTTTGAAAATAAGGCCGGGGTAACAACACCCGCTGAGGTGAAATCGGCAAGAAAAAAATAATCTTTAGTTTATGGCAGCACGCGTAAGCATTAAGACCGGAATTATTCTTGTTGTGTTGGTTGGGATTTTTGTCGCCATAGGTTTTGTTGCTTTCGATGTGCTTTTTTCGAAACCGGAACTACTGCAAGGCATCGTTGTTGACAAACTCTACGTACCCGAAAAAAATACAACTAGCCCACACGTATTGCCCTATGGAAAATATAAATCATACGACTATACAATATCTACTGAAAAACAGGAACAATGGATTGCTTTTGTAAATGTGGAGGGCCAAGTGTTAAAAGTAAATTGCCATTCACATCATTATCAATCCAAACAAATTGGAGACACTTTGTGTTTCAAAGAATACAATGGAGATTTATTAGGGATTGATTATTTTTCTCATAATGAAGAAGATCTGGAAAAAGAAGGGATTGATTAGAAAACCAGGCTATGAAAGATTTTAAAGCCATCGTTTCCGCGTATCACAAGGTTGACTTCTCGCAGAGAAAAGCCGCACTTGCCACCGTGGTTAAAGTTCGCGGATCTTCTTATCGCAGCCCCGGAGCAAGAATGCTTATTACCGATGATGGACGTTGGGTAGGCTCAATAAGCGGAGGGTGTCTGGAGGGCGATGCCTTGAGAAAAGCACGTACGGTTATGTCGGGTAAAACCCCAATGACCGTTAGGTATGATACCCGCGAAGAAAGTAATCAAAATCTCGGAATTGGATTAGGATGCAACGGAGTGATTGATGTTCTTATTGAGCCTCTGGTCATTGAAGATAAAAATAATCCAATTGCACAGTTCGATTCGGTAATAAACACCAGCGAACCGTTAGCACTGGCTACCATTTTTGAAGGCCCCGGCATAGCCGAAAAAATTTTAATAACAAGTTCCCAAACATTGCGCAACCAATTCTCAAATTCCGAACTGGCCAACTTTGTTCTTAATGATTTGAAGCAACTCTTTAACACAAAAAAATCCGGGGCAAAGAATTATCAAATATCTGGCCTTTCTTACGATGTGTTTGTGGAACTTGTACAGCCCACGGTTTCCTTAATAATTTTTGGTGGAGGGTTCGATGCAAGGCCCGTGAGTGAGTTAGCCAAATCACTCGGCTGGAGTGTTTCGGTAACGGACGAATGTGTGGCCCATATTGCTCCCATATTTTTTCCTACCGCTGATAAACTATCTCTCTGTCAAAGGGAATTTATCGATCGCGATTTTGAAATCAATCCATACACAGCCTGTGTACTGATGTCGCACAACTATGAATATGATCGCGATGTGTTAAAGAAACTTCTGAATACCCCTACTCCATACATCGGTATACTAGGTCCGCGCAAGCGTTTCGATAAAATGAAGCAGGAATTTCAACAAAGCGGAATTGAACTTTCTGATTTTGATCTGCACCGTATCCATTCGCCCATTGGTTTAGATATCGGAGCCGAAGCTCCGGATGAAATTGCCGTATCGATTATCTCAGAGATTCAAAGTAAATTCACTAACCGCGAAGGCGGATTTCTTAAAAATCTGGACGGCCCTATCCATCAGCGTGAGCCAAATACCGATCAGGTTTTCAAACAGTCTTATGTCGAGGAATCTCGCTCACCAAAATAAAATTTCTTGTAAGTCCAGTTTTATTTCAGGAGTTTCATTGTAAATTCTATACAATGAAATACCTATCCCTACTAATTGTCCTTCTTTTATCCTGTACGCAATCTGAAAAGAAATATTTGGGATGGAAGATTAAGGGTGGTACCGCAGATGGTATTCAATATTCGCAACTCAATCAAATCAATAGAGAAAATGTTAATCAACTTCAGGTAGCCTGGCGTTTCAGATCAGGCGATGCTGATACTATTAATAATCGCACGCAGATTCAATGCAATCCTATTGTTGTTGGAAATGTTCTCTATGGAACAACACCCACATTAAAAGCATTCGCCATAGAGGCAAACACAGGAAAACTTTTATGGAAGTTTGAACCCGGAGAGGCCAATACTGGGCTTGGTGTAAATCGTGGAGTAACGTATTGGGAAGAGGGTAGCGATAAACGAATCTTATACACGTTTGGAGAATACCTGTATGCCATCAATGCTCAGGATGGGAAAAAAATTGAATCGTTTGGTACGGCAGGTCGCGTAAGTTTAAAAGAAGGGTTGGGCGATCGTGCAGCGAACCTTATGGTGCTTTCAAACACACCGGGTGTAATTTTTAAAGATTTAATTATTATGGGATCGCGTGTGCATGAAGGCCCCATAGCAGCACCTGGATACATTCGGGCCTTTAATGTTAAAACAGGAAAGTTGATTTGGACTTTCCACACAATACCCCAACCGGGAGAATTTGGTTACGACACGTGGCCAGCGGATGTCTGGAAGAAAATTGGCGGAGCTAATTCATGGGCCGGTATGTCTGTCGATCATGAACGCGGTTTAGTATTTGCCTCCACGGGCTCCGCTTCGTTTGATTTTTATGGTGGCAATCGCCATGGACAAAATCTTTTTGCCAATTGTGTGCTTGCCCTTGATGCTGAAACGGGTATTCGCAAATGGCATTACCAAACTATCCATCACGACATGTGGGACCGCGACTTGCCGGCAGCCCCAGTACTGGTTACTGTTACTCATAATGGTGAAAGTAAAGATGCTGTTGCACAGACAACAAAAACGGGTTATGTATTTCTTCTAAACAGAGATACTGGTGAGCCGCTTTTTCCGGTCGAAGAAGTTGCTGTGCCAAATTCCACTCTGGAAGGCGAACAAGCTTGGGCTACACAACCCGTACCAACAAAACCGCCTCCGTTTTCACGACAAGTGTTCACTGAAGACATGATCAATACGATTACCCCTGCAGGCGAAGCTTTTGTAAAAGAGAAATTTATTGGATTAAAAACAGGTCAGCAATTCATTCCACCCAGTAAAGAAGGCACGATTATCTTCCCAGGTTTTGATGGCGGTGCGGAATGGGGTGGCCCCTCCTTCGATCCAGAAAGTGGAATCCTTTATGTAAATGCCAATGAAATGCCGTGGATTTTACAAATGGTAGATGTAAGAATGAAAGAAGATGCGTGGATTGGCATCTCATTATATCGTACACATTGTGCTACCTGTCATGGAACCGATCGCGGGGGGGATGGCCCTGTTTTTCCTTCTTTGAGAAATCTTGAAACGAAGTATTCCAAAGAAAGCCTAATGAAATTTATGCTTACTGGTAAGGGCGTAATGCCTGCCTTTTCTCACCTGAGTGAAAAAGAAAGAGACGCCATTTCGCGCTATGTGTTGGATCTGCAAGAAAGAACAGATGAAGAAAAGAAAGGAATCTTCGAACGCGATCCTGACATTTTATTTTCCAACACGGGCTATAACCGATTTCTCACACCCGAAGGTTATCCCGCAGTTGAGCCACCTTGGGGAACACTCAATGCCATTGACTTAAATAAAGGAGAAATTAAATGGCAAGTGCCTCTAGGCGAGTTTAAAGAATTGAAAGCGCAAGGAATAGCGGCAACGGGTACTGAAAATTATGGAGGTGTGGTTGCTACTTTGGGGGGCATTGTATTTGTTGCTGCCTCACGTGATGAAAAAATCAGAGCCTTTGATAAAAGTAATGGAGAGGTGTTATGGGAACATCCATTACCTGCCGGAGGTTATGCTACACCGGCTGTTTATGAAGTCGAGGGTAAACAATTCCTTGTGATTGCCTGTGGTGGTGGAAAAATGGGAACCAAATCCGGAGATTCTTATATCGCGTTTTCACTGCCGTAAACAATAAATACGTTGAACATGAAAGGCATTTCCATTCTGATTTTAGCTGCCGGCAACTCTTCCCGATTGGGGCAATCCAAACAGTTGGTGCCCATACAAGGCGAACCGTTGTTGTTAAAATCTGTGCGCGAAGCAATGGGTGCGCACGCTGAAAGTATTGTTGTTGTACTTGGCGCTCAGGCCGAAGTCCATAAAAAAATTATTGAAACCCTACCCGTTGAAATTGTCACTAACCCCGATTGGGAAAAAGGAATGGGAAGTTCCCTTAAGGTTGGATTAAAAAATTTAGTAGATCATTTTTCCGAAATGGAAGCTGTTCTGATAATGGTATGTGACCAACCTTTTCTCACAGCTGGACATTTACAAAACATTATCTCAGCTTTTAAAAAAACCAACGCAGATATTGTAACCTCGTTTTATAACCAAACCAAAGGTGTTCCTGCTCTGTTTAAAAGCAGTCTCTTTCCAAAACTTATGCAAGTAAGTGATTCGCAAGGCGCCCGAAAAATAATTCAGACATTCAAAGGCTCCACGACTGATGTTCCCTTTGAAAAAGGTGAGATCGATTTAGATACTCCGGAAGATCTAATTCACTTGTTATAATTCAGCGAATCCGACAGACGGTAAGTGTTTCCGGTAGTCCTCCATCAAAATTTTTCTAAAATCATTTATAAGCCCATACCTTTACACGGTGAGACGAATTGTAGCGATTTTAATTTTGACCCTATTCGGCTTTGTTTGTCAGGCCGATTCATTTTTAATATTTGAAGAGAATGGAAAGGTGGGCATCAAAAACCAAAAAGGTGATGTTTTGGTCCCGGCAGCATTTGAAGCCCTCGGCTGGTCTGATGGCAGCTTTTCTGTAATTGGTGATGTTACCGGCTATCGGTTGAATAACCATTGGGGCATCCTCAATCTTAAAAAAGAATTTATTACCCTGGCAACTTTTGAGTCATTGACTTATGCAGGGGCCGAATATGTAATTGCTCGAAAAAAAATAAATCCCGCACTAACCAAAGCCGGATGCCTTAATCTACGAGGAGAAATAAAGATCCCCTTTCAGTATGATGGCATTAGTATCCATGGACTACGGGCCATAGTTTTCAATTTAAATAATGCCAGTTATCACTACGGTCTTACCGATTTAGAGAATCGTTTGATTATTCCTGTAGTCTACAAAAGAATTCATCCGTTGGGCACGCTACGCTATGCGGTAGAAAATGAATTGGGAAAAATTGCACTTTATCGCGAAGACGGACGTGCTGTTACCGATTTTAAAATTGATTCTATTGCCGATTTTGATAAAAGCAGAGCTATAATTTATCAAAACTTAAATCAAGGGTTACTCGATCGTGATGGCAACATCATGATTGACCCTGCTTACCAATCTATAAAACTATTGTATGGAGATCGAGCCAAGGTACTGGCCCATCATCAATGGTTTTTGCTATCAGAACGAAATCAGGTTCAACGCTCTTTAATGGCAGATGACTTAATACCAGTTGATGGAAAAACTATTTACCGGTATTCCAATAAATTCGGAATTCTTGATTCGTCCATGAGTGTAGTGCTTCCTGCTCAATATGATGATATTAAATCCATTCAACACGATCAGCTACTTGCGCGTAAGGGAAATAAGGTTGGGATAATCGATTACAAAAATAATATTATTATTCCTCTTGTCTACGATTCGCTTCGAGTTGAAAATTATAATGTGCTTGTCTTACGTAAAACGGAGGGTTGGTTTTTGACCAATAGAAAGCAAACCTTCCGGTCCCCAAAAAATTACCAGCAAATTGAAAATCAGCAGGCGGGTATTTATCCGGTAAAGAATAATGGTTACTGGGGGGCGCTCAATCAGTGGGGTGCCGAAACAATTCATTGTGTATTCGATTCTCTTCTCGAAATCTCCGCGAAACAAGTAGTGGTAAAATTCAAGGATCAATATGGCATTATTTCGATAATGGAAGACTGGCTGGTTCCGCCTCAACCGCATCCGCTTATATTGGTGAATGACTCGTGCTATCTCCAACTAGAACCACAAAATAAATTTCTGAAAAGTATAAAGGGTGAAGTAATCTACTTTACGGATAATCCTTTCTCACTCAAGAAAGATTATTGGGAAGAATACCTACCCGATGGAACTTTAAAAACACTTGATTATCAAGGACGCCTGCTAAGCCGGGTTGATCCTCCACCACTTGATAAGTTGGAAGAAATATTTCCTGAGCGAGAGGGAATGCGTGGAATAAAGCGTGATGGCAAATATGGATTTATTGACTCGCGGGGTCGTTTGCGGATCGCGAATCGCTATGATGGTATTGGCGAGTTTCATGAGGGGCTGGCGCCAGTTAAATTAATTGGAAAGTGGGGATTTCTGAATCATCAGGATCAGATTGTTATCAATCCAAACTTTGAATCAGTAGAAAGTTTTAGCCAAGGATTTTCCATTGTTAAGAAAAATGGAAAGACAGGCGTAATAAATAAAGCCGGAAAGTATGTGCTAAATCCTCAATATGATTCAATTACTCATCAGGCAAATATGAAATTGAGAATTCATCAACAAGGTTTAATAGGCTTAGCCGATAAGGATGGAAGTATTTTAATTGAACCGCGTTTCCAGGAATTGCAGGAATTAGAAAATGGATTTGTTATTGTTGGTCGCGATGGTAAATATGGATTGATCTCTATTGGCGGATTGAGCGCCATACCTTTAATCTATGATGCCCTTTCATTTGATTCTACCCGTAATCAATACCTGGCCTTAAAGAAATCCGATTGGAAAGAAATTATCCTGGAGAATTAGAAAATAAAAAAGGGCCTCTAGGCCCTTTCTATTCAACTCTTGATTCAATACTAGGTATTAGGATTCTGCCCTGACTTTCCTGATCCTGAAATAGACTGACGCATATCTGTATCTGCTTGTACATTTTGCATCTTATAATAATCCATCACACCCAAATTTCCTTTAACAAAAGCCTCTGCAATAGCTTTAGGAATTTCAGCCTCCGCTTGAATTACGTTAGCACGAGCTTCCTGAGCTTTAGCTATCATCTCTTGCTCCAGTGCAACAGCCATAGCTCTGCGCTCTTCAGCACGTGCCTCAGCAACTTTCAAATCGGCAGAAGCCTGATCAATTTGAAGCTTAGCGCCAATGTTTGCACCCACATCTACATCGGCAATATCAATGGAAAGAATTTCAAACGCTGTTCCCGCATCCAATCCACGAGAAAGTACGAGTTTCGAAATCTTATCCGGATTAGCTAATACTTCCTTGTGTGATTTTGCTGAACCGATAGAGGTAACAATACCTTCGCCAACGCGAGCCAAAATAGTATCTTCACCAGCACCACCTACTAACTGCGCAATACTTGCGCGCACAGTTACTCGTGCAACCGCAATCAACTGAATACCATCAGCCGCAACTGCAGCCACTTTAGGTGTAGTTATGACTTTAGGGTTAACTGAAATCTGAACTGCTTCGAATACATCGCGACCCGCCAGGTTAATGGCAGTAGCTTGTTTAAATGTTAAATTGATATTTGCTTTCTCTGCAGAGATAAGGGCGCGGATAACGTTTGGTACATCGCCACCCGCCAGGTAATGCGTTTCCAATTCATTGGTCGTTACCTGCAATCCTGCTTTGGTCGCAGTGATTAGCGAGTTAACAATAATTCCGGGTGGCACTTTTCTGATTCTCATTCCGATCAGTTCGCCAATGGTCACTTTTACGTTGGCAAAAACAGCTGTAATCCACAAGCCCACCGGAACAAAATACAGAAACATGAAAAATCCGATGATACATACAAAGACAATAAAGATAAATGCTAAGCCTTCCATAGTTTTAATTTATAGGTTCTACGATTATTTGATTCGAAATTATTTTTAGTATCCGAATTCGACTTCCGGTGTCCAGGTAATCTCCAAGTGTTTTAACTTCATATATTTTGTCGCCCAAATTGGCCTTGCCGATAGGCCTTAAAGCTGAAGTGGTCTGGCCCTCCATGCCCACTGTCAACGTATCAAGGTCTCCTTCATTGACTTTACTATCAATAGATGACTTTAGTGAAAACCTACCCCAAACATTAGTCTTAAAAGAATAGTATAAAATCAATCCTGAAACGGCAGCCGAAACACCTACGGTAATCCAACCGGTTTCACTTCCGAAGTAATTGAAACTGAGCCCAACTCCAACAAGTAGAAATAAAAACCCAAGAATACCAACAATCGTAGTGCCCGGCACAAAAATGATTTCTGCAACGATCAGGAAAAGACCAAAAAGAATCAATGAAATAACAGTTATCCACTCTATCACGAAACAAACCTTTTAGGGATTCTCAAATACGAACTTTTAAAAGTAGTCAATTTTAAGGCTGTTTATTTTTATTCTGATGTTTTAAATTTTTAATAAGCCCGCGCAAACAAAACCCGCTTATCGGAAGCCTTTCCTGAAAAAATACATACCCCTGTTTCTGGTTTGGCATCTAAAGGAATGCACCGAATGGTAGCCTTGGTTTGCTCTTTTATGGCTGCTTCTGTTTCGGGGGTCCCATCCCAATGGGCAGAAACAAATCCACCTTTTTCGTCCAATACCTTTTTAAACTCATCAAAAGAATTTACCTGCGTGATCATGGATTCGCGAAAAGCGTGCGCCTTTTTATAAATATTCTCCTGAATGTTATCTAACAAACCCGGAATAGCAGAAACAATAGAATCGATTGACATCAATTGTTTTTCTTTTGTATCTCTTCTTGCTACCTCTACCGTTCTGTTATCCAGATCGCGCGGACCAATAGCAATGCGAACGGGCACACCCTTTAATTCGTATTCCGCAAATTTAAATCCGGGCTTATGCGTGTCTCGATTATCAAACTTTATAGAATACCCAAGCTTGCGCAATTCTTTTGCAATACGTTCAGCCTGTTCGGATACTCGGGCAAGTTCATCTTCATTTTTGAAAATAGGGATAATCACTACATGGATAGGTGCAAGCTTTGGTGGTAATACCAAGCCATCATCATCGGAATGTGCCATAATTAATGCACCAATTAATCGGGTACTAACACCCCATGAAGTGCCCCAAACTTTTTCAAGCTTTCCTTCTTTATTGGTAAACTGCACATCAAAGGCATTCGCAAAATTCTGACCTAAAAAATGCGAAGTTCCTGCTTGTAACGCTTTGCCATCTTGCATCATGGCTTCAATACAATAGGTATCTATGGCCCCTGGAAATCTTTCCCCTTCCGATTTTTTTCCTTTAATAACCGGCATAGCCATAAACGTTTCGGCAAATTCGGCATACACATTTAGCATTTGTTCTGTTTCTTGGATGGCCTCCTTCGCTGTGGCGTGAGCGGTATGCCCTTCCTGCCAAAGGAATTCAGCGGTACGCAAAAAAAGACGGGTACGCATTTCCCAACGCACTACATTTGCCCACTGATTTATTAATAGCGGCAAATCGCGATAAGATTGAACCCAACGCTTATAGGTACTCCAGATAATTGCTTCACTGGTTGGGCGCACGACTAACTCTTCATCCAGCTTAGCTGCGGGATCTACAATTAGCTTCCCCTTTTTCTCCGGATCAGCCTTTAATCTGTAATGCGTTACAATGGCACACTCTTTAGCAAACCCTTCTGCATTCTGTTCTTCTGCCTCAAACATGCTTTTAGGAACAAAGAGCGGAAAATAGGCATTCACATGTCCGGTGTCCTTAAACATCTTATCTAGTGCCTGCTGCATTTTCTCCCAAATACTATATCCATAAGGCTTAATCACCATGCATCCGCGCACATCCGAATTTTCGGCCAGATCAGCCTTTTTTACTAAATCAATGTACCATTGAGCATAATCCTCACTGCGGCTTGTTATCTCTTTTCCCATCTATCAGTCGTAAAATTTTCGTAAATTTGAATAGTTTGGCAAATATAGAAGAGGATTGGGTGCCTCGTTCTTCGTAGGTAGAAATTTTAACTCACTAATTGGCATAACTACCACAGGCAAAAATGCTTGAATAGCACGTTTTTAGAGTTAAACTTGTTGTGTAGATATATCCGAAAGAACCGGATAAGCGTTATAAAAGGTGTTGGATTAAATGAACTGTTATGAAAACCAAATTCACTTTCTTAAGCATACTTTCAGTAGTCGTAGTGTTTGGGGCGACTGCTCAAGGAGTTGAGTATGATGATATCTATTTCCGATCAAAGGATCGGGTTGTTTTGGCCGCATCAAAACCAATACCGGTGCGTCAATCTCCAAAGGATATAGAGGTGGTTTCTACTATTAACCCAACCGATAGTTACTCGGCACGGAATGTTAACCCTGAATATCTATCACAATCAACCCTTAATCCTTCTACTTCGAGTGAGCCGTTTGCCTACTTTGTTCCAAACTACTTGCCTACCAGTGTAAATCAGAATATTAATACGAATTCAGATTACTCAAATTACGGCAACTCTCCTTATGGAGGTTCATCCCTCTATAATCCATATTATGGAAATAGCTGCATGTCGTGTTATGGAGGTATGGGTTCGTATGGAAGTCTTTACTCGCCATATGGCAACCCCTATGGGTATAGTGGGTTATCGATGTCGATGTCAATGGGGTATGGCTGGGGCGGATCTTCTATGGGAATGGGATCTATGTATGGCATGAATCCTTGGGGTATGATGGGAATGGGCTTGAATTATGGCATGGGTTTTAGTAACTACGGTTATGGGTACAATTCAGGTTGGTATCAACCTCCGATTGTAATTATTAATGGAGGTGATACAAATGGTTCGGGTGCGGTTTACGGAAAACGTTCATCCCGCAGCAGCGATTTGAACAATGTTGTTACATCCGGCAACCGAACAGCAACAGTGGTTGATACCCAAGGAAACACGCGTGGTTCAGCGGGGCGAGTTGCCGGAAATGACGGTGGGGTGAATGCAGGAAGTTATTATCAGCGAGGCTGGAGAAATAATCCAGAAACAAATACACGTTCTTATTGGAGCAATGGCGGAACAACTTCTAATGATTCTGGCAATGCTTGGCAAAACAGAAGCGGCAATACCAATACTTCCTGGATGAATAACTCAGGTAATAATTCGCGATCAAGCAGTTGGTCGGATACAAACAGAAGCGGTTCTAACATAAGCACAATTAGTGGAGGTCGCAGTAGTGGAAGCTCTGGAGGCGGAAGTTCATCAGGTGCAAGGCGCGGTAGAAACTAGAAGCTAAAATCAAACCATTTAAGGGATGAAAAATTGGAGCAACATGCTCATTGGAATTATAATGCTCGCGCCAGTAATAGCAGGCGCGCAAAGTTTTTCCGAAACGGCTTTGCTTTTCAGCAGAACTACCCCCGGAGGCAGTGCCCGAATGGTTAGTATGGGTAGTGCCCAGGTTAGCCTGGGTGGAGATTATAGTTCTGCTTATTCGAATCCAGCTGGATTAGGGATGTTCAATCGTTCGGAATTTGCTTTTTCCTTTGGTTACAACTCAGCCCGCAGTCAGGCATCCTATTTAAACAATACCACTTCGGAGAATAAAAATAATTTTCATATTCCAGGATTTGGCCTCGTGTTCCACAAAGACTTAGGTGGCAAAAAATTATTAAGCGGCTCCTTCGGTATTACCTTCAACCGCATAAATAACTTTAATAAAAGTTTTAACTATGAAGGCACAAACTCAAACAACTCAATTGTCGATTACTTTATTGAGGATGCCACTGGACAGCAACCCAACACTTTTCTAAAGGGGGGTGGCAATTTTAATACCCCTACGGGACTGGCCTACAACAACTATCTGATAGAAGACTCTACTTTTGTGGACGCATCCGCCTCTCCCTTGCAATACTTATCAGTACTCGGAACTTATCCTTCAAACCCAAATGATATTCGCACTGTTCTCCAGCAAGAAGAAGTAAGAACAACGGGCTCTCAAAATCAATGGAGCTTATCATACGGTGCCAATTTTTCAGATAAACTGTTTTTTGGAGCTGGTTTGGGAATAGCCTCCCTGCGATTTGAAACTGAAAAGACATATCGCGAATCTGATTTTAATTTTGTGGAGGATCCCAGCTTCAACCCGCTCAACAACCTTATACTTGAGGAACAAATTGAAATTAACGGTAGCGGAATTAATGGAACCTTTGGCCTAATTTCACGGCCGATCGATATGGTTCAATTAGGAATTTCGTACACCACCCCGACACTTAATGTCATGACTGATATCTATCAAAGTGTGGTCACAACTCAATGGAACGATTTCGATTATTTTGGCGATGGAACATTTATCTCGGACGTGAGTGAAGAAAGTGATGACGTTATTTCTGAATACAATCTACAAACACCTGCTAAATTGAATATTGGAGCATCGGTGTTTATTGGAACATCTGGATTTATTACTGCCGATGTGGAAATGATTAATTATCCGGGGGCTAAATACAGCTCCGACATTTCAGGAATTACATTCAATTCAGATAATGAGACAATAAATGAATTGTATCAACCTACTGTGAACTACCGGATAGGTGGCGAATATCGGTTCAACAACTTCCGCTTTAGAGCAGGGTATGCCTACATGCCCGATCCTTTTAAGTCAGAACAAAATGGTATTAGCCGAAAGATGAATTCGTTTTCTACCGGGCTTGGGTATCGTAATAAAAAGTTTTACACAGACTTAGCTGTTGTCTTCACACAAGGAAAAAATTCCTATCGGCCCTATACTATAAATTCTGTTGATAGTCCGCTGGTTACCCTTACAAATCAAGCTACCCTGGGTGTGCTTACGGTGGGCTTTTCTTTCTAATTTTTATTTATTGCTTTCACAATTTCATCTAACGGTATCACCTCGCCCGTGAGAGTCACCTGCGCCTGGCGATAAAACGGAATTCGTTGCGATCGGAGAAATTCAATCTGATCCTTTAACTCTTCCGGATGTACACCGGCAAATAAAGGGCGCTCCTCCAAGGCAGTTTTAAGAATACGGTTAGCTATTTCGGTGGCCGGAACATCTAAAAAAATGGTGACTCCTTTTTTGTTCATGTAATTCATATTATCAAAAAATACCGGAGTGCCGCCCCCTGTAGCCATTACAAAACTAGCAGGTCCTTCGCTCAATCGTTGTAAACTTTCTGATTCTTCCTTGCGGAAAAATGATTCCCCATATCTTTTAAAGATCGCTTTTACCGGAAGCCCTATGGATTTCTCGATCTCAGCATCCAGATCAAAAAAAGTAACAGTCAATTTTTCAGCAAGCTGTTTCCCTAAAGTTGATTTTCCACAGCCTGGGAGGCCGATTAAAAATATTTTCATTTTAATAAATCCAATACTTCGCTTGCCATAGGCGTATTGTTATGATGCCAATTACCCAATACAGTACCATTTTTCCATAAGGCAATGCCTGGGTTTGATCGAAGGATTGTCTTCAACACAGTAGCATCGGCATAGTAATAAGGTATCGCCAATTGATGCTCATGTCGAAATTTTTCCATAGCCTCTGCACCGGATGAAGTAAGCACGAAGCAATCTACCCTTCCTTCTAATTCTTTTGTTAAAGTGCGAATCGCTGCAATATTATTAGCTGACGCTTTGTTTACATCATAAATAACGACTAATAACTTGTTTCCTTCAAAGGTATAAGAGGTCATATCCTCCCCTTCAGGACTACTCACTGAGTAATCGGTAATCTTCGGCTTAATTTTATCCTCATTTAAAACATGCGATGAAACATATTTGTAGCCATCATCGGCTGACAGGAATTTAGTGTCACGAACTTCCTTACCCTCCTTTTCAAAAATGTATTCGATTATAGGTTGTTCGGGAGCAATC
>Ga0154020_10002100_pt1 | contig 24254 bp, 17 predicted proteins | sample Klosneuvirus_201_FD_109709 | JGI IMG/M metagenome (GOLD analysis project Ga0154020, IMG submission 109709) | Active sludge microbial communities from wastewater, Klosterneuburg, Austria - Klosneuvirus_20160825_MG | ecosystem: Engineered > WWTP > Aerobic digester > Activated sludge | place...
ACGTTGGTCCAGCGCCACGGTGGACGTGGTCTCCAGCGTGTCCAGTGCGTGGATGTCCACGGCGTCCCGGCCCAGCCACTCTTCCCGGTAGGCAATGGCCAGGCGGTCCTGGGACAACGCCACGCCGGTGATGGTGTGCTGCGCGTGAAGCCGGGCCTGCACCTGGAGGACGCCCGGTTGTTGCCAGCCCACCACCCACAAGCCCAGGCCATGGACCTCCAGCATGGCCCGGGGATGGGACGCATCCAGGGAGATCCCCGAACACCCCGCGGGCAGCTCCAGCTGCGCCACCGTCTCCCCGGACGTCAGGTTGCGCACGCGCAGCAGGTTGGAGGTGGATGGTGCGCCGGCAACGGACACACACTCCCACAGCAGGTCTCCTCCGGCGGCAGCGGCAGACGTCCACTGGCCCGCCACGTCCTCCAGGGCGCCCACCGCCACAAGTTGGGGTTGCCCGTCCAGCTGGTAGGTGAGCCAACGCCGGGTGGTATCATCACGCAGCAGCGTGTTCACCGCGCTGTGGGCATCTTGCACCGTCAACAGCCAGCTGCCGGTGGGGATTTGCAGGGTCTGCAGCAGCCGCACGCGGGAGTTGTCCACCACTGCCACGTCCAGAAAACCCGGCCGGTGGATGAGGATGCGGTCATCCCCCACAAACCTGGCCTCGCCAACGCCCCAGGCACTCCAGTGGTCCACCAGGGTCACGCCGTCCAACGCGCCACACACCCCGGCCTGGCAAACGTCCTCCACGGTGCAGGCCTGCCGGTCATCACACGGGGTTCCGTCCGGTGCGGGGACCGCGGTGCACACGCTGGCAATACACCTGCGTTCCACCACACACGCCGCGGTGACGCCGGGACACAGCATGCCATCCGGTGCGGGCACGCTGGCGCACCCCGCCACGGGGTCACACAGGTTCACGGTGCAGGGGTTGGAGTCCTCGCAGGACACGGGGGTGCGGCTGCACCCGCCCGCGCCGTCACAGGCATCCAAAGTGCAGCGGTTGTCATCGTCGCAGGCGGTTTCTGTTCCGCCGCGGCAAACGCCCGTCACACACTGCGCCCCGGAAACGCACGCGTTGGCGGTGGTGCAGGGCGTGCCATCCGGGAGCAGGGGGGTGTGGCATTGCCCCGCGCTGCACTGCCCGGCGGCGTGGCAGGGCATGTGGGGCGCCACGCACACCTCCCCATCCAAGGCGGTGGTGTGCTGGCAACCCAGGACGTTGTCACAGCGGTCCTGGGTGCAGGGGTTGTCATCCTCACAAAGCTCCAGCGGGTGGACACATCCCCGGGTTGGGTCACACAGGTCCCTGGTGCAGGTGACGCCGTCATCACAGGAGATGGCGCTGCCCACGCAGCGGCCGTCCAGACACTGGTCCCCGGTGGTGCACACGCTGCCATCATCACACGGTGCCACCGTCACCTCCTGGACGCAGCGGGCCTGGGCAGCATCCCAACGGTCCAGCGTGCAGGGGTTGCCGTCCTCACATTGCGCCAGCGCGGCGGCCTGGAGTTCCACCACCAGCACCTCTCCCTGTGCAGTGACCTGCAGCGTGGCGGTGAACGCGCCCAGGCGTGATGGCGCAAAAGAAACCTCCACAAAGGCGTTGGCGTTGGGGGCTATGGCGCCTTGGGTGAAGCCCTCCACGGCAAAGAACTCCCCCACCACCTGCGCGCCGTCCAAACGCGCGGCCAGGTCACCGCGGTTGTGCAACGCCACCCGCCGGGTGATGGGGGTTCCCAACAGCGTCACGCCCAGCACTGCCGGGTTCTCCACGGGCTCCAGCCGTTCGGTCCCGCGGTGAAGCACGGTGTCATTGCAGTCCTGGCAGGACCCCAGAAGGAAAAGGCTGAGCAGCAGTGAGGCAAGGCGCATGGTGCGCGCGCCCTGTGCATCACGCGTGCCCACGCCCCCATCCCGGGCAGCCGCGGCGCGGGTGGGGCCAGGTGTTCAAATTGAACTGCTCAAGGGCGGGGGCGTGTCACTTCTTGGCGGGCGGCGCGGCCTGCTTGAAAGTGAAGGTTGTCTCCCCCACCACAAAGACGTCCCCATCCAACAGCGTGCGGCGCTCCACTTTTTGCCCCGCGCACAACACGCCATTGCGGCTGCCCAGGTCATGCAGCACGTAGAAACCCGAGGACTCCTTGGAGATGGACGCGTGTTGCCGGGAGACACTTTCTTCTTCCAGCACCACGTCACAGTGCTCTTTGTCCCGGCCAATGATGGTGCGCGGGCGGGACAGCTGCATGGGAAACGGAGGAATCCCCGGCCGGGCCACCTGCAGGGACGCGGCGCCGGCCTTGCGTTGTTTTGCTTTTTTCTCCCGGAGCTCCGGGAGTTTGACCATGCGCGTGGCGTCCACCGGCGGCGGTGGCGGTGGCGCGGGCGGTTGGGTGGCGCCGGGAGCGGGGCTCAAGGCGTCTGCGGGGTTGCCGGTAGGCGCAACGCCAGGTGCCGCGGGTTGGCCCGCCGCTGCGCCAGGGGTGGCCCCCGGGGCTGGGGCGTTGGCCGGACCCGGCGAAGGTGGGGGCTGGTTGGGGTCACTCATGGTGCGGGGTCACTGCAGCGTGGCGGCGGGCCCGCTGTCAATCCTGCGCCAGGGGTTGGGCTGCCGGCGTGGGTTTGCGGGAGTCCCGGGCCGGGGCGCCGTGCAGGGTGACCTCCACCTGTTTGACCCGCCTTTCGGTGCGCGCAGCAACTTTCCACGTGGCGCCATGCCCCACAAAACTGGCGCCGGCCTGTGGGATTTCTCCCGCCAGCATGAGCACCACGCCGGCCACGGTTTCTGCGCGCAGGTCATCCGGCAGGCGCAGGCCGGTGGTGCGTTCCAGGTCCCGCAGTGGCGTCATGCCCGCGGCCAGGTACCGGCCTTCTCCCACCTTGCGAACAAGCTCCGGGGTCTCGTCACCCTCCTCGTGGAAATTGCCCACCAGCTCCTCAAAGAGGTCCTCCAGCGTCACCATGCCCACCAGCCCGCCGTGTTCATCCACCACCATGGCCATGCGCTGCCGCTTTTCCTGCATGGTGCGCAACAGCTGGGGCGCGGGCGTGTTCTCCGGGATGAACAACGGCGGCCGGATGAGGTCATGCAGCACCAGCAGCTGGCCATGTTGCACCGCGGTCAACACATCCGTGGCGGTGACGTAGCCCACCACCTTGTCCGGCGTGTCATCCACCACCGGCATGCGGTGGAATCCCTCCTCACAAAAGATGCGCAGCACCTCATCCTTGGGCGCGCGTATGTCCAGGGTGCGCAGCCGCGCACGCGGCACGCACACCTCCCCGGCGGTGAGCGAAGAAAAATCCAGCGCGCGGGACGCAATGTCCCCGCTGCGGGGATCCAGCGTTCCACTGCGGCTGGCCTCTTCAATGAGCACGCGCAGCTCCTCGGCGTTCACGCGGCTTTCCGTGAAGGAGGTACGGTCTCCAAACGGCCGCAGCAGGATGTTGGAGGTCCCGGTGAGGACCCACACCACCGGGCGCGCCACCTGTGCCAGCCATTGCAGCGGGCGGCTGGCCAACAGCGCCAGGCCCTCGGCGTTGCGCATGCCCACGCTCTTGGGGACCAGCTCGCCACCCACCACCGTCAAGAACGCCACGCCGCCCACCACCAGGGCCAGGGCCAGATCGTCGGCGTGGTGGGTCTGGTCTCCCAGCAGGGGGATCTGGGCCAGCAGGGGCTGGAGCATGGCCGCCACGCCGCCGGACATCCGGGCACCGCCGTAGGCCGCCGCCAGGCTGGAAATGAGCGTGAGGCCCACCTGGATGGTGGCCAGCAACTGTTCGGGGTGGGCGCGAAGTTCCAGCACGCGCGCGGCAGCGGCGTCACCGCGGGCGGCCAGCTCCTTCAGGCGGCTGGCGCGGGCGGTGACCAGGGCAATCTCCGCGGCGGAGAACAGCCCGTTGGCCACCACCAGCAGCATGATGATTCCCAGATCAAACAGCACGGCCACACCCCTGCCCGCCAAGACGCGCGGCTGGGATTGTGCGGGTCGGGGGGGCGCGCTGCAACGGGATGTTGCTGCAATCAGGGTTGCGTCCGGTAGGCCTCCTTGGTAGGCAGCGCGCCCACGTTCGGCGTCCTGATGTTGGGGAGATGGCCGAGTCTGGTCTAAGGCGCCTGACTCGAAATCAGGTATACCGCAAGGTATCGGGGGTTCGAATCCCTCTCTCCCCGCTGGTTTTTCATTGTTTGACGACGACACCGTGGATGTTTGGAACAGCAGGACAGGACAAGGAGTTCAAGACAGCTGGAGAGGTGACCGAGAGGCCGAAGGTGCACGACTGGAAATCGTGTGTACGGAAACGTACCGAGGGTTCGAATCCCTCTCTCTCCGCCAGCAATACCGCCCAGAAACCGGGCGTATGACCACTGCGCAACTGCAACGCTCAAACCCCGCCAGGTCCGGAAGGAAGCAACGGTAGGGCGCCCTGCAGTGTGCGCGGTGGTCTTTTTTCTTTCCCCGCGGTGCGCCGCGTCCTGGATGCGGTGGTGGTGGCCCTGTGGTAACCGCCACGGCCCCGCCAACGGCGAACAATGGAGGCGCGCATGTCCTACGTGGTGCTGGCCCGCAAATGGCGCCCGCAGACATTTGAAGACGTCATGGGCCAGGAACACGTGGTCCAGACGCTGCACAACGCCATTGCGTCAGACCGCGTGGCGCACGCGTTTTTGTTCACCGGGGCACGCGGCGTGGGCAAGACCACCGCGGCGCGCCTGCTGGCCAAGGCGTTGTGCTGCGAAAAAGGCCCCGCGGCGGAGCCGTGCAACACCTGCAGCGCGTGTGTGGAAATCACCGGCGGCAACAGCGTGGACGTGCTGGAGATTGACGGTGCGTCCAACACCGGCGTGGATGACGTGCGCGAGCTGCGCGAGAGCGCGCGTTACCTGCCCCAGCGGTTGCGGCTGAAGATTTTCATCATTGATGAAGTGCACATGCTCTCGGTCAACGCGTTCAACGCGTTGCTCAAGCTGTTGGAGGAGCCGCCGGCGCACCTCAAGTTCATCTTTGCCACCACCGAACCGCACAAAATCCCCATCACCATCCTGTCCCGCTGCCAGCGTTATGACTTCAAGCGCATCCCGCCCAAGGTCATGGCGGCGCACCTGGAGCGCATTTGCGCCGAGGAGCACCTCACCGTTGAGCAGGGTGCGCTGGAGGTCATTTGCCGCGCGGCCGAGGGCGGCATGCGGGACGCGCTGTCCCTGATGGACCAGGTGTTGTCCTTTGTGGGGCAGGGCGCGCCCATCACCGCCCAGGCGTGCGTGGATGCGCTGGGCATCATTGACCGGCGCACCGTGGTGGACCTCACCGAGTCCATCCTCCACCGCCAGGGCGAGCGCGCGCTGGCGCTGGTGCGGGAGGCGTCTTCGCGTGGGTTTGACCTCAAGGAGCTGGGCGGTGAGCTGCTCACCGAGCTGCGGCACCTCACTGTGGCGCAGGTGGTCAAAGAGCCCGGACCGGTCATTGATCTGCCCGCCCACGAGGTGGAAGCGGTCAAGGTTCGCGCACGTCTGGTGTCCAGCGAGGAGCTGCACCGGTTGTTCTCTACGCTCATGACCCGCCTGGACGGGTTGTCCAAGTCCGGTGAGCCGTTGCTGACCATGGAGATGGCCGTGTTGGCGTTGTGCCTCTCCCCGCCGGCGCAGAACCTCCAGACCGTGGCGGATTTGGTGGCACGCCTGGAAGCCGCGGCAGGTGGGGCTCCGCTGCCACCCGCAACACCCGTGCCCCAGGGCGGCGGTCACGTCCCCGCCGCGTCACCACCCACGCCAACCGCTGCGGTGGCCGCGCCACCCGTTGTTGCGGCACCGGTTGTTGTTGCAGCGCCGCCTGGTGTTGCAGCGCCGCCTGGTGTTGCAGCGCCGGTTGTTGTTGCCGCGCCGGCTGTTGTTGCCGCGCCGGTTGTTGTTGCACCCGCGCCAACGCCACCCCCGGCGCCAGTTGCTCCGTCGCCACCGGCCGAGCCTGCGCCAGTCACCAGCCAGGCTGGCGTCAACGGCATGGCGGTCATGGCGGTGTCCGGTGCGGACCCGCGGTTTGTGGCCATCCTGGAGACGCTCAAGGATCAACGCCCGGCGCTGGTGAGTTTTCTTGACGTGGCGCGGGCCCGGCTGGAAGGCAACCATCTGACGTTGTGGTTCCAGCAGCAGTTCTACCTGGATGCGCTGCGGCAGCCGGAGAATGACAAGGCGTTGCGCGAAGCCCTGCACAAGGTGCTTGGCGAAGGGCACGTGTTGACGGTGAAAGGTCCGGAGTCCCAGGAGGAAGGCGGAGGGGACAGCCTTGCACAGATGCGTGAGAAGGAACGCGAGCGTTTGGATGCCGAACGCCTGGTGCGCGTGCAGCAGCACCCTGCAGTGAAGCTGGCGGGGGACATCTTTGGCGCCAAGATCCGTGAAGTGAAGGCCCCGGACGCCTGAGCCTTCCTTTCCGACGTCACGGCACCAGCGGGCCCAGTTGATCCACCCGTGCAATGAGCTGCGGGGTGATGTCCGCCGCAGGGTCACACACCAGCACCGCGCCACGTTCCAGCACCAGGGTGGCGCCACTTTGTTTCATGGCTTCCTCCACCAGCGGCTGCGCGCGGCGCATCAGGGCACGGCGCAACGCATCCTGTTCCCCGCGGATGGTCTTCAACGCGTCCTCTTCAAATGCCCGCGCCTTGCCTTCAAGCTCCGCGCGGTTCCATTCGGCGGCGGTGTGGACGGCGGCCAACAGCGCCTTGTGCTCCTTTTGCAGCTTTTCATACCGCGCAGCCAGCACCGTGGCGGCGTCCTTCCCAACCTGGGAGGCATCCATCAGCTTTTGCATGTCCACCACCAGGTAGTTGATTCCCATGGCGCAGGTGCTCCGTGTGACGGCGGGCGCGGGTTGCACCGCGTGCACGCCTGGAAGTCTGGGCGTAGACTACCCAACCTCTCTGTCCGTCAAGAGCGCCGCCATGACCATCAACAACCTCAACCGCAACCCGCTGCTTGGACCCCTCTCCACTGGACCGTTGGGCGCGCCACAGCCCACGGCACCCGCCGCCACGGGGACCACGTCCACCGGCGTGCGGGACGGGTTCCAGCTTGGCGGCACCCAGGCGCCCGAGCCCACCGCCGCACAAAAGCAGTGGCAGACCGCGTTGGTGGCCTACCAGGACAAGGTGGTGGACATCCTGGGCGCCAGCCAGACGGGGCTGGGACTTGCCACCTCTGCCGCGCATGGACGCCTCCCCGCCACCAGCGGGGCGGTCACCGCGGCGCAGCAGAAGGACCTCACCGACGCCACCAAGGACCTGTTCCTCAACATGCCGGTGGGCGTGCTGGCGCCGGACGCCAAGGCGTTTTTGCAGGCGCGTGGCTTGCGTGTGGACACGCTGGACACCACCGCGCTCAAGGACCTTGGGAAGACCGGCGGTGACCTGGCCCGCCAGCTTGCAGACAAGTTCAAGGACGCCAGCCCCGCCGCGTTCTACGGCGTGGCGGCGGCCGCGGCGGTTGCCGTTGGCGTGTATGGCTACACCCAGGGCAGCCAGAAGCTGGAGAAGCTGGGCATCAAGCCGGACTTCACCGCCAAGGTCTTCAATGACCAGGTGACCATCAAGGCCAAGGCCAATTGGGACGCCAACTTCACCAACCCCAACCTCACCGGCGGAGCAGACGGGCGTTTTCGCGTGGGCGGGAACAACACGCACCTCAACGTGGGTGGTTCGGTCAACGCCAGTGGCGCCGGGCTGGGCAGCCTCAACGTCAACACCGCGGACGTGCACGTGGGGGTGGATACCTCCATTGGACCACGCGGAACGGACGTTGCGTCCCTCACCGTCAACGGGCGCCTGCGTGATGGCACCGTGGCCCCCGGCGTCACCGTGGGCGTCAACCGCACGTTTGACGTGGGCGCAGACCGCACGCTCAACGTCACCAGCAACGTGGAACTGGGCCGCGGCGGCGTCACGGGAGCCACCACAGACCTTGCGTTGGATGCAGGACGCGTGGACCTTGGCGTGGGTGTCACCCACGGGGAGGGTGGCCGGTTGGAGGGCTGGCGGGCCTCCGGGTCGTACACCGGTGACAACGTCACATTGGCCACCAACCTGGATTTTGACGCGCAGAGCCGCCTGCGCACGGGAACGCTGCGGGCCACCGGCACCGTGGACAACCTGGGCGGCGGCAACCTGAGTGGTTCATTGGGCGCCACCTATGACGCGGGCAACGGCGTCAACCGCCTCAATGGCAGCGTGGAATACAACCGGGACCGGCTGCGGCTGTCTGGCAGCGTGGAACACAACCTTGCCACCAGCACCACCACCGGAACCGCGGGGCTGGGATGGCGTCCGCGGGACAACGTGGACCTGGGCGCACATGTTTTTGCCGACGACACCGGGAACCGCGGCGTTGGCGTGGGGGTGCGCATCAGCTTCTGAAGAACATCCGGCTGCGCGTCTTCAACCGGCGAAAAAGCTCCACGCCAGGACCGCAGCGCCACCCGCAGCAATGGCAAGGCCACCCAGCAGCAACAGGGCGCCTCCAAGACCACCGGTGGCAACGGGGCCAATGAACGCCGTGAAGAGGCGCGCATTGGTGTCCGCGATTGGTACCGCGCGCGGAATGGCCGGGATGGAGTACGCCGCCAGGCTCAGCAGCGCACCCAACGCCACGGCGCCCAACGCCAGCGGGATCCCAAGCCCACCCAACACCAGCAGTGCAACACCGGCCAGGCGCGGAACCAGGCCGCTCCCGCCACCACCTGCCTGTGGTGTGGCCGTGGCAACGGGCGGCGGACTTTGCGTGGCGGGTTTGAGGATGCCCAGTTCATCCAGCAACGCGTCCACGGCGGGGCGCACCAACGGGAGCAACAGCTCCGGGCCGGTGCCGGTGACCTGGCGGGCCACGTTGGCCACCACGCGCGCGGTGCGCAGCTCCAGGATCTTGAAGTGCAGCAGGTAGGTTGCGCCCAGCCGTCCAACGCTGCCAGCAAACAAATGCGTCACACCCAGCGCGCCGGCCAGCTCCATGTCCACCATGGCGCAGTTGTCCTGGGCACAGCGCGCCAGCTCGGCCTGTTGGGCCGGCGTCATCACCTGCGTGACCTCCCGCGGGGACAACACGTTGGGAAACGCCTTGCGGTCACGGAACTGCGCCACCACTTCCTCGGACAGCAGCGTTGCCACGTCTGCGGGGGTCTCATTGAGCGGCGTGAGCGGGAGGACCGCCACGCTCAAAGGCACTTGTGCCGCGCCCAACGCCACCACCAGGGACAACACGCCCAACGCCATGGGGAGGACCTCAAACTAGACAGTGGTGAGATGCGTGAGCCTAGGTCTGCCGGGCGGCCACCACAACCCGCCTGGGGGTTTGTGGTGTGGGTGAAGGGATCGTTTCAGCGCACCTTGCTGCCCAGCGGAACGTCCGTTTGCGGTTGGATGATGCGGCACAGGTCTCCATCATCCGCCGCAAGCACCATGGCCTCACTCACACCAAACTTCATGGTGCGCGGCGCCAGGTTGGCAAGCACCACCACACGTTTGCCCACAATGTCCGCCGGCGCATAGCTCTTGCGTATGCCCGCAAACACATTGCGGGTGCCCAGCGGTCCCAGGTCCACGGTGAGACGGAGCAGCTTGTCTGCGCCTTCCACCAGTGCGGCGTCCTTCACCAGGCCCACGCGGAGGTCCAGCTTGCCAAAGTCATCAATCCCAATCTGCGCGGGTGGCTCTGCGTCCTTGGGCTTCTCCTTCTTCTTGTCTTCCTTCTTGCCTTCAACCTTTGCGGGCGCCTCGGCGGGGGCTGGGCTTCCGCCGCCACCACCTTCCACCTTGCTGGCCTCCACCAGTGCTTCCACCGTCTTCTTCTCCACGCGGTCAAACAGGCGCGTGAACGGCCCGTAGACGGTGTCCCCGCCAAGGTCCGCCTTGCCGTCCCGTTGCAGCGTGGGGCGCCACAGTTCCGGTGCGCCGTCATGCAGCTTGAGCATGGTGGCCACCATCCCACAAAACCGCGGAAGCACCGGGTGCATGGCCACCGCCGCCAGTTTGCCGGCGTTGAGCGCCACGCTCAGGATTTCTGCGGCCTTCTTGGGGTTGTCCTTGAGGGCGGCCCACGGCGCCTGGTCCTGGATGTACTTGTTCACGTAATCGGTGAGGTCCAGCACCTTGCGTATGGCCAACGCGTACTCACGCTGCGTGTAGAGCTGGCCAATGTGCGGCAGGACTTCATTCTGGAACTTGAGCACCACGTCCCGCGCCGCGGCATCCTCCACGGCGGACAGTGGCGGAATTTTCCCCTCCAGCTTGCCGTGGACAATTTGCAGGGACCGGCTGAACAGGTTGGTGAGGTTGTTCACCAGCTCCCCGTTCACGCGGCCAATGAAGTCATCAAAGTTGAGGTCCAGGTCCTCCACGCGCGGGGAGAACTTGCTGCACAGGTAGTAGCGGAACAGTTCCGGCGGGAGGTGGTTGAGGTACGTGCGTGCGTTGATGAACGTGCCGCGGGACTTGGAGAGCTTCTCGCCGTTGGCGGTGAGCATCCCGTGGGCGTGCACCGCGTTGGGCTTGCGGTAGCCCACGTCATGCAGGAGCGCCGGCCAGAACAGGATGTGGAAGTAGAGGATGTCCTTGCCAATGAAGTGGTAGACCTCGGCGTCACTGTCCGCCTTCCAGTAGTCCTGCACGTGGCGGTTGTGTTTGCTGCACCACTCATCCGTGGCGCTCACGTAGCCAATGGGCGCGTCCAACCAGACGTAGAAGAACTTGTTGGGCTCCCCGGGAATCTCAAAGCCAAAGTACGGTCCCTCCCGGCTGATGCCCCAGGGCTGCAGGCCATCCTTGAGCCACGTGCGGCCAAAGTTGCGAACCTCCTCCTGCAGCGAACCCGGGCGTTCCAGCCACGCCTCCAGCGTGCCGGCCAGCTGCGGCAGGTCATAGAAGAGGTTGCGCGAGGATTTCATCACCGGCGTGGTGCCGCTGAGCGCGCTTTTGGGATCTTTCAACTGTGTTGGGTCATACGTCTTGCCGCACTTTTCGCAGCTGTCCCCGTACTGGTCCGGCGTGGCGCAAAACGGGCAGGTGCCTTTGACAAAACGGTCCGGGAGGAAACGCTGCTCCTTCTCGTCGTACATCTGCTCCACGTCCTTGGAGAAGATGTGTCCGGCGGCCTTGGCGGCGGCGTAGAACTTCTCGGCGTAGCGCCGGTTGGTGTCACTGTTGGTGGACCCGTAGTGGTCATGGTGGATGTGGAAGTCTTTGAAGTCCTTGACGTGCTCGTCATAGGACTGTGCCACCAGCTGTTCCGGCGTGATGCCCTTCTTGCGCGCGTTGACCTCCACCGGCGTGCCGTGCGTGTCGTCGGCGCACAGGAAGATGGTGTCATGGCCCAGCATGCGGTGTGCGCGCACAAACACGTCCACCTGCGTGTGTTCCAGCAGGTGGCCCAGATGGACGGGGCCATTAGCGTAGGGGAGGGCGGCGGTGACCAGGATGCGTTTGGACATGGGAAGCGGACCTCAATGCGCACTTCAACAGGGGGTGCTCTTGTAGTCCAAAACGGCCCCGGAGGGGTGGGACGGCGCAAAAACGTGGTGACGTCACGTAACAAACGCACCCGTTTCGCGTTCTGGCGCGTCTGGACGTGGGGATCCGCGGTGTCCAACGGTGCGCCCAAGGGCGATACTCCCAGCCATGGCAAACCTTCAGGTGGTGGGGGCGGTGCGGGTCTGCAAGGTGCACGCACTGGGAGAGGACGAGGACGGCAAGCCCGTGTTGGAGGTGGCCTGCCAGCGCCGCGCGTCCCTGGTCCCGTTGGCCGAATGCCTCAACTGCGCATCCTTCCTGGAGATGCGCACGGCTGCGGGCGCGTTGTGTGTGGCGTGTGACCCCGCCACGCCCCGCTGAGTGTTCTATTCGGCAAGCCACGCGCGCAAGGCGGGAAGGGACAACACTGTCCCCAGAAACGGCGCGGTGACGTCCACAAAAGAAAACAGGTTCATGGTGTGCCCGGGCGGTTGGATGGGTGGCTCCGGTGGCGGCGGGTGGGTGAAGCCCCCGTCCGGCGTCAACATGTGGGACCGGTCTGACGCAAAGTGCTCCTGCAACGCGGCGTGGGGCACCAGGCGGAACTGTGGCTGCCAGGCGTCCTGCAGCGCCGCGGCGTGGGGGAACGCGCCGTCCAGGTAGTCCAGCGCAGGCATGGGACACATCTGGGTGGTGTCCAGGTCCCACACCAGCCAGCGTGTTCCGGCGTCACGGCCCAACATGACCACGTGGTAGTCCCACAACACCGGCTCGCTTGGGTGGGGTGCGGCGCGTTGTTGCCACACCGGACAGGCGCGTTGTGCGTTGGAGATGAACACCGCGTGCCCTTGCGTTGCGCCGTCCGGGTTGTCACGGAGCAGGCGCCACACGTTCTCCTCGCAATAGAACGGCGTGTACCAGGACGGCGCAGTTGTCTGCGGCATGCGCCCATTGTGGTCTGGGTGGGGCGTGGGAATCAAAGCGCCGCGCCGAAACGGCACGGGTGGCCGCCGCCGGATCGGCCGGGGTGGATCCTCTCTTCCCGCGCCCCGCCGTCTTTGCAGGGCATGATTTTCTTGGCTTTTTGGAGGTTTGGCGGCTGCGGGTCCCGCTTCCTTGCCCGGCCACCCGGGACTGCTAGCGTCCTTTGCTGCGTGACTGGTGGGGCCAAAGGCTGGACGTCTTGTCTGGCGTTGGCTCGGCGGCGCAAGCGGGTGCCGGAACAAAATTCCTGGCACTTGCAGCGCGCCCTTCAATGCCTGCCGGTTCAACGCCACGCATGCGCATTGCGCTGACGCACAATCTGAAACTCACCCAGGATGCCGCCGACGCGGAGTTTGACAGCCCGGAAACCGTGGACGCGGTGACCGCCGCGCTCACGTCCCTGGGGCACGTGGTGGAGAAGGTGGAGGTGGGTGGACCCGCCAGCCACCTGGTGGCGCGCCTGGAGGCCTTTGGGCCGGACCTGGTGTTCAACACCGCCGAGGGACGCACCGGCCGCGCCCGCGAGGCGTTCTACCCCGCGCTGTTTGAACAGCTGGGCATCCCGTACACCGGCAGTGACGCGTACACCTGCACCGTCACGCTGGACAAACAGCTCACCAAGCTGGTGGTGGCCCAATACGGCGTGGACGTCCCGCCCGGGCGCGTGGTGCGCAGCCTGGAGGAAATCCAGGCGGGCCCGGTGTTCCTGCCGGTCCTGATCAAGCCCAACCATGAGGGCTCGTCCAAGTTCATCCATGATGACGCCGTGGTGACGGACCGTGGCGAGCTGCGCAAGGTGGTGGAGCGCGCGCTCAAGGAATATCCGGAAGGTGTGTTGCTGGAGCAGTTCATCCCCGGCCGTGACGTCACCGTGGATTTCCTGGAGGGGCCGCTGGGCGTTCTGGACCCGGTGGATTACGTGGTGGACCCTTCCTACAAACGCAAATACGGGCTGTATGATTTTCGCCTCAAAAATGAACTGCGCCACCTGGTCACCGCACGTTGTCCCGCACAGCTGCCGTTTGACGTGCAGGCGCGCATCCAGGCGGTGGCCCGCACGGTGTTCCGCGCGCTGGGCATCCGGGATACCGCGCGGGTGGACTTCCGCCTGGGTGATGACGGGCGCTTGTACTTTGTGGAGTGCAATGCGCTTCCCAGCCTGGCCAAGGACGCCAGCCTCTTTGCGGCCGCGCGCCGCGAAGGACTGGACCATGCCGGTGTCATCCAGGCCATTGTGAAGAGCGCGTTGTTGCGCGCGGGTTTGTGGAAGGAGGTTCCGGAGGCCACCGTCAAGCGCAAACAGACGTTGCGCGTGGGCTTTGCGTACAACGTCAAGCGCGTGCAGCCGTCCCGGGACGGCACCGCCGGTGATGAGGAGGCCGAGTTTGACAGCCCCAAGACGCTGGATGCCATTGCCGAAGCGATAGAGTCCTATGGGCATGAGGTGGTGCGGCTGGAGGCCAACGCAGACCTTCCGCGCATTGTCCTGGCCAACCCCGTGGACGTGGTGTTCAACATTGCCGAGGGATTTGGTGGCCGCACCCGCGAGGCCATGGTACCCGCCATGTTGGAGCTGTTGGGTGTGGCGTACACGGGAAGTGACGCCGCCACGCTGGCGGTGGCGTTGGACAAGGCGCTGGCCAAGCGTGTCCTCAAGCAGGCCAACATCCCCACGCCAAACTTCATGGTCATGTCCACCGGCAAGGAGCGCGTGGACAAGACGTTGCGCTTCCCGCTGATTGTGAAGCCCAACGCTGAAGGCACCAGCAAGGGCATTGGCCCCACCTCCGTGGTGGACAATGAGGAGCAGCTGCGGGACCGCGCGCGGGACCTGGTGGAACGTTATGGCGGGCGCGCGTTGGTGGAGGAGTACATTTCCGGACGTGAGTTCACCATTGGGTTGTTGGGAGATGACCCGCCCAAGGTGCTGCCGCCCATGGAGATTGTCTTCACCGACCCCACGGTCACGCGGCCGTTGTATGACTTTGCCATCAAGCAGGACTGGAACAAACACGTGCAGTACGTGTGCCCCGCGCAGCTGCCGCCCGCCATGCTCAAGAACCTGGAGAAGGTGGCCCGGGACACGTTTGAAGCCTTGGACTGCCGGGACGTGGCGCGGGTGGACGTGCGGCTGAGCGCAGATGGCACGCCCTACGTGCTGGAAGTGAACCCCTTGCCGGGGCTGACGCCGGACTTTTCTGACCTGGTGCTTATTGGGAAGGCCGCGGGGTTGGACTACCGCACGCTCATTGGGGAAATCCTGGCGGGCGCCATACGCCGGTTCCGCCTGCAGCGCGCGGGCTTCAAGACCGGAAAACGCCGTCCCAAAAATCCGCCGGCCGCGGCGGCCGCGGTGGCCGCGGTGGCCGCGCCGGCGCAAACCAACGGCGGTCCGCCAGTGGCAGACGCCGCGCGTCCCGTGGGTGACCAGCGTTGAGTGCCGTGATTCCCAAGAAGAGGCCCCGGCTGCGTGGCCTGGGCGTGGGCATTGGCCGGTTCCCCACCGGACGTCACAACGCCATCACGGACGTGAAGGGCGTGCGCGTGGGCCACACCACCATCAACCACGGCGTGGGAGCGCGGGGGGTGGTGCGTGGGTCTGGACCGGCGCGCACCGGCGTCACCGCCATCCTGCCCAATGACAACATCTACCATGACCGGGTGATGGCCGGAGCGTTTGTCCTCAACGGCGCCGGTGAACTCACCGGCGTCACGCAGCTCAACGAATGGGGCCTTTTGGAAACGCCCATCCTGCTCACCAACACATTGGCGGTGGGCCGCGCGCATGACGCGTGCGTGGAGTGGATGACCGGCCGCTACCCGGAGCTGGGAGACACCAGTGATGTCATCATCCCGGTGGTGGGCGAATGTGACGACAGCTGGCTGAACGACGCTGCGGCGCGGCACGTGCGCGGGGAACACTGCATTTCCGCGCTGGAGAGTGCCACCGGTGGCGCCATCCTGGAGGGCAGCGTGGGTGGCGGCACCGGCATGGTGTGTTGTGGCTTCAAGGGCGGCATTGGCACGTCCTCACGGCGCGTGGTGTCTGAAGCAGGCCATGACACGCTGGGCGTGCTGGTGATGACCAACTTTGGCTACATGCGTGATTTGCGCGTGGACGGCGTGGCGGTGGGCCGCATGTTGGAGCCCGAGTTTGACCACCTCAAACAGCGCACGCAGTCCTACGGGTCCATCATTGTGGTGCTGGCCACTGACGCACCACTGCTGCCCCAACAGCTCCAGCGGTTGTGCCGGCGCGCGGCGCTGGGCATTGGCCGCGCGGGAAGCCATGCCGAACACGGCAGTGGTGAGATTGTGGTGGCGTTCTCCACCGCCAACAAACTGCCCCGGGAAACCAAGCGCATGACCACGCGGGTGGAGGTGCTGCTGGACAGCGCGTTGGGCCATTTCTACGAGGCTGCGGTGGATGCCACCGAGGAGGCCATTGTCAACGCGCTGTGCGCCGCGGATGACATGGTGGGGTATGACGGGCGCGCGGCCCCGTCCTTGCCGCTGCGCAAGGTTGCCGCGTTGATGGCGCGCTACCGGCCAGGCTCCCCGCCAGCGGCACTGTTGGAACCGGGTGAGGCCCCCCGTACCGACGAGGAAGAGGCTGTTGTGGCAGCGGATCCCAACGCACACCTGCAGCCGGACCTCCCGTTTGATGGCCCCGCGCGGCGTTAGTCCAGCGCGTCAGTCCCGTTTGCCACGCGCATGGTGCACCGCCGTTCGGGTGACCACCGGCTCCACGCGCACCAGACCGTCCTGGTTGAGCACCAGCCGGGAGCGGGAGACCCAGTGCAGCGGGGCATGGTCCGCCGCCACCTTCACCACCAGGTTGGCGTGGTAGACCTTGGGCAGCGAATCACGACGGAAACGCCCGTTGGGCGCGTCATAGAAGGTCACCTCGTCCAGCGGGTCATCCAGGCGGCGGGTGAGGGCGTGGGTGTTGAGGCGCAGGATCTCCCGGATGCCAAACCCCGGCGGCACGGTGGCCTTGTCGGTGGCGCTCAGGGTCAGCCGGCGGCGGTAGTGGATGACTTCTTCCAGCTCCACACCCGTGCCCATGACGCTGCGGTGGAACAGGCGCAGCGCGCGCACTTCTGGTTCCACGTCATCCGGTTTCACAAAACGCATGCGTTCCCGCGCGCGGCCGCCCACGCCGTGCAGGCCAAAACGGGCCAGTGTCTCCGGCACCACCGCGCGCGAATAGTCATCCAGCTTCACCCGCCGCAGCAGGTAGTCCCGCGTCCATTCCTTGATGCGGTCCTTGAGCATGTACGCGCCCACCGCGCTGCCCAGCAGCGCGTATTGCGTGCCGGTGGTGACCTGGCCAAGCTGCATGTTGGCCTGGGTCACAAACGCCCACGTGGCCGCCAGCCCCGCCGCCACCATGGCCGCACTGTTGCGAATGTAGTTGTCTCCTTTGAGTTCGCGCGTGTTGAGATAGAGCGCCTGCTGCAGTTCCTTCTTGAGCAGCCCCAGGCGGTAGGCAAAATATTCCCGCTGGTCATCCCAGGGCACGGCGTACCCGGCTTCCAGGCGCAGCTTGCTCTCCTCCACCGCAAACGCCGCCAGGTGCAGCAACACGCGCACGGCCGTCCCGCTGCCGTCCCGCAGCGTGGCGCTGTCCCGCACCGCCTCACTCAGCAGCGCCACCTGTTCATCCAGCACCGCCGAGAAGTACTCCTCAGAAAACTCCAGCGCGCGCTGCAGGCCGGGGTGGCACAACGGGCCAAACGCCTCGGCCTCGGCGCGTACCTGGCGCAGGGCCACCAGGGACAATTCGCTGTCCACCAGCAGCTTCTGGACGTGTTTTTCAAACGCGTCGGGGGAGCCAAAGTCTCCGTCACGCACGCTGCGGGCGGCAGCCGAGAACGAAGCCACCACCGCTTCCGAAAGTTCATGGGCGTGCAGCTGGCACAGGCTCACCAGCGGCTCGGTTTGCGGCGCGCGGGCCTCCAGGAGACGGGGCAGGGTGGCGTGCACCTGCGCCAGGGGGCTGCGCTGGTCTGCCTTGAGATCCGCCAGTTCGGCCACGGTGCGGCCGGGTGCGTCCAGGCGCATGTAGACGTGGGTGTCGGTGTAGAAATCCGCCTTGGGGTAGGTGGCGGGGTTGACGCCCATGGTGCGCGGCAAAAACAGGAACAGGTCCAACGTGTAGTTGGTGGTCTCCCCGCGGCTGGGCAACGGGTAGGCTTGGCGCACTTCCACCTGGCGGCGGTCCCGCATGATCACGTTGGGGCGGGACAGGCCCGCCGCGCGCGCGCCCTCCACGGCGGCGGGAATCAACGGAATGTCCGTCAGGCTTTGGGCAACCACAGCTGCACGTTCCCCCCGCCGCCTTCCACGCGGCCTCCCAGTGGCGCAAGTTTTGGTTCCAGGCTGCGCACCACATCTGGCGGCAACGCCACCGGCAGGCTCAGGCACACCGCCCCGTCATGGACCGCCGCGGTGATGGGCGTGTTGGGCTGCACACCGGGGGCGCGTGCGGCCGCGCGCAATGTCTCGGCAATGACGCTTTCCACGCGGCCACCAACGTCCACCACGGTGGTGGCGGGCCATTCATCCGGCATCACAAAGGACGCGTTGCTGTCCTCAAGGTCCTCGGCCACCCTCGCCAGCGCGCGGTCCATCATCTCGCGGAAGGGCAGCCCCACCACCTCCCGGGGATCCGGCACCTCGGTGAGGGTGGCCATGCCCTGGCTGGTGACGTCCAGGATGAGCGCAATGAGCGGGTCACCGTCCGGGCGGCGCAGCGCCACCACCGTCCCATCCGTGGGCTCACCGGTCACCGGGTGGGGCACGCGAATGTCCACGCCCAGCGGGTCTGACGTGGCGGCGGCCACCGCGCGCTGCACTTCCGGGGATTCCACCAGGTGCATGACCCGCTGGCTTTCCTGGGGGCCACGCAAGCCAAGCTGCGCGCGGGCCACGCCGTTGATGTGGTGCACGCGTCCATCCGGCCCCAACACCACCACGCCCTGCACCATGGCGTGCACCAGCTGCCCCAACAACGTTTCACCGCTCCCCGCCGTGGCCAGGCGCGCGCGCAACCGTGCACCCACCACCTCCAGACCACGCGCCAGTTCCTCCAGTTCGTCCTTGGTGCGCACGTCCACCGTCACCGTGAGCTCGCCGGCGGCAAGGCGGGAGGCGGCATCCCGCATGCGGCGCAGGGGGCGCACAATGAAGAGCACCGCCACAAAGGACAGCACCAGCGCCAGGGAGATGCTCCCTGCCAGCCCGCGGTCAATGGCCACCGCGGTCTGTTCCAACAGCGGTTCGGAGGCGCGCGCGGCCGTGGCCAGCCGAACCACGCCCATGACCCCGCGCGGGCCCGTGATGGGCGCGGCGGCGTACGCGTACTCCATGCCGTCTGACGCCGAGACCCGCGCGGCGGTGCCAAGGCGGCCCTCCAGCGCTGCGGCCACCTCCGGGCGCGTGGCGTGGTTGTCCCAGGGACCGTCCACGGTGCTGTCAAAAAGCACCGTGCCGTTGGTGGCCACCAGCGTGATCCGCTCGGGAATGACCCGGGCGGCGTCCCGCGCGGTCTCCCTGAGGGACTCGGTGTCCAGGTTGCGCAGGCGCTCGGACAACAACGTCACGCGTTGCCCCAGGTCATCCATGGCGCTGTGCTGCAGCGCGGCGGAGATTCCACCGCGCAGTCCAAGCTGGACCGGGAGGGCCCCTGCGGCAATGACCGCCACAAAGGCCAGCATCACCTTGACTGCCAACGGGATGCGCACGTGGGCAATTGTGCCACCGCCGTGCGCCACGTCAACAACCTTGTCGTGATTCGCCCCCCAAGACCGCGTCCGGGAAAATGCCCTGTCCCACACTTCGGCTTTAGGCCCACCCCAGGTGTGGCGAAATAGTGGCGAAGACTTCCAGGCCGGGCGTAGACTTCTTTGTCTGCCGGCGACGCCAAGGGGCCATGGTCCAGTTCAACCTCTCCCAACGGGAAATCACGCTGAAGGTTGTCTATTACGGCCCTGCGTTGAGCGGGAAGACCACCAATCTCCAGGTCATCCACCAGATGTTGGACCCGCAGTGCCGCGGGCGGCTCATGACGCTGGACACCGCGGATGACCGCACCCTGTTCTTTGACCTCATGCCCATCTTTTTCCGCACCTCCCAGGGCTTCAAGGTCAAACTCAAGCTCTACACCGTCCCCGGCCAGGTCATGCACGGCTCCACCCGCCGCATTGTGCTGGCCGGCGCAGACGGCGTGGTCTTTGTGGCGGACAGCCAGCTCAAGGAAGCGCGTGCCAACCAGGACGCGTGGGCCAACATGGTGGACAACCTCAAGCAGAACGGGATTGACCCGGATGACATCCCCATTGTCATCCAGTTCAACAAGCGGGACCTCCCGGGCGTCCGTTCTGATGAGGAGATTGACCGCCTCAAGGCCGGGGGCAAGGAAGCCGTGTTCAAGGCGGTGGCCGTGCGCGGTGACGGCGTCATGGAGACCCTGCACGGTGCGGTCCAGCACACGTTCCGCAAGCTCAACGCCACGTATGAATTTGAGCGCAAGTTTGGCCTGACAGAACAGGAGTTCCTCCACAGCATGTTCAAGAACGTGGACCTCAAGGCCGTTGGCGCCATTGTGAGGGATGACGACCGTGCCTGAAGCCGGACTGACCAATCCCGGGGCCAATCCCCAGGACCCTGACCAAGGTGTCCTGCAAAAACGCATGGCCCTTGCGGAACTCATTGATGCAGACAGTTTCCGCGAGGTGTTCCAGTCCTACGCGGAGCTCTACCGCGTGGGCATCAAGGTGTTTGACGCCGGCGGCACCAAGCTGGTGGACGTGCGCGTGGGGTCCGGGGATTTTTGTGGCTACCTCTTCCAGTACGGCCCCACCCAACAGCGCTGCACCGCGCTGGTGCGCCAGCTCAAGACGCATGACTTCTGGGCGCAGGACCAGGTTGGCCCGCAGGTGGTGAATTGTTTTTCCGGCCTGCGTTACGTGGTGCACCCCATCTCCCACGAGGGGGACTACCTGGGGCGCATCATCTTTGGGCCGTTTGTCCCGCAGGAAAACCCACATCCCAACCCGTTGCTGCGGCAGTGGGAGCCCCGCCTGGTGGAGGAGCGGCTGGTGGAGTTGATGGGACCCGTGCGCCGTGCGCCGGATGAGGTCATCCACAAGGTCATAGAGCAGATTGACAAGGTCATTGGCGTCATCCTGTTCACCAGCTACCGGGCCGCGCTGGTGAGCGCCATGCACATTGAGAGCGTCACCGCCTCGTACCAGGAACTCATTGTCAAGAACCGCCGCATGGAGGAGCAGAACGAGCGCCTCAAGGAACTGGACAAGATGAAGTCCAACTTCCTGGCCACGGTGAGCCATGAGCTGCGCACGCCGCTGACCTCCATCATTGGCTACAGTGAGATGTTGCTGGAGGGCATGGCTGGCGCCATGGAAGAGCAGCAAAAGGAGTACGTCCAGACCATCATGGAGAAGGGTGAGAGCCTCATGAAGCTCATCACTTCCATCCTGGATCTGAGCCGCATTGAAAGCGGGAACCTCAAGCTCACGCTGTCAGACGTGGATTTGTACGGCGTGGCCAAGACCGCGCTCACCAGCGTGCTGCCGCAGGCCACCAAGAAGCGCATTGTGCTCAAGACGGAGATGGACCCGGGACTTCCGCGCATCACCGGGGATGAGGACAAGGTGCGGCAGGTGCTCATCAACCTGCTGGGCAACGCGGTGAAGTTCACGCCGGACAGCGGCACCATCACCCTGCGGGTGCGCCATTATTTTGGCGCGCGCCGGCATGGGCACAAGGCAGAGGACGGCACCGGAGCCATGGCGCTTTTTGGCGTGGCCGAGGAGGATTTTGTCCGCGTGGAGGTGGAAGACAGCGGGCCGGGCATCCCTGAAGACCTGTTGGAGCGCGTGTTTGAGCGGTTCTACCAGGTGGATTCGTCCTCCACGCGCACACACGGCGGGACCGGGTTGGGCTTGTCCATTGTGAAGAACTTCATGGACGCGCACAAAGGGGACGTCTGGGTGGAGAGCAGGCCCGGAATGGGTTGCCGCTTTGTGGTGCTGTTCCCCACCGCACGTCCATGACCAGCGAATTTGAGCGCATTGCGGCCTTCCAGGCGCTGTTTGGCCAGGGCGGCGCGGCCACCGTTGCGTTGGGCAACGGTGACGACGGAGCAGTGCTCAACGTGGACGGGCAGCTGGTGGTCACCACCGACGCGCTGGTGGAAGGCGTGGATTTTGGGCCGCGTGTTCCCTGGGAGGCGGTTGGCCACAAGGCCGTCCACGTCAACGCAAGTGACCTGGCGGCCATGGGGGCGCGGCCGTTGGCGTTTGTGTGGAGCTTGTGCGCGCCGCAGGACTTTGCTGGTTGGGACGGGCTGGGACGTGGCGCCAGCGCCGCGGCACACGCGTTGGGCCTGCCGTGCGTGGGTGGGGACCTCAGCCGCACCAGCGGGCCATTGGTGGTCTCGGTGACGGCGTTGGGATGTGTCCCCGCGGGGCAGGCGCTCACGCGCGCCGGGGCGCGGCCGGGAGACACGCTCTACGTTTCTGGTGCCTTGGGTGGAGCAGCGGCGGGGTTGCGGTGGCTCATGGACCATCCCCAGGCGCGTGCAGATTCGGTTGGACAATTGCTCCAGGACGTCCCAGAAACGCTCCGGGCCGCGGTGGCGGCACAGGTGACCCCCCAGGCACAGCTGGCCCTGGGGCAGGCGCTGCGTGGCTGGGCCACCGCGTGTGTGGACGTGAGTGACGGGCTGGTCCAGGACCTGTGCCACCTGCTGGTCCAAAGCGGCGTGGGGGCAACGCTGGACGTTGCGGCATTGCCCCGGTTTGAAGTGCTTCAACAGTACCCGCAGGCAGACGCACAACACATGACGCTGGCGGGCGGCGAAGATTTCCAATTGTTGTGGACCGCGCCGCCCACCGTCGTGGGGGCCCTCCAAGGCGACCCAGGGCGTTGGACGGCCATTGGCACCATCACCGCCCAGGCGGGGCTGTCCCTGGGTGACCTCCATGTTCCGCAGGACGACGTGGAGCGCCTCCACCGGGGCGTTGCGCCACAGCTCCCCGCGGCCAGAAACCTCTTGGGCTGGCGCCATTTCTGACGTGGCTTGACCCCCCAACAACCCCCCTGTTAGCAGCGCCAGTCCATCCACGGGGTCGTTTGGACCCCAGGTTGACGCGGTCCCGCACGGGACGCCGGACCAAAGACAAGGGAGTACGTCCTATGAAGCGGCTGGCATGGCGGTTGGGGTTGGGCGCGGCGGTGTTGTCCGCGTGTGTGGCGTGTGAGTCCAACAAGGGGACCGGCGGCAGCACCAGCGGCGGTGGCACGGCCAGCCCGGCGGCGGGCGGTGGGGACGGTCCGGTGGCCAAGGTGAACGGCCAGGACATCACCCGGGACACGTTCAACCGTCAGATGGAGCGCACGCGGCAGCGGTTTGCCCAGGCCAAGCGGGAGATTCCGCCGGCGCTGGAGGTGCGGCTCAAGGAGAACATCATTCGCAAGCTGGTGGATGATGAGCTCATCAACCAGAAGGCCAAGGCCGAGGGCGTGAGCCTGGCGGACACCGAGGTGGACGCCAAGCTGCAGGAGCACAAGACGCGTTTTGGCTCCCCGGAGGCGTTCAAGAGCTTTTTGGAGCGCACCGGCCAGTCCGAGGCGGACCTGCGCGAGGAGCTCAAGCGCACCGAGCTGCGCGACCGCTTGTTCAACAAGCTGGCCGCGGTGGAAGAGCCGGCCGAGACCGAGGTCAAGGAGTTCTACGAGAAGAACCTGGAGCGGTACAAAGAGCGGGAGAGCGTCAACGCCATCCAGGTGTTCTGGAAGTCAGACCCCAAGGACCCCGCGGACCAGCGCAAGAAGCTGGAGGCCCGCGCCAAGCAGGCCGCCACCGAGCTGAAGAAGAAGGGCGTGGACTTCAAGGCGCAAATTGCCAAATATTCCGACGCCACGCCCAGCCCCAACGGTGGGGACATGGGTTGGATCACCCGCGGCCGCCAGGTCAAAGACATTGAAGACGCCATGTTTGACCCCAAGGTGAAGGCGGGGGACGTGGTGGGCCCGGTGGCCACGCAGTTTGGCTACCACATTGTGAAGGTGGTGGACCGCAAGGCGGAGAAGCAGAAGCCCCTCACCGAGGTGGCGCAGTCCATCCAGGTGGCCATCAAGGCGCGCAAGAAGAGCGAAAAGACGCGTGACACGCTGGCCTCCATGAAGAAGGACGCCAAGGTTGAGGTGTTGGAGCCCGGCGTGTCCCTGGAGCCGCAGCCGTTGCCCGCCCCGGGCGCGGTTCCCATGGCCCCTGGCGCGCCCATTGCGCCCAACGGGCAGCCCATGGGCAAGCCCATCCAGTTGATGCCCGTGCAAAACCAGCCTGGCGCCCCGGTGCCCGCTCCGGCGCCCGCCGCACAACCGCAGGCCCCCGCCCCCGCGCACTGAGTGGGTTGTCGCAGTCTTCGTAGCGGCGGCACCTGTGGCCGCCGCAATGGGCGCACTGCGGCGAGTAAAGGCCTCGCCGCTGGTATGAGTGGACCCGTCAAGGAAATTCTCCAATCGATTTTCAGGTTTTGATCTTGGTCAGGTCATGCGGGGCGTCCTCCTGGCCCGTGATGGGCCATCTGGCATGGGGTGGTGTGGAGAGAACAGAACGTCACCGGAATGGTCGTCGTTGAGCATGCTGGTATTCGCGGGTTCACGCAGTAAAGCATCCGTCGTGGGGCTGCCTCAGTCTACGGACGCCCGTGTCGGTGTTCTGACTGGACTTAGCGGCG
>Ga0154020_10002101_pt1 | contig 24252 bp, 22 predicted proteins | sample Klosneuvirus_201_FD_109709 | JGI IMG/M metagenome (GOLD analysis project Ga0154020, IMG submission 109709) | Active sludge microbial communities from wastewater, Klosterneuburg, Austria - Klosneuvirus_20160825_MG | ecosystem: Engineered > WWTP > Aerobic digester > Activated sludge | place...
CAACGCCCATCTCTTTCGGACGTTGCAACTGGAACAGTCCGATGCGCAGCAACCACGCGCGGCATGTGGTGTGGTCAGGAGCAATCCAGTCGAGGCCAAACGTCTTCGCAACAGATTCCACAACCCGAGACGCCGCTCGAAACCCGGTGCACGCGTCCAAGATCAGTTCCTGAATGACAAAACTGATTTGTTCAAGCGAATAATGCTGACCGGGAACATGCGTACTTTCGATGACCGACGCCGCTTTTTTTTCCTCGGCTTCGGAAGCCGCAAGTCGTTCTTCAAGCTGCTTGTTTTGCGCTTGAGCTAACTCCAGTGGCTGGGCAAGATCCCGTCGGAGTTTTTCGTTTTCTTCTGCCTGAATTCGCCACTTCTCACGACTGATTTCCAGATCCCGCACCTTGCCACGAAACGCCTGCAACTCAACTTTCGACACGCCACATTTTTCCTTCCATTTGGCCCGGCTCTCCAGAAGAGAATTCACCAGCACCCGAGGACGTGTCTCCAATAACCGATAAACCTTGTCGCCCAATCCACCTTCCATCTCCGACCTCCCTGTCAGATCTTGCGCAATAAATCACTCCCCGAAATCCAATCTTCACGTGCCGCAGATTATGGTGTCAACGCCAACTTGACAACTGCCCACCCCGGCGCTGCTGGCCCGAGTCGTCGATATGATCGAGCACGTGCCGATGGAAGACCGTGACACAAAGGGCGACCTGTACGAATACATGCTCGGCAAGATTGCCAGTGCCGGACAGAACGGGCAGTTCCGGACGCCTCGGCACATTATTCAGTTGATGGTCGAACTGGCGAAACCGGTGCCGACGGATGTGATGTGCGATCCGGCGGGCGGCACATGCGGATTTCCGGTCGCGGTGGGCGAATACCTGCGACACAACCATCCGGAGATTTTCCGCGACAACAAACTGCGGAAGCATTTTCATCACGAACTGTTTCACGCCTTTGACTTCGACAACACGATGCTCCGCATTGGCAGCATGAACATGTTGCTGCACGGCGTGGAGAATCCTGACATCCGGTATCGCGACTCGTTGGCTCAGGATCATGCAGGGGAGGAAGAAAAGTATACGCTGGTCCTGGCGAATCCGCCGTTTGCCGGGTCGCTGGATTACGAGACCTGTGCCAAAGACCTGCTGCAGATCGTCAAGACGAAGAAGACTGAGTTGCTGTTTCTGGCGTTGTTCCTGCGACTGCTGAAACCCGGCGGACGAGCGGCAGTGATTGTACCGGACGGAGTTCTGTTCGGTTCCTCGAACGCCCACAAGACACTGCGGAAGATGCTGGTGGAAGACCAGAAACTGGACGCTGTGATCTCGCTGCCTGGCGGAGTCTTCAAGCCATACGCCGGTGTTTCCACGGCGATCCTGCTGTTTACAAAGACCAATTCCGGCGGCACGGATCTCGTGTGGTTCTACGACGTCGATGCGGACGGCATGTCGCTGGATGATAAGCGTACGGAACAGTTGTCAGGGGACAAACAGGGGCCGGTGCCGAAGACCGCACTGACGAAGGAGGAACATGCCAAAAACAATCTGCCGGACATCGTGGCCCGCTGGCATTCGCTTTCAAATTCAAAATCTAAGATTTCAGACACCGAAAGGAAACGGTCTCGAACTGCTCAGAGTTTCTGTATACCGAAGGCGGACATCGCTGCGCAGGGTTATGACCTGTCGCTGAACCGATACAAGGAGGTCGTTCACGAGGAAGTCGAGCATCGTCCGCCGCTGGAGATCATGGCCGAACTGGACAGGCTGGAGGAGGAGATTCAGACCGGCATGAATGAGCTGCGGGGGATGCTGAAGTGAAACTTGGTGACCTTTGCGAAGTTGTTCGAGGTAGTAGCCCTCGCCCGAAAAGCGATTCACGCTTCTATGGAGGCCCGGTGCCTAGACTAATGGTTAGTGAACTAACAAGAGATGGAAAGGTCGTTTCCGCTTGTACCGATACATTGACCGAGCTTGGCGCAAAGCAGAGTCGTCCGATGAAAAAGGGTGACGTCGTTATCGCGGTAAGTGGTGCGCCCGGACTTCCAGCAATTCTCGCTCATGATGCGTACATCCATGACGGTTTTGTCGGCCTGCGCGACCTAAATCGAAATCGCCTCGATCCTGAGTTTCATTACGTGTACCTGACCTTGATCAAGGCAACGAACAATGGCCAAGCTGTCGGAGCGATTTTCAAAAATCTGACCACTGACCAAATCAAGGGGATCGAGATTCCTGATTTGCCGTTGCCGGAGCAGCGGCGGATTGCGGAGGTGCTGGACCGGGCGGATGCGTTGCGGGCCAAACGCCGCGCCGCCCTCGCACAACTGGACGAACTCACACAATCCATCTTCCTCGACATGTTCGGCGATCCCATCAAAAACCCAAATGGATTTCCTGTCCGACCAATGATCGAACTAATCGACCCACAGCGCCCGATTAGCTATGGAATCCTGATGCCCGGACCTGACCAAGCTGAGGGCGTGAAATACGTTCGCGTCACGGACATGAAGAACGGCGGCATCGAACTATCGGGCATTCGGAAGACGACAGAAACAATATCCAATCCCTTCCGTCGCTCGCTGCTCAAACCTGGTGACCTATTGATGTCCATACGCGGACACGTTGGCCGATTCGCGGTGATTCCGCTCGAATTGGATAAAGCAAACATCACGCAAGATTCTGCGCGCCTCGCAATCGTCGAAGCGTCGTCGGTATTCATTCGCGAATGTCTACGCGCAGATGGTTTTCAACGATGGATGGCGAAGCATACAAAAGGTGCTGCGGTTCGCGGGATCAACCTCGGCGACGTAAAACTGATGCCGATTATTCTGCCGCCCCGGAAAGAACAGGATAATTTCGCCCGCCAAGCCAACGCTGCGGAGCAATTGAAAACATCGCACCGTACTTCGCTAACCGAACTGGACGCACTCTTCGCGTCCCTACAACACCGTGCGTTCCGGGGGGACTCTGATGGCCGAACAACCCCATGGCCAACGGCCTTCCGCAACATAGCCAGGGGCATCGCCCCTGGATCCTGAACTCCCCGCAAACCATTTGGCCAACGTCCATAATCAATTGCCCCGGTACGCATACGCAGGTTGAACGTGGCCGTTGGCCAAAACGCATGCCCGATGCGTGTTCCTGGGGCGTTGCCCCAGGCTATGATGAATATGGCCGTTGGCCAAAAACGCATGGCCAAAAATGAATGCTTGTTGGCCATATTCAAAAATCATTTCGGAGACGACACGATGCCGCAATCGTTATCACAACTCTACGCTCACCTCGTCTTCAGCACCAAGGATCGATTTCCATTCTTGAAGGGCGACGTTCGTGATCGAGTTCACGGGTATCTCGCGACCGTATTACGTGACATGGGTTCGCCATTTGTTGTGGTCGGAGGCGTCGAGGATCATGTGCATATCTTGTTTGATATGCGGCGAATTCATGCAGCGAAGGATTTCGTTGAACACATCAAACGGGAATCGTCCAAATTTGTTAAAACACTTCGTCCAAACTTGGACAAGTTTTACTGGCAAAGCGGGTATGGCATTTTTTCGGTAAGTCCGACTCATCGGGACAACGTCATTCTGTACATCAAGAATCAGGAAGAGCATCACCGGAAAATAACCTTTCAAGATGAATACCGCGATTTCCTGAATCGATACGGGATCGAATTTGATGAGCAATACGTTTGGGATTGAACATGGCCGTTGGCAGCCAACGGTTCGCACGTGACTTTCGACCAGCGAAAGGCAACACTGCCGAGACATCATCTATTGTGCCTTTCTGACTAACCGTGTTCAACATGAGCAACTTTGCATTCCTGAAGTCTGAGTGGTCTGACATCTTTGAATCCGCCAGCAAAGCGGAGTTGCTGGCGATGACTGATCCGCGCACGGCCTGCTTCTACGCGCGGCGAACGCTGGAACTGGCTGTCTCGTGGGCGTTCAAATATGACGGCACGCTGAAGTTGCCGTATCAGGACACTATCTCGGCTCTGACTCATGAGCCGACATTCAAGCAGGCTGCTGGCGATGCCGTGTTCAACAAGGCGAAGGTGATCGTCACGCTGGGGAACCGGGCGGTTCATCATCATCGACCGATTCCGCAGACGGATTCCACAGTCGCTGTGCGGGAATTGCTTCATGTCTGTTACTGGTTGGCTCACACGTATGGACGTGGTGATCGTCCGGCACCAGGATTGACGTTCGATTCGAGTCTGCCTCCGAAGACGATTCCGATCCCACGGCGGACGACTTAACCGACCTGGAGCGTGCTCTGACGGAAGACGGAGCCGCCCAAGCCGATCAGCTTTCCAGGGCAAAAGAAGAAGCTGCAGGCCTGGGATTGTTCGTGCGCTCGCTTGTGGGTCTGGATCGTGAAGCAGCGAAGAATGAGTTTGCTGAGTTCCTGTCCGGGAAGGCGATGTCATCCAGTCAGATCGAGTTCCTGAACATGATTATTGATCACCTGGCTGAGCACGGCTTGCTGAACCCAGCTCAGCTGTATGAAAGCCCGTTTACCGACGTGACTCCACAGGGACCGGAAGGTCTGTTCGGTTCCGAACAGGTGGATCGACTGATCCAGATTCTGGCGAGTGTGCGGCAGTCAGCGACGGCTGCGTGATGTCATAATGAGACTTGCTTTCCTTTTTTCGTCGGATCGGGCGGCAGTTGTGATGACCAGCGCGCAAAGCACCAGCATGTATCACATTGCAATCCACAACTTCCAGCTGAGATCATTTCGTTGCCGGGTCGTTTCTGGTCTGCTCGATGAATTCGCGAATGGCGTCACGCAGTTCAACACCGTGACGATCCAGCACGTCGTTGTGGTTCGTCCCGTTGAAAATGATCAGCTTCTTTTCGATACCGTTACTGGCCTGCGAAGGTGTCAGTTCATGCAAACGCTGTCCCAATCGCAGCGGGATAATCGAATCGATAGTTCCGTGAAACTGAAGAACGGGGCATGTGACATGTCCAATTTCCAGATCAGAACGAAAGCGATCGAGCAACAGAAATCGCACCGGCAGCCACCAGAATCGGTTCGATGCCGTGTCGAGCATTGATGAAAACGTCGAGACCAGGACCAGTCCGGCTGGCTCTTCACCCTGTTGGCAAATTGTGGACGCAAGTTTGACGCCTACGCCTCCTCCGAGAGATTCGCCAAGCAAAATGATCTGGCCGGGCTGATAGCCCAGGGTTTGCGTGGCATATTTCCATGTCGCCGTCGCATCCTGAGTCAGCGTTTTCTCAGACGGACTGCCATCCGAGTCTGCGTAGCCGCGATAGTCCATCGCCAGCACGTCAACGTTGATCGAACGCAGCAGTTCATACCATCCCCAGCGTCTTGAGCGGTCACCACCGTTGCCGTGAAACAGAATCACGAGGCGGTCACTGCGTTTTTTATCGGACTGCAGCATCCAGCCTCGGATGGTTTGGTGATCTTCGGCGACAATTGCAACATCTGACGCAGCGGCGAAAATTCCAGTGGCGGCAGGACACTCCGCAACCAACAACAGCTCTGTTTTAGCAGCCGGAAACATTAACGATCTTTGCAGCCATGCCACCACAGCCATTACCACCAGATAGATCAGCAGAACTCGCTTTGCAAAATGTACCATCCGCCCACGCCAAAGAAGTGGTTTGACCGTTGACATACGCTATTCACGTGAGCTGGATTCAAGAAAACGGCAGAGTTTATGAAAATCGCCACCGGGAGGGATGAAGCGTACCATTGTCACCAGTGTTTTCGGATTGACGAGTTGTTCAAATGGCACATAATGCAGATCGAGCTGACCGGACACTGAAACCATGACGCCGTTGTGCCGCTCTTCGCACAGCGCGCGGTAAGCTCCGACGCCCAGTTGGGCACCAAGCATCACGTCAAAGGCATGCGGACGAGCGCAACGACATTCGTAGCCCAACTGAAGACCTGTGACTTTGCGCTTGAGCCCTGTCTGTTCCTGGAATTCCGCAGAAATCTTCTTCGCAAACATCTTTCCGAGATCGATACTGGCGACGGAAATATGACCGTGATCGTCACGCGGAACGTTTCTTAGAATCTCGTCCGACAGATACTCGGCCAGACCTTCCGCCAGCACAACGACGCCGTATTCCTTGCCCTCTTTTTCCTGTCGATGCCGCATCATCCGTACGATTTTGGCGATCACCTTGTCGGTGTCCATGACCTTACGTTTGGCCGTCGATTCGGACGACAGCAATTCGCCGCTGATATCTTCGACGCTCAGCACCATATTCGCCTCGCCGGCGATCGCAGCACCATACGCCAGCCAACCCGCGCTCCGCCCCATGCTTTCGACGATGAAATACGCTCGCGATGCTTCGGCGTCCGCATGAAGATTTCTAATCTCGGTCCCCAGTGTCTCGACGGCGGTGAAATAGCCAAACGTAAAGTCAATTCCCATGTAGTCGTTATCGATCGTTTTTGGCACATGCACAACTGGCATGCGTTTTTGATCCGCAGGCAGACGGTCCTGGAACAGCTTGAGCTTGTTTGCGGTCTTGAGAGTGTCGTCGCCGCCGATGGAAACGAGAGCATCCACCCCGATCGAACGCAATCCGTCGTAAACTCGCTTCATCGGAGCAGACTTTTCCGGATCATCCAGATGTTCCGGAGCCGTAATATACTTGCCGGGATTTGCGCGAGCTGTCCCGATGATAATGCCTTCCTTGCTGCGCGTCCGCCGCAAACTGACTTCCGTCAGGTTACGGTAATGCACGCCCTCAACAAGCGGCGTTTCTGGAGAATAGTCAATCAGGTTGGAATATCCGTAGCGAATTCCAACGACCTCGATCCCCTGTCGAATAAAGGAAATCGCGCAAGTGGAAATAACAGCGTTGGCACCGGGAGCGGGACCACCGGCAAATAACAGGGCAACGCGCTTGATACCGTGTGACATGAACTCAATCCAAAGGGATTAAAGATGAACGATCTGAAATTTGAGATATCGGATCAAAGATTGGACAACAGGTCGCGGCCATCGCTCAAAATGTTCGTTCGACAAACGTCGTGTCGATGTTGAAGTTCACGAAGTCCGCGTGGTTAAACATCCGCCGCGCCAGCGGAAGTGTGGTAGCGATGCCCTCAATGACAAATTCCCGCAGACAACGCCGCATACACTGAATGGCTTCGTCACGTGTGGGCTTGTGAACAATCAGCTTGCCGATCATCGAATCGTAATACGGGCTGATCGTGTAACCTTCGTAGACGTGCGAATCGAATCGCACACCCGGCCCGCCTGGCAGTCGCAACTTTGTAATGGTTCCCGGACTGCCGCGAAAGTTGTTCTCAGGATCTTCCGCATTCACGCGGAGTTCGATGGCACAGCCCGAGTGACGAAGATCGGCCTGCGTGAACGGCAGTTTTTCTCCGGCGGCGACAAGAATTTGCTGTTTGATCAGGTCAATGCCGGTGACGAGTTCAGTTACCGGGTGCTCCACCTGAATTCGGGCGTTGACTTCGATAAAGTAGAAGTTGAAGCTCTTGTCCACAATAAACTCAACGGTGCCCGCATTGGTGTAGCCCGATGCGCGAACCAGATTCACGGCGCATTCGCAGATTTTTCGCCGCACTTCCTCCGGCAACTTGGGTGCCGGGCTTTCCTCGATCAGTTTCTGGTGACGTCGCTGCATCGAACAATCGCGTTCGAACAAGTGGACAACATTGCCATGATTATCCGCCAGAATCTGGACTTCGACGTGCCGGGGTCGTTCGACGTATTTTTCGATGTAGACGCCAGCGTTTTTGAAGGCTTTTTCCGCTTCCGCCGAAGCCGCCTGCAGTCCCGCGCGCAGCGAGATTTCGTTGCCTGCCACACGCATGCCTTTGCCACCGCCGCCAGCTGTCGCCTTGATAAGAATCGGATAGCCAATTTTGTCGGCAATGCGAACGGCGTCATCAACGTCAGTGATAAGTCCGTCACTGCCAGGCACGCAGGGCACACCCGCCCGCAACGCAATTTCCCGCGCGCTGACTTTGTCGCCCAGTTGCTGCATCGCCTGCACCGGTGGGCCGATAAATTCGATATTGCAGCTGCGGCAGACCTCAGCGAAATGAGCGTTCTCGGCGAGAAACCCGTAACCTGGATGCACAGCCTGCACGTTGCCGATTTCCGCCGCGCTGATAATGCGATTGATCAGCAGATAACTGTCTGAAGCCGGTGCCGGACCAATGCACCAGGCTTCGTCCGCCAGTTGCAGGTAATGGGCACCGCGATCGGCTTCGCTGAAGACAGCAACCGTTTCGATTCCAAGTTCGCGGCAGGCGCGAATGATTCGAAGGGCAATTTCGCCCCGGTTCGCAACCAGAATTCTTTGGAACATACTATGACCGTTGTGAAAATTCAGGCCGTGACCCCGCGAACGACTTCACGTCGCGGATCAGAAAACTTGACATTCAACTGCACGTGAATCGATCCTGAATGCGGGAGGCGACAGAGACCGATTCCAGAGAACCTTTAGGCAGGTTCGAGTCGGAAGAGCGGTTGTCCGAAGCCGACCGCCTCGCCGTTCTCGACAAGAATCTCCACGATGCGACCGGATTTCTCCGCCAGAATCTGGTTGAAGACCTTCATCGCTTCGATCATGCAAATGACAGTGTCCGGCTTGACGATCGTCCCGACCGAAATGAACGGTGGATCGTCCGGGCTGGCGGCGGCATAAAACGTACCGACGGTCGGAGCGTCGATCGTAATGCCAGCCGGTGCCGCTGTCGCGGTGACAGACATGGCTGATGGAGCAGTGGCTGGTGCTGCCATCGGCATTGCGTAGGCTGGAAAATGACCAGGCTGCGCAGCCATCACTCGCGGACCACGGCGAATTTTCCATGACTCATCATCATTCCGAAGGTTGATTTCAGAGACGTCGAATTTTTCCATTAACTGCAGCAACTTTTCAATCCGATCGAGGTCGAATGAGTCGCCTTTTTCTTCGTTTTCCACGGTTTTCGCCATTTCTAAACTGCCTCCGGACGATTCGAAATACGTCCTGATTGAATTCTTTTCAACGGCTTTGCTGACAAGCCGGTACAGGATCGTAAAATTCGATGATTTATGCAAGGAAAGGGACGATCGCCTCGTCGAATTCCCGCCCAAGATTTGACAAAATTTCGTTTCCATCGGCTGTCACCAGCAGATCGTCTTCAATTCGCACGCCAAATTTGCCCGGTAGGTAAATCCCCGGTTCGACGGTCACAACCATTCCCGGCTCAAATTCCTGCTTCGAGATAGGGCTTATGCGGACGGATTCATGGATCTCCAGACCGAATCCATGCCCCAGTCCGTGTCCGAAATACTTAGCAAATCCGGCACGTCCGATGATGTCTCGCGCAATCTTATCGACGTCAGCACACTTCACGCCGGGCCGAATCGCATTGATCGCGGCCTGTTGCGCCGCCAGGACGGTCTCGTAGACCTGTTGCATTTGCTTAGTCGGTTTGCCGGTGATCAGGACGCGCGTCAGGTCGCTGCGATAACCAGACTTCGTGGAGGCACCCCAGTCGATCAGCAGTACGGCATGTTCGGAGACCTTTCGATCACCCGCGTGCGCATGAGGCAATGCCGCTGTTGCACCGACCCCGACGATTGGTTCAAATCCGGTTCCCGCAGCGCCGAAACTTCGCATCGAGGCTTCCAGCAGGTAACGAATTTCAGTCTCGGTCTGATCCCGATGCAGTGAACTTCGCACGACGCCCAGACCACGTTCAGCGTATCCAATGGCCGTGCGAATCTGTTCAAGTTCCCACTTATCTTTGATCTCACGCAGTCGCTCGACAAGTCCGCTGGTTGCGACAAGTTCGGCGGTCTCGATTTTCTTCTGCAACTCACCATGCTGCGTAACAGACGTGTGGTCCGCTTCAAAGCCGAGTCGCTTCGATTTCGCAAGGGCAACAATCTTTCCGGCCAGATCATTGATCGTGCTGCCCGCGTCCCGAATCTCAACATCCAGTCCGGGACATTCGTCTGCCAACTGCGTTTCATACCGCGTGTCGCTGAGCAGAACAGTCGCCTTCGGACTTAGAAACAGCCACGACGCATCTCCCGTGAAGCCGGTGAGGTATCGAACGTTTGCCAGTCCGCTGATGAGCAGACTGTCAACTTCGGCCTTCTTCAACTCTCGCAGCAGCTTTGTGCGTCGCGCCGGATAATTGGGAGTCATGAAATGCCCGTGAAAATGAATGTATCGAACAGTTGTCTCAACTGTTCCGCCGCCGGGCGATGAAAGACTAGGGCGCAATTCCCTACACAGTAAGAACCGGTCCGCAAACAAGTTTCGTGAATTGAATGAAGCCTGATTCTGTTCTGTCGCCAGTGGAAATCCCGTCGGCGGAGCGACGGGCGTACAGTACACCCGTCGCTCCGCCGACGGGAAAGTTCAGTGCCGCCTACTTACTGGCATCCGGGATCGAGTGGCCAATAAATGCGTGACTAAAATCAGCCGCAGAGCGCTAGTTCGACTGTCTCATATTGGTGTGAGCAGAGGGTCGGGAGTCTTTTCGGACGGAAACGTCAGCGTTTTTCAACATGCAACTCTCCGAAAAAGACTCCCGACCCTTTCATTCAGCGTTCAGCGAACATGGGACAGCCGAACTCGCTCACGGTTCTCAAAGAACCGGACGCTAGCAGGCTGTCGATTTAGTGCGTTTTACTCACCCGAAGCGCCAGTTTTGAAGTTGCGCAAACTGTCCTGATATTAACCCGAAGCGCCAGCGAGGCAAACAAGTTACGTCTGCCCTTCCGCGTGAAGTGTTTGCCTCGCTGGCGCTTCGGATTAGTGTTTTCTCCAGTGTTTTCCTAGTCAGATTAAACGTAAGTCAAAAATACCGCAACTTCAAAACTGGTGCCTCGGGTTGGTATTAAATCGACATCCTGCTAGCGCGTTGCGGATGATTAGGCAATAAGCACCTATGCACAAGTAAAGTGGCAAAACAAATTGTAGCGGTAGGGCGCAAGCCCTCCGGTTTCGCGGGACCGGACGGCTCGCGACGTTCCGCTATAATGTTCGATTATTTGTGCATAGGTGCTTAACAAACCTCGATACTAAGTCCTACTTCGCCGCTGCCAGAGCTGCGTCGTAATTTGGATGTTCGGTGATTTCCTTGCAGTACTCAGCGTGCTTGACGGTGCCATCGGCAGCAACGACGAACACGGCTCGGGTCAGGCAGCGATCCAGCGGACCACCTTTGATCAACACGCCGTAGTCTTCGCCAAACTTTGTGCAACGATGAGCGCTCAAGGTGTGAACTTTGTCAACACCTTCCGCACCGCACCATCGCTTCTGACCGAACGGCAGGTCCATGCTGACGACCAGAATCTCGACGTCTGACAACTTCGCTGCTTCGTCGTTGAATCGCTTGGTCTCCGCATGACACACGCCTGTATCCAGTGACGGGACGGTGGCAATAATTCTGGTCTTTCCAGCGCTGCTTTCCAGCGTCACTTCCGCCATCGCGTTGCTCTGAAGCGAAAAATCCGGAGCTTTCGCACCAGCGGACAGGGCTGCGCCCCCAAGATCGACTGGATTTCCCTTGAGCGTCACTGCACCTTTTCGAACGTCGGCCATGTGTCTGTTTCCGTTATGAGGAGTTTGGAATGGAGAATACTGAACAGTTATCGGTGGGAGATTATCAATCAAAGCGTCAGACTTGCAACCGACTCACCGGAGCAGCCATACTTCGGACGATTGATGTGAGGGCGCAGAGTTCGTTTCTTTGCAGGTTGTCATGCTTTCTCAAACTGTTGAATACGCACTTCGGGCCGTTGTGCATCTGGCGATGCAAGCGCCGGTTCCTCAGACAACAGCATCGATCGCTGAAGTCACTCAGGTTCCGCCAGCGTATCTTTCCAAAGTGCTTCAGGGGTTGAAGGAAAAGAACATCGTCCATCTGCAGCGAGGAATCGGCGGCGGGGTTTCTCTGGCACAACCGCCCGAAACGCTGACGATTCTCGATGTCGTGAACGCCGTCGATCCGATCAAACGCATCAGTTCCTGCCCGCTGAACCTGAAGGCACATGGAACCCGGCTGTGCGCATTGCACTTCCGCATGGATCGGGCTTTGCAATCAATGGAAGATGCCTTCCGCGCCACGACGCTGACGGACTTGCTGAGTGACACGAACCCCAGTATTCCGCTGTGCGACAAGCCCAGGGCGACATCTGAGTGAAATCCGAGTTCTGACTCTGCCGGAACCAATGTGTTGTCTGGGTTTCAAAACGAGAACCGCGAATGAACGCGAATGGACGCGAATACAATACTCAAAATTCGCGTTCATTCGCAGTTCAAAAACACAGCACACAGAATCCGGTAAAGTCAGCCGAATTCTTACGAATCCGGTTCCGGCGTGATCACGGGAACGCAATATCCAGCCACACCAGACGGTGATCGGAGCAATCGATCAGGTCGGTGCCGGGGTCTCCCGCAGGTGGCCAAAATATGCCCGCCGACAATGCCTTGATGTCTCGGCTGGGCAGCACATAATCGACTCGCAGGTTGCCCACGCTGCCGTCCGAAAAATCGGACGTGTCCTGAGCCGGATCTCCCTTGTGCCGCGTGTTCGCTTTGCCCTGCAATTTTGTCGCTTCGACGCCGCCCTGACTGGTGGGAGTTCTCTTCGAGTCGATACGTTCGTGCAGCAGAAGTTGATCAATTGCGTGGTCAAAGCTGTCGCCGTCACTCGGGTCGGCGTTCTGATCGCCGAGGATTACAAACGACGCATCGACGGCGAGTCCTCCGGAGACTCCCGTGTCATCGACGATCCAGCCGCTGGATTCATGCGAGATATAATCCGCCCACAGTCGAATCTCATCGTGGTTCCGTCGACCGTTGCGATCTTCGGGTCCGTCAAAAGCGGGAGGTGTGGGATGACTCACGAGAACGTGCAGCGTCTTTTCCCCGATGTGAATCGGGACATCCCAGTGACTCTTTGACGAAAGGCGAAGCGACTTGAGATCTTCAACTGAATACCAGGCAATTCCATCCACCGTCGCTGCCGACGGAACTGAGGAATCCGGCATATCTTTCCACAACAGTTTTTGAAACGTACGGATTGAATCTGCTGCGATCGGAAACCGCGAGAGCACAACCATGCCGTACTGGCCAGGAAACCGACCGAAACCAAACGCATCGCCCAGCCCATCCGCCTTTCCGTCGTGATCCAGATCGCGACCGCTCGGGACACCAGTATTCACCGTGCCTGACCAGGCATAGTCCATTTTCAATGGCGGATCAGTCATCCAATCACCGATGGCTTCCAGATAGTTCGCCCGGAAACTGGCGATCGACGCGCCAGCATCGTCGTAGTCAAACTCATTCAGCAACACGATATCGGGGCGAACCGAGCGGAGGATCGTTGCGACTTTTCTCGCCTGAAGATTCGTTCTGCTTTGCAGATCAGCCAGCAATTCTCTGGATGTGTTTCGGTTGAGACTGCAGTTAAATGTCGCAATTCGGATCGACGGTGGACTCTGACCGCCCGGTGCCGGCGCGGGTAATGTCAGCAACAGGCAAGCCACAACAAAGCCATGCCATGCAGAGAAAGTCGCTCGATATGTCGTCGGCCGTATCATGTCCCTTTTCCCCCTGACGAGTCTCCTGGCCTCGGCGAGACAACGTTTTGCCAGTCGGACGGTGAGAACAATCAGCCTCTACATCGTACACAAACGCCGACTTGTCGAACATTTTGGACTGCGGATTGATGGGCCGGGGAAGAAAGTGATGCAGAATTCTCCTCCAAACCGATCACAAATTATCAAGCCCGCACGTTCTGTTGGTGTGTTCTTGCCTCCGCGTCCGATTCAGCAGTTCGCTGAGATGATTTGGCGTCTCGTATCCTTCCGCAAGTTTCATCTGTTCAACATCAACCGTTCGGCAGATCTCAGTCAGATCAATTGTGGGGCAGTGGCTGGCGACTTTGAGCAGCGTTTGCATACCGGTTGGGGATTGACGCAATTGGTCGGGCAGTAAGCTTGCAAGTGCCACAGGAAAGAGATTGAAGAATGCGGTCTCAGTTCCCTGCAGTGTCTGTTCCGGGGAGTGATGGTAAAAGATTGCACACAGCAGGTCGGGCGGGAATTGCCATTGCGCCGCGTAATATGCTCCGGCTGACGCATGATCGAATCCCAACGTTTTGCGCTCCCATGTCGTCAGGTCATTCCGTTGGTCTGGTGAGACCTCCAGGAACTGCACATACTGCTTGTCAAAGATGTTCGTCAGCACGGGAAGCAAATAATCCTGGAGCAGCCCGCCGAGAAATGCGAGGCCAGGGTCGAGCTTCATTCGCCTGGCGATTTCTCGAGCAAAGAGCGCTTTCTGCAGCGACTCGTTCCAAAAATTCCGATGGTTGACCAAACGAGTCTGCAACGCTCTGGTGGCTGCTTTCATGCCCACTGCCAGCAGATGAAGTCGCGCACTGTTGATTCCGACATGCACAATCGCATCCCGCACACAGCGGATCGGACTTTGCAGCGCGTACATTGCGGAATTGACGTGCTTCAGCAATTCCACGGTGAGCGCCGTGTCCTTTTCAACGATGCCGGAAAGCTCGGTGACGTTGAAATTGGGATTGGAGGATTTCTTTACAAATTCCGTCACAGCCTGCGGCAGCGCGGGCAGTTCTATTGACGTCGGAAGCAGGTCTGCATTCACTGACGCAACGGAATTGGCACTCAGAGTTTTCCAGTCAAATGCGAGGGCGGCAGTTGACACAGACGCCTACATTTCGTTCGAAAGGGAGAGACAACTTATACTTCACACGGTCAGAAATGGTGCTGTGGATTTTCTTGCGATTGTCCCCTCTCCCCCGCAATTGGTTTTCCAACTTTAGACGTTTACCACGGGGGAGAGGGCTAGGGTGAGGGGGAAGAATCAACTGTTTTCTGGTTCATCCTATTGACTCCAGGTCGGCCCCCTCATCCGGCCTGTCGGCCACCTTCTCCCCCTTGCCAGGGGGAGAAGGGACATGGAAAACGTTCTCTTTGAAAGTACCTCAGTCTGCACCGCGTGAAGTATAACGGCCGGAATCCGGACATGTCGCTTATCGCCGCGAACGATTCTGACTTGCGGTCTCTCCGCCGACGAACTCAGCAATACGCCTGTCTGCCCCGCGACTCTATGAAATCTGACGAATCCTCCGGTTGTGCGAACTCTGCCGACCGTGCAAGCGCGTGATCCCTGGCCACTGAAGGGAAGTCTTCACTTCCGGAGTCTGCTACTGCAGTCTTCAGCCTGGCCAAGTCGAAGATGAGCCATAACGCAGCCCGCATCCTGATACCTGGAGTTGTTGAATTATGTCCGTGAGTGCAATGAAAGATATGCGCAGAATCTTCGCGGAATGGCCCGTCAGTATCCCCAGGACGGGAATCGTGGTGACTACGTTCGGAGAATCCGTTCCGTTTTGCAGCTTTATGCTGTCGGGCGACCTGATCCTGTTCGAACGCAAGACGCCCGACGCCCAGGGAGCCCGCCGTGTCATCATGTCGTTCGACGGGATCAACGCGATCAAGATTCTGGACGCGATCGAAATGGCGCGTTTCACCGCAATGGGATTTCAGGGCGTCGCCTGAGTCAAAGCGGCGACGGGATCACGAACCGGTCGGGTGGGTTCCCTTGGCGAGTTCGGCTTCCCATTCATCCAGCAGAGGCCAATCGACGGCGCATGTGCCGAAGTCGGCCATGTGCTGATAGCGGTCCAGGCGATCAATTGCGGACTGCAGCAACTTGCGATCGTTGCGAAACGCTGGCCCATGACTGGGAAGCAGCCATTCCACGCTGCTGGCCTGAATTCGTTTCAGTGAATCAATGAACGCGGGAAGATCTGATCCATGGTGCGCGTCAATGCTGCCCACACAGCCATCGCGAAAAATGTTGTCGCCGGAAAACAGCAGATTCCCCAGACGAAACGATAACTGGCCAACCGCATGTCCCGGCGTATCCCAGACCTGGAGTTTCAGATCCCCCAATTGCAGAACATCACCTTCTGAAACTTCGCGATCGATCACAAAGTTTGGCATCTCAATCGAAATCCCCTGTGCAGGTATTTCTGCGAACGAAGCAATCCGATCGCCGGATTCCAGGATCAACTTTGCCTCGGGGTGCGCGATCAGTTGCGAACCGGGAAGCATTTCTTTTGCCTTGTGAAACCCCTGCACGTGGTCGGCATCGGCATGAGTCGCGACGAGGTATTTGCAGTTGGCGAGCGGGAAATCCAGTTGCCGAACAAGGTTAATCAGCTCAACCGCAGTGTCCTCGTAGCCGATGTCCAGCAGCATCCATTCAGACCCCGAATGGATCAGATAAACACAACACCCCAGCCTGCGTCGCGCCTGAAAGTTGAGTTCAATAACGTTTGGGAAGAGTTCTCGACGTTCCAGCATCAGGCTGCTCGTTCGTGTTGGCGATCAGTGCAATAATCTGCCCGAAGACATGGGCGACAGGGGATTTGACGTTAGTTTAGACCGAACCGCAGCCAGCGGCAATCCTGTCAACCGGAGTGTTCGTGACGCGAATTCCAAGGTTGTCCCAACCAATTCGTTAATTCCGTGAAGATGGTGTCGCGATCAGGTTCGAATTCGAGCGTATGACAGGCGTTTGGATAGCAGACGGATGTCAGATCCTTCGTCCCGAAGGTACTCACGCGGACGCTTGTTCTGGCGTTGTCGATGATTTGATCACGCCCCGCCAGCATCAGCAGCGTCGGACGATGGATGAATTTCGCACGAGAGGCCAGCGTCGCATCCAGATCTCGCCCGGCATTCAACAGACCGCTGGAAACAGCGTGCAGAGCCAATGGATCTTCGGCAATGAACCGCCGCCATTCCATATTGTCCGTGAATAACTCAGGCGCACGAAGCGGGATGGGGATGTCTGTTTTCGTAACCTCGAATCGCCGCGCAAGATTCAGGCGAAATCGCTGCCAGACATTGGGACGAAGTCTCGGTTCCAATCCGGGATACAGCAGAGCGAGTCCTGCGAATTCATCAGGGAAGAGCGCGACCGTCGCTGCAGCCGTCTTGCCGCCCCAGCTGATCCCCATCAGGATCACAGGCAGAGAAGGGTAACGGTCACCTACCGAGCCACGACGATCGCAGCGGGCAAGTGCCGTCAGGGCTCGAACATCGTTGACAAGTCGCATGCCATGAATTGCGTGACCACGCTGCAACTTGTTGAGCCCCGAACCGCGGCGGTCGGCAAAGTACACGTCGAACCCGGCTTCAGCCATCGCCCGCGACGATGCTTCATACCAGCCGGAATGACTTTGAATGCCGTGCAGCCCGATCACAATGCCGCGTGGTTGTTGAGCCTGCCAGTGCCGGAATTGAATTCTGTAGCCATCGGATGCCATGAACTCGCGCAGGGACGGTTGCATCATCGAGGCACCACGGCCTCAACAGCGCGGGCAAAGGCTCCAAACGATCCCTGATCAAAAAGCACAAACCGCACGAGTGGCGGCTTTTGATGCCAGCGAACAAAGTCCATTGTCGTCTTGATTAGATTCGCAGCCGCCAGATCCAGCGGATAGCCATAAGCACCGGCGCTCAATGCCGGAAAGGCGATACTTGAACAATTGTGTTTGACGGCCAGCTGTAAACACGAGCGACACGCCATCGCCAACTGTTCCGGTTCGCCCTGGCGTCCGCCTCTCCAAATCGGACCGACGGCGTGAAACACAAACTTCGCGGGCAGGTTTCCAGCGGTCGTCGAGACCGCGTTACCCGTCGCGCAGCCGTCCGGGTACTGCTCACACGTCTCCTCCATGATTGACGGTCCGCCAGAGGCGTGAATCGCTCCGTCAACTCCGCCTCCTCCCGCAAGCTGCGCGTTCGCCGCGTTGACGATTGCATCGACATGCTGTTGTGTGATGTCGCCCTGAATCAATTCCAGTCGACAGGGACCAAGGTTGACGATCATTGTTGAATCCTGAATTGCGGTGGTAATACCGACGGTGTGATATCGAAAGTCCGCCCGAAGAGCCAGCTCATCGTCAAGGCACAGGTTCGGTTTCGACTGCGTCCGTGGACGGAACTAATGGCGTTTCAGCAGCCCGGCCCGCTGCCCACAGTTTTAAGCTTCGCAGAGTCCGCTGGCCTTTCAGAAAATACAGATCATCCAGCGACTGCAAACGTGCCCGGCACTCGTGTACCGTATCCGCTTTCCACGAGGAATTCGTCTCCGAAGCCAGACCTGAGTTCAACATCCAGTCCGTGATCGCGATCGCAATGTCCTCGTGGCTGCGAAACGACGGATGGACGTGATCGGCAAGCGCCGCGTCTCCGACGATGTGATGCGGGCATCGCTGAGCCAGCAATGCGTGGGCGTCGATGAGTGGCACCGATTGCTCGCACGTCACGTCTCGCAGCGCGGACTCCAGCGATGACGTCATTCGCAGCGAGCACACGTCTTCATCGCGTGCCCGTATGAAGGAATGTTCGGCAGCGGTGAAGTCGCCGGAAACCTGTTGCAATTGTCCCAGTTCGTACCACGTCATCGCATATCGACGATCCAAGTCGGCTGCTTCGATGAGCAGGGAAACAGCATGTTCGCGTTCTTGTGCAGCCAGCCCGTGTCCCTGTTTCAGAAGCGAAGTGACCTTGTTCCGGTCGGTAGTCGTAGTCGATGCGGAAAACTCAGACTTGAACGGGGGACAATTGCTCAAATTGGACGGCGGCAGAATGAACAGCAGCGGCACGCCGCTTTGACGTGACATCGCCGACATCGCCCGCAGATTTTCGGCGAACAACTGCGTAATCAATGTCGCCTGCTCGTCGTCTCGATGATACTTAGCCAATCCACCGTCGTGGTCAAGAATCGTGTCCACTTCTCCAGGAAGCAGCGGTCGCAGTCCTGAGGATGAAGCAGCAGATTCTGAGGCCGATTTGCCGTCGCCTTTGATCGCTCGCTGCAACATGCGATATGTCCTCAGCCGACTGACCGTGGCCAGTAACGGACCAGTCACGGTCGCAGACCGCCGGACATCATCGAATGAGGTGTGCTCCAGAAACTGATTGTGTCCACCGCAGAAGATGAACAAGTCCGGCTCATAGCTGACACATTCCCGCATCACCGGCAGCAGTCGGTAACTGGCATACGAGACACCACCGCAATTGATGACCTTCCACCGCCGCGAAGGATCGGCCTGTTCAAGAGCAATCTGCAGGTAGGTCGGGAAACTCGTCTCGATCGAAAATGGTCTGCCCTGAACAGTCGAACCACCGAACACAAAGATCCGAAATTCGTCCGCTGGCTTTGTCGCGGCAAACGAATCTTCCTTGAAGTAGCCTCGTCGAGCGGGAGAGGTGTGAAGTCCGCAGCCATCTACAATCGGTTCAAACAGGGGCCGAATCGAGGCGAACCCGACCAGCGGATCATCGCCAATCTGAGTTTCACCCCAGCCTGCCGCCCGACAGACCAGTTCCAGGGCCACAAACACGCTCAGTCCCAAAACAACGGCTGCCAGTCGGAACACCCACAAACGCCTCCGCGAGCCGCTGTTTCCGTCGCAGGCTGTGGTGTCAGTATTTGCGGCCGTCATTTGAGCGACCGCAGCAGGGCTTCGATCTCACTCTGCGGGAGTACTCCGTGAAAGTCCGCCACCTGAACTCCGCCGCAAAAAATTCGAACATCGGGAATGGCACTCACGCCCAGATGCCGCGCGATCGCCGGATTGGCATCGACATCGACTGTAACAACCTCCAGTCTGTCGCCCTCCTTCTTCTTGATGGATTGCAGGATCGGCGTCAACTGTCGACACGATGCACACCACGATGCCGCAAAATCAACGAGCACCAGAGTCTGGTCTTTACGATCGACAGCTTTCAGGAATTCGGACTCTTCATGCACAATTTTTCCGTCGGAGGAGACCACTACGATTTCAACCACGCCATCGGGCGATCCCGCGATGGGTTTACCAGTGGTGGGCAGGTCGCCGCAGCCTGTCAACAGCTCACAAAGCACTAAAATGCTCGCGAGCACGCCAAATCGTTTTGGGTTTTTCATACCTGAAATCCATGCGGGGAAATGTGACATTTTTCCATTCTGGCAGATTCCTGCCGTCCAGGAGTAAAGGAATCTTGCGAATTCACAGGTTTTCGCCTGTAAGAATGGCCAGCGCGCGTCTAAATTTACACAATTGAGATCGTTCGCGTCGATGATTCCTTGGAATCAGTGACTGCGACACTCATCGTTTGACACAATTTCGTTACATGAAGATTTTGGAGAACTGAACAAATGTCTGTAATTCTGACGGAAGCGGCAGCAAGCGAAATCAAGCGAGTCATGTCTGAACAAAATCGTGAGGAACTCAAATACGTTCGTGTTGGCGTAGCTGGGGGCGGTTGCAGTGGGTTTCAGTACAAGTTCGACTTCACAAGTTCGTTCGATGAAGCCGCCGACGTGATGGTGGAACATCATGGTGTGGGTGTTGTGGTCGATAAGAAGAGCGAGTTGTATCTCGATGGAACAGAGATCGACTTCTACACCGGTCTGGAAAAACGCGGATTCACATTCAAAAATCCCAATGCAGTGAAATCCTGCGGCTGCGGCAGCAGCTTCTCGGCATAGGCTGAAGCGCCCCAACAGGGACGATTCATCACGCTGAAGACTTTAGAAGCCCGGCTTTTTGAAAAAGCCGGGCTTCTTTTCTGATCTGCGTATTCAAGTTGTTGATGATCCCGGAAACGGGAGTTTTCCCGAACGAGGACGCACATGGGATGTCTGACGCCGTGAAAAAGTCATGGCTGAGTTTCCTTACCGAAACGTTGGTGATCGCCACAGCCTACTGGATATTGGCGCGGCTTGGCCAGATCGTGGCCATCCATCCTGGAAACGTCACGCCCGTCTGGGCTGTTTCCGGGCTGGCTCTGGTTGTCGTACTGCGGCGAGGCTATCGAGTGTGGCCAGCCCTCTGGCTCGGCAATTTTCTCGGCAACGCCCATGCGTTTGTTGATATCAGCACGAGTGCCAATGCCGCGCGCACGATTGCAGCTGGCATTGCCATCGGCCCCGGCGATGTGCTCCAGGCTTGCCTCGGAGCGTATCTCGTGCGACGGTGCTGCACGAGTCCGGCGGCGTTCCATCGTGTCCGCGACGTTGTTTGTTTTTCCGTCACCCAGACCGTTGCCTGCCTGTCGAGCTCGACTCTCGGTGGCCTTGCTCTCTGCTGCGAAAGCATCGTTCCCTGGTCGTCTTTCGGGTACACGTGGCTCACCTGGTATTTGGGAGATTTCGTTGGCGTCATTCTGGTAACGCCGTTTTTGCTGATGTGGCATGATATACGGCGGCTAGTCAGACGCCCCGGACGACTGTTCGAAACTTCGCTGATGTTACTGCTGGCCCTTGGTACCTCGGTGCTCATTTTTTCAGACACAGTGCCTTCGACGTTTCGATATGTGACGCTGCTGTTCGTGCTGTGGGCCGCTTTCCGTGAAGGCAGCTTCGTCGTGTCCGCCACAGTCCTGGTGATCGCCTCGTCCGCCATCGGATTGATATCACTCGGCCATCGTCACCACGCGCCGGAGAACATGGCTGAAGTGATCCTTTCGCAGCAACTCTTCGCCGCAGTCATCGCGATCACGGGATTGGTTGTCGCAGCCTCCCTCAATGAGTTGAAGACCGCCGAACGACGTCTGGTTGGGACGATGAGTGACTTGCAGCTCAGCGAAGCGCGTTTCAAGGCTCTCGTGGAAAATGCGACTGAGGCCATCGTCCTGCTGGATATGGACCGTGGCAGGTTCATCGAAGTCAACCGGAATGCGGAGCGTCTTTTTGGGTTGCCCAGAGTGGAGTTGCTGAAAAAACATCCGGCCGACCTGAGTCCTCCCACGCAGGCGGACGGACGCGCGTCGGCGGAAGCCGCCCAGCAGCAGATCATGCGCGCGATAGAGGGTGAATCGCCGGTCTTTGAATGGTTACACCGCAGTGCAACCGGCGACATTATACCGTGCGAAGTGCGGCTGGTGCGACTGCCCGCCATGAACCAACAACTGGTGCGGGCCAGTATGATCGACATTTCGAATCGGAGAAAGGCCGAAGAAGAACTGCGGAGTGCCAAAGAATCCGCTGAGGCCGCCAGCCGGTCCAAGAGTGCGTTTCTCGCGAACATGAGCCATGAAATTCGCACGCCGATGAACGGTATTTTGGGGATGAGCCGATTGCTGCTGGATACGGACGTGACGGCCGAGCAGCGAGCGCACCTGGAAACTGTGGTCGAGTCGGGGGACGCACTGCTCTCGATCATTAACGATATTCTGGATCTGTCAAAAATTGAAGCGGACAAGCTCGAACTCGAGAGTATTCCGTTTTCACTGGAGGAACTCCTCTTTGGCACTCTGGAAACGTTTGCGATCAAAGCCGACGAAAAAGGCGTTTCGCTGATTGGTGATCTTGAACCTGCCTTGCCCGGGTTTCTTGTGGGCGATCCCATGCGCGTGCGACAGATTCTCCTCAACCTGGTGAGCAACGCCATCAAGTTTACAACGGTTGGTGAGGTTGTTGTGACGGTGACGGCAGGGGCGTATTCGAATGGAAAAGTGGACGTTAATTTTGTCGTGGCAGATACGGGAACAGGTATCCCCGAGGATCGACTGGCTCGTGTCTTTGACTCCTTCGAACAGGCGGATACGAGCACGACCCGCAAATTCGGCGGTACGGGATTGGGACTGGCGATCGTGTCCCACCTCGTCGATATGATGGGCGGGCAAATCGACGTGCGGAGCGTGCCAGATGAGGGGAGCGAGTTCCACGTCCGCATTCCATTCGAGGTCTCGACGAACCCTGACGTTCCGGCACCTGGTGCTCCCGCCGACGATCTGAAGGGAATCCACATTCTGATCGTTGAGAGCAATACCACGATTCGCCGGATTTTGACGCGGGTCATGGTCGATCAGGGGATGGTTCCAAAGTTGGTGGCCGATGGATCGCAAGCCCTGTCGGAATTGCGGCTGGCTGAAGATGAAAACCGAAAATTTGAAATGCTGCTGTTCGACTGTCAGAGCCCCTGCCCCGGTGACCTTGAATTCGCACGCGATTTGCACGCCTTAAAGAACGACGCGGCGCGACTCGTGATGATGCTCAGTCCCCGGAAGAAACGAGAAGATGTTTTCTGTTGCGATCGGCTGGGGGCGACAGGATATCTGTTTAAGCCCATCAGGCCAACAGTGCTTTTGAACGTATTGCGTGCAGCGATTCACGGAGAATCCTCGCCAACCCTTTCCGGAAAGCAAGCCAAATTGAAATCCGAAATACAGCCATCCGCCGTGAAGATTCTGGTTGCCGAGGATAGCGTGGTGAATCAAAGGCTGATGCAGATTCTTTTGAAGAAGCAGGGGCACGAGGTGGTCCTTGCCAACGACGGAAGAGCAGCGGTGCTGGAGACGAGGAAACAGTCCTTCGATCTGATCCTGATGGATATTCAGATGCCCGAAATGGATGGCTACGATGCTGCCAGAGCGATTCGCGCCGACGAACGGGCGTCAAACTCGCATACCCCAATCATTGCGCTCACGGCAAACGCGATGATAGGCGACCGTGAAAAATGCCTGGAGGCCGGCATGGACAACTACCTGACGAAACCTATCCAGGTTGAACAGTTGTTCGAAGCCATTGCGCTGGCTCTGAAGCCAAAATAGTTTCGGCACTGGTGTTGAAAAACAAAGAGAGAAAGAAGCCCGGCTTCTTGGAGAAGCCGGGCTTCTGTTGGTAATTCCTTTTCTGTCGCTCGCCTTATCATCCCGCGTTTTTTAGAGTCGCCTTTCGCTCCCCGAAAGGCGACACTTATTGTCCGCTCGATGCTATACATCACGCGGTCAGAAATGAAGCAGTGGATTTTCTTGCGATTGTCCCCTCTCCCCCGCAATTGATTTTCCAACTATACACGTTTTCCACGGGGGGGAGAGGGTTAGGGTGAGGGGCAACGCCGTTAAGGAAACTTTCATGCTGGATTTTGCAGGGATTGAATTTGTCGGTCGAGTTTTTTGTGTGCAGCAGTCGCGAGTGTAACTTGAGGCGGACCGGTTCTTGGTTCTTCTTTGCGGCGTGGATAGTTGCGACTCTTTTTTGGTCTCTTGCGCTGGTAAGTGTCTGTGGTCGTTTCGGCCATGCGATCGTGATATGTCGCGCCGAGAATCGGCACAACGTCTGGACGCTGAAGAATCTCCTGCAGGATTCGCAGCACCTGCGCGATGCTGGTTTGCGCATCCGGTTCCACCACATCCGTTTGCTCTTTCAACGCGAGG
>Ga0154020_10002102_pt1 | contig 24243 bp, 21 predicted proteins | sample Klosneuvirus_201_FD_109709 | JGI IMG/M metagenome (GOLD analysis project Ga0154020, IMG submission 109709) | Active sludge microbial communities from wastewater, Klosterneuburg, Austria - Klosneuvirus_20160825_MG | ecosystem: Engineered > WWTP > Aerobic digester > Activated sludge | place...
AGACAGTTTTTCGCGCGCGCTCACGCGGTCGCGGTCAAGCAGGCGCTGCTCAATGAGTTCTTGCCGTCGGGTCTGTACAGCGAAATAGGTTTGGGCAAAGGCGATTTCCGGCTTTTTGGTGGGATCGCCGTTTTGGGCAATAAGGTAGCAGGCGTAGCGGGTGAGGGCGATGTCTTCAATACGGCGTTTTGCTCCTTTTGCGAGTTCGATCATTTTCCCGACGTCGGCAAAATGATGCTCCACTTTTTCCCCCGCGCCTTCGCAGGCATTTTTGGCCTTTTCGATGGTGTTGAGGAAGTTGTCCCATTTGGCATATCCCAGAATGATTTGCAATTCGCGTGCGCTCCAGCATTCGGTGTCTTCAATGCGGTAGCAGGCGGCTTCGAATTTTTCGAACAATTCGATGATGAGGTCTTTTTTCATGGCTCGACAAGTTGTTTTATTTTTTTCCAGAAAAAATACAATTTGTTTTTTATCGAACTCGAGGCGTACCGGGTCGGGCTCGCTGCGCTGGATTAGTCCTCCGTTTTCGTCTCTTTTTTAAATCCGATACGCAACCGGTTTTGCCACCCATCAACCTGCGGATCATCTGTTCGCTACATGGCCACTTCATTTGCACGGGCCTGATTTTCTTCGCCAAGCCACTTGAGCACTTCGTGGATGTCGGCAAATTCCCGCTCAAATTTGGTTTCCAGGTCAGCAATTGTTTGCGCCAACTCGGCATAGGTGAGCGCATAGTGTCGGAGCGCGACAAAAGCGCGAAAAATGGCAATGTTGATTTGAATAGCCCGGTCGCTATTCAGGATACCAGACAACATTGATACGCCGTGTTCGGTGAAAGCGAAAGGGGCATACTTTGAATATTTGCCTCGGCCGCTTTCTAAGGTCACAATTTGTGACCTTAGAAAGTGGTACTCCTCTTGTGTCATCTCGAACATAAAATCTTGCGGAAAACGCTCGATATTACGCCGCACGGCTTGTTTTAGCGCTTTAGTGGGTACGTCGTACAAGTCGGCAAGATCGAAATCAAGCATTACTTTTTGCCCGCGGATTTCATAAATCTTTGTGCGGATCAATTGAAGTTCCATTTCAGAAGGTGTGTGATTTTGTTAAAAAATCTCCTGAAATGTACGGTGCTATGCGCTCCTGTGTGTTTTAATAATTTAGGGTTTAAAACATTTTTTGAAATTTAATATCAGGAATTTCAGAACACTTGCACGTTTTGCAACTTTGGGCGATGCGGTAGCAGGCGTAGCGGGTGAGGGCGATGTCTTCAATGCGGCGCTGCGCTCCTTTGGCGAGGTCTATCATTTTGTTGACGTCAACGAAATGATGCTCGATTTTTTCGCCCGCGCCTTCGCAGGCGTTTTTGGCTTTTTCTACGGCGTTGAGAAAATTACGCCAATCCGCGTAACCGAGAATGGTTTGCAATTCGCGTGCGCTCCAGCATTCGGTGTCTTCAATGCGGTAGCAGGCGGCTTCGAATTTTTCGAACAATTCGATGATGAGGTCTTTTTTCATGGCTGGACAAGTTGTTTTATTTATCGCACTCGAGGTGTCCCGGGTCGGGCTCGCTGCGCTGGATCAGTCCTCCGTTTTCGTCTCTTTTTTAAATCCGATACGCAACCGGTTTTGCCACTCGTCAACCTGCGGATCATCTGTTCGCAACATGGCCACTTCATTTGCACGGGCCTGATTTTCTTCGCCAAGCCACTTGAGCACTTCGTGGATGTCGGCAAATTCCCGCTCGAATTTGGTTTCCAGATCGGCAACTTTTTGCGCTAATCCGGTATAACTGAAAGCAAAGTGTCGGAGAGCGACAAAGGTGCGCATGATGGCAATATTGACCCGGATGGCCTTATCGCTTTTCAACACACCGGATAGCATAGCGATGCCTTGTTCAGTAAATGCGTATGGTACCGATTTTCCTTCCCGGTGTTTTTGGGAACCGGTCACAATTTGTGACCGGTTCCCAAAAACACCGGGAAGGGGGAGCGCAAATTGAGTCTTCACGGTTTGCCACTCATCTTCAGTCAATTGAAACATGAAGTCTTCGGGGAAACGTTCGACATTCCGTTTCACAGCCTGATTGAGCGCTTTTGTTAGTACGTCGTACAAGTCGGCAAGATCGAAATCAAGCATTACTTTTTACCCGCGGATTTCATAAATCTTTGTGCGGATCAATTGAAGTTCCATTTCAGAAGGTGTGTGATTTTGTGAAAAAATCTCCTGAAATGTACGGTGCTACGCGCTTCTGTGTGTTTTAAAAATTTAGGGTTTAAAACATTTTTTGAAATTTAATATCAGGAATTTCCGAACAGTTGCCCGTTTTGCAACAGTTTGGCATATCCCAGGATGGTTTGCAATTCTCGTGCGCTCCAGCATTCGGTATCTTCAAGGAATGGCCTCACCGATTTCGGCCAGTACGCTATTCTGCCTACTTTTGCAGCACGGCATCCCCAATACCAACAAATGCCGTACAGCACATGGCCAAAGAATGGACGCTCGGCGAAAAAGCCGCCGGGCTAAAAAAAGAACCGGAATATGCGATTTTGGTGAGCCTCATCACCCCGGCAGTGGGGGAGACGCAAGCCTTGGAATATTTGGACGAACTGGAGTTTCTCGCCTCCACGGCGGGCGCCGAGACGATCAAACGCTTCACCCAGCGGGGCGACCATCCCGACCACCGCACCTTCGTGGGCAAGGGCAAACTGCAGGAAATCCGCCAATATATCGAGCGCCACGAGGAGGTGAACATGGTCGTGTTCGACGACGACCTCACCGGCAAACAAACCAACAACATCGAAGAAGCGCTCAAGGTGAAAATCGTGGACCGCTCCACCCTGATCCTCGACATTTTTGCAAACCGCGCCCAAACCGCCCAGGCCAAGACCCAGGTGGAACTGGCCCAGATGAAGTACCTGCTCCCGCGTTTGCGCGGCCTGTGGACCCACCTGGAGCGCCAGCGCGGCGGCATCGGCATGCGCGGCCCGGGAGAAACCCAGATCGAAACGGACCGCCGCCTGGTGCAGTTTCGTATCAAAAACCTGGAGGACAAACTTGTAGACATTGACCGGCAGTCCCAAACCCAGCGTAAAACCCGGGGCGAACTGATCCGCGTGGCCCTCGTCGGCTACACCAACGTGGGCAAAAGCACGCTGATGAACCTGATGAGCAAATCGGAGGTGCTGGCCGAGAACAAACTCTTCGCCACCCTCGATACCACGGTGCGCAAGGTGGTGTTCGGGCAAGTCCCGTTCCTGCTGTCCGATACCGTCGGGTTTATTCGGAAACTGCCGCACCACTTGGTCGAAAGTTTCAAAAGCACGCTCGACGAGGTACGCGAAAGCGATATCCTCCTGCACGTGGTGGACGTGGCGCACCCGCAGTTCGAAGACCACATCCGAACCGTGCAACAAACCTTGCAGGAACTGGGCGCCGGCGAAAAACCCACGCTCATGGTGTTCAACAAGATAGACCTGTACCGCGTACGGTACTTCGACGACCTGCTCGATACCGCCACACGCCGCGAACTGGAGACCGATCTGGACGAACGCCTGCTGAACACCTACGGCGAGCACGTGTTCCTTTCGGCTCGCACCAAAGAGGGCCTCGAGACGCTGCGCGAACGCATGATGCGGCTCATCAAAGAGTCCTATGTGGTGCGGTATCCGCACCAGGTGAAGAGTTGGTGAGGCCGGTGCCCGGAGACGCGTCACTCCGTTTCTTCCATAGATTTCAAACGCTGCTCCAGATCTTCGACAGACGGTAAATTTGACTTCAGATCGGCGGGCAAGGCTGCGGTCAGCATATACTCGGACACTCCTATGGGCTTAGTCAAGTCTTTCAACGCGTATTCCACCAGTACGTTTTTCTTGTCTTTGCAAAGAATGATGCCAATGGAAGGGGTGTCTGATTCGGCTTTTACCAGATCATCAAGGGCGGAAAGGTAAAAATTCATTTTGCCGGCATCGTCCGGCTTGAACGCACGTATTTTCAGGTCAATAGCCACGTACCGCCGCAATTTCAGGTGGTAGAAAAGCAAATCAATCCGGTATTCTTCCCCGGCAACCACGAGCGGGAACTGGCTGCCCACAAAGGCAAAACCGGCCCCCAGTTCCAGGAGGAATCGCGTGATGTGCTGCACGATCTGGGCTTCGAGGTCTTTTTCCTTTGCGACCTCACTGAGCATCAGAAAGTCCAAAATGTAGGGGTCTTTCAGTACTTGTTGCACCAGGTCGGAGTCTGGCTTGGGCAGCGTATTGCTGAAGTTGGTCGGAGCGCCGCCTTTTCGTTCGTACAGTTGCGTTTCGATGTGGAGGGCGAGCACATTTCGCGACCAGCCGTTTTCAAGTGTCGCAGCGGCATACCAGAACCGCTTTTGTTCGTCGGGGCATTTCTGCAGGAGGGTGATGTTGTGGTACCAACTGATTTGGTCAAGCGGCGCTTGACCAATTGGAAACTGTGGATAAGCCCGCGCAAATTGCCGCATGTATTTGAGGTTTGTCGTGGAGAAGCCTTCCAGATCAGGGTAATCAATTTTCAAATCGACAGCCAGTTGTGTTAACACTTTATCCCCCCATTTAGCGGCGTTTTGCCGCTCCAAAATAGCCTTGCCCACCTCCCAGTACAAGTTGAGGAGTTGGTGATTGACCGTAATCATTGCCCGAATTTGCGCGGAACGGATTTTTTCTTTGACATCGCGAAGCAGGTCGCGGTACGTATTGTCGGTAAACAGGTCTGACATGGGTTATCCAGGTTAAAAGGTGAAACCAATTTTTAACCGGACAAAAGTAAATAGATGTTTGATTAAAAAAACTTTTTGTTTTAAAAAGTTTAAAACAAAACTATGCCCAGCCCGGCCTCTTCGAAAGGCCGGGGAAAAGGAAGAGATTTTTTGCCGTGAAGTCGTCCCGGGCGCAGGGGCTGAACCAGTACTACCCGTTGGCCCGCAGATTCAGGAATACCTTGAACCCAATGTTGGCAGAAATGACCTTCGCCTTGGTGTGGTAGTTGCCGTTGATCACGAACTCGAGGTTGCTGAATACATCGCGGATGTAAAAATAGCCCAGTTCGACACCGAGGGTGAAGTCGAGTTGTTCGGGCGTACCGGCATCCCGGATCGCTACGGCATCGGCATTGAAATCGTAGCGCATGCCCACCTTTCCCATCGCCGTGAAAGCACTCTGGTGATTTTTTGCGCACTCGTTGCCGTTGGAGCGGTACATGCCGGCGCCGGCTTCCAGCAGGGCATACGGGCGCCACAGGGTAGTCGTGCTAAACTCGTCCGACTGCGGATCGAATGTGAACGTGGTGCCGCCGCCCAAGCGGGCCACACCCCAGTGCGTGCCGGCATTCATGGCCACTTCGAGGCCTGCGCCGAGGCGGTGGCCGACGTTTTGCACGTCCGGCGTATGCGCGTAAAAAGAAGGCACATCGAGAAATAAACGGGGGCCGCCATATTGGGCCTGGAGCGAAAAGGCGGTGCAAAAAAGCAGGGAGAGGATGAAAAACTTCATAGAGCAAATGTGAATTGAGAACGGATGTGTGATCGGTCGTTGGAGATGCCAAAGCCATGCATAGTGCTGCCTTGGCCCGAATTTGGCGCGGCATAGGTACGCATAGCCACTGAAATGAAAAAATCCCGCTGGATATTTCCCACACCATGCGACCTTTGGCACATAAAAACATGCACTTCGTGAAAAAAGAACCGTTCTCCATAACCGTCAACGACCAGTACCGTCTCGACGTACACCCCGAAGAGGCCCAAAATCTTGATGTCATTCCAAACGGCCCCAACGCGTTCCACCTGCTGGAAAACGGCAAAGCCTACCACGTAGAACTGCTCGACGCGGACTATTCCGGGCGCACCTACACGTTTCGAATCAACGGCGCGAAGTACACGGTCGCCATATCCGACTACTACGAACGGCTGATAAACAAACTCGGCCTGAACGTGGCAGGCAGCCACAAGATCAATGACGTGAAAGCGCCCATGCCCGGCCTGGTCATCAGCGTCCTGGTGAAACCCGGCCAGTCCGTGCAAAAAGGCGAGCCCCTGCTCATCCTCGAAGCCATGAAAATGGAGAACGTGATCAAGGCCGCCGGCGATGGAATTGTGAAATCCGTAGCTGCACAAAAAGGACAACCCGTAGAAAAAGGATTCACCCTGCTGGAATTTGAATAAGTGCCGAGACCGAATAAATTGATAATTGAAACTCGGTCTTTTGAAGCAATACTTCGTTATTTTTTTCAACCGTAGCGCTGCTATGCTCTCAAAAAATGCCTTGTCTTGCCTCAAAATCCCTTCGTTTCATTTTATCAATTAATTCGGCCTCGGCACTCAAAACTTTTTGTTTTTAAAAAATAAAAATGTTTTACGTTTGCCCCGTCGGCGGGACGATCCCCCGATCCGTGCTTTTCCGGGACGGATTTCACCAACTTATCACCTAAACATTGTTGCTATGAAAATTTTAAAATTCCTGCTCTACCTCGTGTTGGGCCTTGGCGTGCTGTGGGTTGCCCTCGGTATTTTTGGCAAAAAAGACTACCACATCGAGCGCAGCATTGAAATTGATGCCCCAAAAGATTTGGTTTATGACCAGGTGCTGCATTTCAAAAACTTCGAAACCTGGTCGCCCTGGGCCAAGTTGGACCCCAACATGAAAGTCGGCATCGAAGGCACCGACGGTACGGTGGGCGCCGTGTACAAATGGGCGGGCAATGACGACGTGGGCGCCGGTCAGGAAACCATTACCGCCCTCTCGCCGGAACGTATTGACATTGAGGTCAAATTCTCCGAACCGTTCGAAAGCACTTCGCCGACCTACTTTCTTTTTGAGGAAAACGGCAAGAATACCAAAATCACCTGGGCGTTCGACATGCACATCGCATTCCCCTGGAACGGCCTGGCCATGTTCACCGACATGGATGCAGGCGTGGGCAAGGATTACACCAAAGGGCTGGAAAACCTGAAGCAGGTGTGCGAGGCCATTGCCCACAAAAAATACCGGGGCTACGAGGTGGCTGTCGAAGAAATCCCGGAACGCTTTTACGTCGGTATGCGCAAAACCGTGTCGTTCCAGGACATGCACCAGTTTTTCGAAACCACGTTTACAAAGGCCATGGAACAGATTCAAAAAAGCGGAGCGACTCCTGCCGGCGCACCCGCCGGGCTGTTCTGGAACTTTGACGAGAAAGCCGGTACCTCGGATATGGCCGCTGCCATGCCGGTAGCTGTCAATCAAAAATTCGGCGCCGGCCTGAGCGTGTTCCCGGTGGGCGGCAAGCAGGCGCTGGTGATCAATTACTTCGGCGCTTACGAAAAAACGGGCGAGGCGCACTACGCCATGGACGACTATATGACCGAAAAAGGCCTGCAAAACGTACCGCCCGTGATCGAGGAATACATTACCGATCCCGGCAAGGAACCGGACACGGCCAAGTGGCTGACGCGGGTGATTTATTTTGTGGAGCCTAAGGCGGCGGCGACGGATACGCTGCCAGCCGGCAAGTAGTGGGGGGTGTACAATTCGTCCGACGACAAATTCGTCGGACGAATTGCTACATATAAAACCAAGACAGTAGCAAGAAAAATGTTTTGCCCCGGATATGCCCCAACGGCGCTACTTTTGCCAACTTTTTGGAAATCAAATTTGCGCATGCAGCACCACGTGGACATCGAAGCCCTCAACCACCAGATTCATCTGGAAAGCGCTTTTTTAGAAAAACTCAACGCCGAAACAGGCAAGTTGATCGTCGGGCAGGAAGCCATGCTCGAGCGGCTGCTCATTGGCTTGCTCACCCGGGGGCATATCCTGCTGGAAGGTATGCCGGGCTTGGCCAAAACGCTGGCTATCAAAACCCTGGCGCAAGCGGTGGATGCGCATTTCAGCCGCATCCAGTTCACGCCCGATCTGTTGCCTTCCGATGTGATCGGCACCCAGATTTACAACCCCGCCAAAGCGGAATTCACCGTGCGCAAAGGGCCGATCTTCGCCAATTTCATCCTCGCCGACGAGATCAACCGTGCCCCGGCCAAGGTGCAGAGCGCCTTGCTCGAAGCCATGCAGGAGCGGCAGGTGACCATCGGAAACGAGACGTTTGCACTCGAGGAGCCGTTCATTGTTTTGGCCACCCAAAACCCTATCGAGCAGGAGGGGACCTATCCACTGCCCGAGGCGCAGGTGGACCGCTTCCTGCTAAAGGTCAAGATCGGCTACCCGGGCAAGGAGGACGAGCGGGCGATTATCCGGCTCAACCTTAACCACGACCACCCACGGGTGCGGCCAGTGGTGTCCAAAAGTGCCCTGCTCAGCGCGCGGGACGTGCTGCACAAAATCTACATGGACGAAAAAATCGAGGAGTACATTCTCGATATCGTCATCGCCACGCGGGAACCGGCCAAATACGGGCTGAAGAGCCTGGCGCCGCTCATCAGTTACGGCGCCTCGCCGCGGGCCAGTATCGCACTGGCGCAAGCGTCCCGGGCCCTGGCGTTTCTGCGCCGTCGCGGCTATGTGATTCCCGAGGACGTGCGGGCAATTTGTGCCGACGTGCTGCGCCACCGCATCGGGCTGACCTACGAGGCCGAGGCCGAAAATGTGCATCAGGAAGATATTATTGACAAGATATTGAGTACGGTGGAGGTACCTTAATCAGTTTTGAGTTTTGAGGGGGCGTCGTAGCCGCCCCGAAACGTTAATCATAAACATCCATCATTCCCATGACTCTCCGATTTCTGTCCATACTTGCACTCGTTTGTTTTCTGCTCACACCGTCCGCTGTTTTTTCACAAAAAGACTCAGCAAAAACAAAAAAACTGCTACCGCCGGCTCCGCCACCCATGGATACGGCTGTCGTGCGGCGTTTCGATACCGGCGCCACACTGAAGTGGGTGCGACATTTCCGGGGCCGCCTCGACGATGTGTCCGAGGTGCTGCTTTCGCTCGGCTACGACGGCAGCGCCTGTCGTGGGTATCTCACCTACATCGAAAGCAAAGAACAATTTGACCTGTCGGGTACGCTGGAGGGGGTCGTGCTGCTCCTGAACGAAAGCGACGGAAAAGGGCTTATCACCGGGCACCTGACAGGCACCCTGCAAAACGACCGGATCGAAGTTGAGTGGACCAATGCCGTCAACACACTAGGAGGCAGCCTGGAAGCCAGGGAGGTGAAAGTCAAAAGCCTGGCGCCCAAGCCTTGCGGCGAAAACAAATGGGTGAGCCGGTATGTAGCCCGCTGGAACAACGCCCGCATTGACCTGACCCTGGCCCGGGTGAACAACAACCTGCTCAACGGCTACCTTTGGATAGAGGCCGACGACAAAACCTACACCCTCAAGGGGAAGGTGCTGGCGGACGAACGGTACGAGATTCAGGCACTTCTGTCCAATGGAAAAATAGCCGCGCACCTGACAGGCGACCTGAAAAGCCCCCAAATACACGATTGCTCCTGGATCGGCTCGGGCGAAAAACGCACGTTCAAACTGACTCTGCGCAGCAAATTGCCGGTCGGCTGCATGGAATATGCCGACTATGTGAGCAGTTACGATATTCAGTACCCACGCCCGGAATGCGCCGAGTGCAACAAAACGCTCGACAGGCACGCGGGAGATTGGGTGACGCAGTGCAAGACGGCTATTGCGGCACAAAAAAAAGTTGCCCGACCGGAGAATCGCAATTCCATGCGTGCCAATGGCTGGTATGAAGTCACCTGCTGGACGGAAACGCTTTTTTGCGGCCACATCACCCTGGCGTCGTCGTGGAAGGACAAAACAAATGGGATATCGTTCAACTTCGACCTGCGTACCGGCAAGGAGATCGTATTCGAGGACCTGTTCAACCGCGGGTTCAATGCGAGGGAATGGTTTGCTGAATATGCCCGCAAGGAGTCGCCCAAGATGGCCAAATTTGCTGCCGACCCCAAGTTCCGCGAGTGGCTTTCTGCCGAGGGTTTCCCTATTTTCACGATCCGCCGCGATGGGCTGGAACTCAGCACGCTGTTCCACCCCGTTTATGGCCAGCACAGTCTGATAGTGCCGTACAGCATGCTCAAACCGAATATGCGCCGGGACAATCCGATTGCGGATTTGGTGAAATAAGCAGCGATCAGGCGAAGCACCATCCACTTGCTTCCCGAACAGCCCCGGCGATCAAGCGGCGTTTTTCCTTCACGTTCACGGGTGGGTACTTGGTGAAACGTTTCACGCCCATGAGGAAGGTTTTGAGCAAATCGCCCTCCGCGAACGAGGACAAAGCATCTGTAGCGTTTTTGGCCACGCGGGCTGTGGCATCGTGCAGAAAAACTTGCAATACGGCGTCATATACTTCCTTTGGCTGTGGCTTATTGGCCCGAGTAGCGAGTTTTTGGACGCGCAACAGCATGGACTCGGCCACAAACAGGTCAATGAACATATCGGCGCAATTCATCAAAATTTCCTGTTCGTCCTTCAGGTTCAGTTTTCCGTCCATTTGCATTTTTGCACCGGCGCCGGCGGTCATCAGGATGATTTTTTTGAAATCGGCGATGGCGCAGCGTTCCTCGGCGTAGTCGCCTTCCGGTTTTTCGAACGACGGAACGGAGGTCAGTTCTTTTTGCACGGCCCATGCCGGTCCCACGATGTCGAGTTGACCCTTGAGTGCGCGTTTGAAAAGTTGATCCACCAGGAGCATGCGGTTGATCTCGTTGGTGCCCTCGTAAATCCGGTTAATGCGGCTGTCGCGGTAGGCCCGGGCGGCAGGGTATTCTTCGCTGAAACCGATGCCGCCATGTATCTGCACGTTTTCGTCCACGCAGAAGTCGGTTACCTCGGAGCCGTACACCTTGAGAATGGAGCACTCAATGGCGTATTCTTCAGCGGCTTCGAGTGTGGCCTGACCGAAGGATTTGCCGGCTTCCTGTCCGGCGTTCTTTTTGTCCTGCATGAGCTGGGACGTGCGGTAGGCAGCGCTTTCTCCGGCGAATGTGCGAATGGCCATTTCCGCCAACTTGTGCTGGATGGCGCCGAAATTGCCGATAGGCTGGTTGAACTGGAGGCGCTCGTTGGCATACGTGGCAGCCATTTCCACTACTTTTTTGCAGCCGCCAATGCACATGATGCCCAATTTATAACGCCCGATATTCAAGGCGTTGAAGGCGATCAGGTGGCCTTTTCCAATCTCGCCCAGTACGTTGTCGGCCGGCACGGATACGTTTTCAAAAAACACTTGCCGCGTGGAGGAGCCTTTGATGCCCATCTTGTCTTCCTCCGCTCCAAATGTGAGGCCGGGAGCGTTGCGTTCCACAATGAAGCCTGTGAATTTGTCTCCACCAATTTTGGCAAACACAATGAAAATATCGGCAAAGCCGGCATTGGAAATCCACATTTTTTGGCCGTTCAGCACATAGAGGCTACCGTCGGCACTGAGGTCGGCGCGGGTTTTGGCGGCTAAGGCATCCGAACCGCTTCCCGGCTCAGTCAGGCAATAGGCGGCTTTCAGATCGCCGGAGATAAGGCCGGGCAAATACTTCCGTTTTTGGGCTTCCGTCCCGAAATACAGTATGGGCAGCATCCCGATGCCTGTATGTGCGGCGAACGCCACGATGATGGAGCCGGCAGGGCCGAATACCTCGCTGATAACGGTGTTGGTATTCGTGTCGAGTTCCAACCCGCCGTATTCCTGCGGCATGTGTGCACCAAGCAGACCCAGATCACCCATTTTTTTTAACAATTTGGCTGCTATCCCATCCTCCTGTTTTTCGATCTTTTGCGTATTGGGGTAGATTTCCTGTTCCAGAAAATCCACCGCCATTTGCTTGATCATCAGTTGCTCCTCGTTGAAATCTTCGGGAATGAAAATGTCCTCTGGTTGGCTGTCGCGGATCAGGAATTCCCCGCCTTTGAGGACATCGGTATGCACAAGCGTATCTGTCATGTTGATGAAATTTATAAATACTAGCGAATTTTCGCCACAAATGTACACGGGCTTTTGGGAAAAAGGCAAGTGTGCCCGGTTTTTTTTGGCGTTTTTCCCAACCTTTGCGGCCCACAACCTATCGCATGCACTACGAAAACTCCCTTGCCTTTGCCCAACGCCTGGATGCCGAAGACCCGCTTCGTTCCTTGCGCGAGCAGTTTCTGTTTCCAAAACACAACGGAAAATCCGTTCAGTACTTCTGTGGCAATTCATTGGGCTTGCAACCCGATGCCGTACGCGCAGCCTTGTTGGCCGAGCTCGACCAGTGGGCCGAGCACGGCGTGGAGGGCCACTTTCGGGGCGACCTGCCCTGGATGCACTACCACAAGTTTTTGGCCCGGCAATCCGCCGGCCTCGTGGGGGCATTGCCACAGGAGGTCGTGGTGATGAACACCCTCACGGTCAACCTGCACCTGATGCTGGTATCGTTTTACCGCCCAACGAAGGAACGCTACAAAATTGTGATGGAAGCCGGCGCTTTCCCCAGCGACCAGTACGCCATGGAAAGTCAAGTGCGCTGGCACGGCTTCGACCCTGCGGAGGCGATCGTGGAAATAGCCCCACGCCCGGGCGAAGACACGCTCCGAACAGAGGACATTGTGTCGGCCATTGAGCGGGAAGGCGAGCAAATCGCTTTGGTCATTTTTGGAGGGGTGAATTACTACACGGGCCAGTTTTACGACCTGCCGGCCATCACGGCTGCCGGCCACGGGGTGGGTGCGTATGTCGGTTTCGACCTGGCGCATACTGCCGGGAACCTGCCTTTGCGGTTGCACGATTGGGGGGCGGATTTCGCGGTGTGGTGCAGCTATAAGTATCTCAATTCCGGCCCGGGAGGCCCATCGGGTGTTTTTGTACACGAGCGCCACGGCAGCAACCCGGCCCTTCCGCGTTTTGCCGGCTGGTGGGGACACGACGAGGGCGAGCGTTTCAAAATGCGCAAGGGATTCAAACCGATGCGCGGTGCCGAGGGCTGGCAACTGAGCAATGCCCAGATATTCGCCTTCGCCGCGCACAAGGCCAGTCTGGATATTTTTGATGCCGTGGGTATGGCTGCACTGCGCGAAAAGAGCCTGCGTCTGACGGGTTATTTGGAGTTTGTGCTGGACGAAGTGAACCGCACGAAATCCCTTTTTCGCATCATCACACCCCGCGATCCGGCTGCCCGCGGCTGCCAGATTTCGGCGCTCACCGATGCCCGTGGCAAGACCTTGTTCGATTACCTGACGGAGCATGGCGCTATTGCCGATTGGCGCGAGCCGAACGTCATCCGGTTCGCACCCGTGCCCCTGTACAACTCATTTGAGGATGTGTGGCGCCTGGGGCAACTGCTGGCACATTGATCGAAGTTTGAAAAAAGGGCGAGTATTCCATACTGATCTTCCGATAATCCGTGCGCTAACACCTAACTTCGCAGTCGTTTCTCAGCAAAATAAGGCGTTATGAACCTCTCCCTTATCAAAAAAAACGCCCTTGTCGGCGGCGCCAGCGCGGGCATCGGTCGGGCGGTGGCGATAGAACTGGCTGCCATGGGCGCCAATGTGACCCTCGTAGCACGCACGGAAGGAACCCTGCAAACGGCTCTGGCCGAACTTGACCAGTCCCGGGGCCAGCGACATGGTTATCTGGTGGCGGACTTCGACGACAGCCAGATTTTGCTGACCAAAATATCCGAGTTGTTACAGAAACAGCCAATCCACGTTTTGGTGAACAATACCGGCGGTCCACCCGGCGGCCCGATCATTCATTCCAAACCGGAGGATTTTTTGCGTGCCTACCACAACCACCTGATCTGCAATCAACTGTTGGCTCAGGCGGTATTGCCGGGTATGAAGGAAACGGGTTATGGGCGGATTATCAACATCATCAGTACGTCTGTCAAAGAGCCATTGGAAAACCTCGGGGTGTCCAACACAACCCGATGGGCTGTGGCCAGTTGGGCCAAAACCTGGGCCAATGAGGTAGGCGCCTTCGGTATCACCGTGAATAACGTGCTGCCCGGATTCACCGGCACCGGCAGGCTTCGGGAGATCATCGAAAAACGCGCTGCTGCAACAGGAACACCGGTGGAGACTGTGGAAAACCAGTTCAAAGGACAGGTGCCCTTGCGGCGCTTTGCCGAACCGGCCGAGGTAGCCGCCGCAGTGGCATTCCTTGCCAGCCCGGCCGCTGCCTACATCAACGGGATTAACTTGCCCGTGGACGGCGGGCGGACGCGAAGCCTCTGAAAAGCCCCGAATCAGTTGGCTACTTCAATGCGGACATTGTCCTTTTTTTCGAGGGTCTTCCCTGTTTTTCCATGATATAGTTCGAGGTAGCGCTGGTGCACCTCGTCGGGTTGTTTTTTTCCGTTGACGCGCAGTGCCTTGCCGGACAATTCCATGGAAAAGTTGTCGGGGTCGCTGACGAGGTTATCCCGAAGGAGCGCGTTTTTTAGAAAATCGCTGGTGGACTGGTTGTCCCGGTACCAGACCTGTTGTTGTCCGCGTGCCCGGTCAAGTTCTGTCCGGGCCTTGCGTTGTTCGTCCCGGAGCTGCTCCAGAGATTCACGTCGGGCTTTTCCTGCTTTTTCAAGGGCCCGCCGGGCTTCTTCCAGTGCCTTCCGCTCTTCATCGCGGGCCTTGTCCCATTCCTTGCGGTTTTGTCCGCGCTCTTTGTCCATTTGCCGGAGTTCTCGTTCGATTTGTTTGCGCGATTGCTCTACCGAGCGCAGGGCATCTTCGCGGATACGTTTCAGTTCTTGTTCACGCATCCTGAAGCCCTGGAGTTGCATGCCGGACCCATTCGGTACTTCAAAGTAAAAGGGTTGGTGTTTGAAAAACGCCTCCGGAGCAGGCGTGCCGGGTGGGACCGGGGTTTTGAACATTTCTTCAAACTGCCCGTCGAAAAGGTTGTCAAAATGGAACGCGTTCCCGTCGTTCAGCAAGATCAATCCAGGGATGTCCAACTTTTCGCCTTCTTCCAGTTTTTTGTCATCTACCCAAACCTCGCCTTCCCGGACGCGAATCTCCACAGGGGTGCCGTCCTGTTCCAACAGGATAACCGTGTTGCCTTGATCGTCTACTTCGGTGGAGATGGTCGAGGACGGTGGGAAGCGGGTTGGCCAGGGCGCCCCCGGTGCATCGGGCGGCATGGGTGCGTCTGCCGGCATGGGCGGAGCAGGCGGAGCGGGGGCAGGCGGCGGGGTGGCATCTCGGAGAATACTCTCGGTGAGCCTGCGGTGCTTGTCGTAGTCGGCCTGTGAAATTTCCTTTCCGTCAATGACAAGCCGCGAAATCCGGTTTCCTTCCAGTTCCATCTCTACCATCTGGTCACCGGTGTCGTGGACGATTTTTCGAGCCGCTTTGGGTGCAGGAGGCACGGTATCGGTTGATGCCGCTGTTTGCCAGGCCGGCACGGCTTGAGGCGCCGTTGGCGCAAACCAGGACTTAGGTGTTTCCACGATGTCGCGGACCACTGCGGCAAGTGCCGGCGGAGTATTGGCTTGAAGGGTAAAAAAGGCGACGAGGGCCGTCAGTACGGCCAGTACAACTGTTTTTTCCATAGCTGTGGTAGTAGGTTGTGGTTGGTGAAGGATACGTTTGATGCGATCCAGCAAGAGCGGGCGGCGGCGCAACAGGGTGGCAGACCCGCTCAGTCCCAGTGCCGGAACGGGGGTGGGTGCCGTGCGTGCAAGGTCTTGCAGGCGTGCAAGGGTTTTGGCATACGCCAGGCGGTTTCCGGTCAGGCCGACGGCGGCATCATCGCAGCAGTTTTCCCGCTCGGTCCGGATGATGGCGGACATCCACCATACCGCCGGATGGAAATAAAAGACTGCCTCGATAAACATTTGAAGCAGGTTGAATAGCCAATCGCGGCGAGCCAGGTGTGCCAGTTCGTGTGCGAGTACGGCTTCCACCTCGGCCGGAGTCAATTGGTTGGCCATACCGACCGGCAACAAAATAAGCGGTTTGAAAAACCCAAACGCCATCGGCGCGCGCACCAGGGCCGACTCCAGGAGAACTATCGGACGGGAGTAGCCGATTCGAACTGCCAATGCGCGCAAACGGCCCTGCCAATCTGCGGATGCCGAGCGGGCTTGGTGCCTTCGCAAGCGATGGACGTAGTGCAAGCCGGAGGCCAATCGGAGCAGAAAAAACAAAAAACCCGGTAGCCAAACGGCGACGATCAGCGGTTGGTACCCTTCGAGTTTTGCGGCGATCATCGCCGGCAGGTTGGGCGGCAAGGCGACCAAACCCAGGCTTGCATCGGTCACGGAAAGGGCCAGCGTCCCAAACGTCGTAGACGGACTATCCGGCGTCGGTTCATACACCCACGCAAACGTGGCCACAGCCACAAGGGCAAGGCTCGATAATGCGCCATAGGCCGCCCAATAGCGCCGGTGTGCGGATCTCAAACGCGGCAACACACACCAGAGGACGAGCGCAAGGGCCGCACCCTGCCACAGGGCGTGCACCAGCGTCCAGCCCAGCGCCCGAACGAAGGCATCGGACAACAAAAAAGGACTGTGCATCATGGTTCGGGTTGATTTTGTTCAAGTTGTGCGAGAAGCGCCTTGATCTCATCCAGTTCGGTTTGGCTGGCCTCGTGGTTGCCCAATGCCTGCATCACGAGTTTCATGGCGCTGCCCCGATACGCGGCATCCACAAACTGTTGCAGCAAGGCCGACTGTGTTTCTTGCTCGTTCACGGCTGCGGCATAAATGTGGGTGCGGCCATCCTCCTCCCGGCTGACAAGACCTTTTTCGTGCATGATCTGCATGATCTTCAAGGTGGTGGTGTAGCCCACCTCACGCGGGGCGGCAGTAGCGCGGCGCAGGCTGCGCGGCGAATGCGCGGGATCGTTCAGGTGCTCGTTCACGGTGCGTACCGTGCTCGGCCCCAACGCCCACAATAGTTGCAGAATTTCGAGTTCGGACTCGGTAGGTTTACTTGTTTGCATCTCCTGTTTTTGAAAAACTTCTCCCGTATGGACATGGGTTGTCCGAAAGGAGTTGCAAACATCTACGAATTTTTTCGTAGTGACAAATTTTTCTACGAATTATTTCGTAGTGGGGTGGGAGTTTTGTGTTTAATGACTATCCGCCCTAGTGTGTGGAATGTTGGGACACGGATACCCGACTTACCAAAACTTCACCGCCGAGGCCAGGTACGCCTGCGCCATGGCGCTCAGTTGTCCCCATGTGAACCCGCAGGTATTGCACTCGTAGTACGACATAATGTTGCCGAGGTCGGGGTTGTAGTAGTTACCGGTGAGGTCTTGTTTGTTGCTGATGAAGCGGCAGTTGCCGTCCACGTAACCAACCAAAGGCTCGCCCTCCACATATGGATCGGCGGGTGTGTCGCTGATGCCGTCGCCCTCGGTGGTGCTGTTGGAGCCGTCCACAAGTTCGGAGCCGTTGCCTTCGAAGGTGTGTTTCAGGTTGAAAAAATGGCCCATCTCGTGCGCAAAAACCCGCGTGTTGACACAGTCTTTGCGAATCAGGATAAACGCCGAGGTAGGATTGCCGATGCCACCCAGTTCAGCCAGACCGCACGCATTGATCGGGCTGGAGAAAAACGTGACGAAATACATGTTGATGCGGCGTTCCACATTGTACTTGGTCGTGATCTCCGGGATTTCCTCGGCCGTGTCCTCGATGACGTCGTGCTGCCAGTTGTCGTGGTAGCGGAACTCGCACACTTCGAACGACACACAGATCGGAGCGAAAAACGGGTTCATATCTGCCACGGCTTGGCGGATTTCGTTCTCGGTGACCGTAGGCAACCCCAGGCTGTCCCGGAAAATGTGCGCCACGATGGTAAATTTTTTGTTCAGGCAGGGTAGAGATTCGTGCTGGAACGCATAACTCTGGGCGTGCACGCGGCTACCAAGGACAAGAAGCAAAACGGCTGACAGGGCAAAAAAGTAACGACGCATATCGGATGGGTGTGTGCGATGAGGGTGCGATTTGGAGTTGGCAAAAGTGGTGACTTTCCACTAGATTTCCAGCAAGCCAATCCAGTTTGGAGTTTTTTGGCAGAAAAAAACTCCTGTCTGCACGAACTTGTTCGTCTGACAGGCGAGAAATCCTGTCTGCACGAACTTGTTCGTCTGACAGGCGAGAGCGCCCCGTTTGCATCCGCCAGACTAACAAGTTCGTGCAGGCGGGTGGTGTCCCGTTTGCATCCGCCAGACTAACAAGTTCGTGCAGGTGGGGTATTCATTCAGCATTTGGACTAAAAATCCGGTGCCGACTAAACACTTTTGCACCTTTGGGGCGTTTAACATGCCTCAAGTTTCACCAAAACAAACATACCGAAATGCAACGCATCGCCACGCTGTTTTCCTTTCTTTTGCTTGCCTTGCCGCTCCTTCAGGCGCAGTCCCGATCCGACTGCTCCACCGCCATGGACATTTGCAAAAAACAGACGTACCACATTGACAAGGCCGGCGGCGAGGGCGAAGACCCTAACGAAGCAAGTTTCGTCGCATGTTTCATGAACGGTGAAAACTTCGGCCAGGCCGAGGAAAACTCTACCTGGATCAAGTTCGAGATCGAAAAAAGCGGCTCGCTCTCCTTCGTTATCACCCCGCATCAGGAAGACGACGACATTGACTTCGTCGTGTACCGCCTGCCCGCCAGCGGCGACTGCAAGCAAAAGCAGATCGTGCGCTGTATGGCCGCAGGCGACAGCGAGGCCAATGCCCGCACCAGTTCCTGCATGGGCCCCACCGGCTTGCGCGACGGCGAACGCGATACCAGCGAAGACGCCGGTTGCGCCGACCCCGGCGACAATACCTGGCTGGCGCCGCTTAAAGTGGAAAAAGGCGAAAAGTATGCCCTCCTCGTCAGCAACGTCTCCTCCCGAGGCCCGGGTTTCAGCATTAGTTTCGGCGGCTCCGCCAAACTGCCCTGCGACGATGACCCGCCCAAAAAACCGACCCCGCCCGAAAAACCCAAGCCCAAACCGGTGAGTCAGCCAACTGCCGAGGTGCCGGAAAAACCTAACGCAATACCAGAATCCATCGGTGGCCGCGACGTGGTGCTGAAAGAAAGTCTGAAAGTGAAAGCCCGCACTATCAAACTTAAAATCTGGGACAGCCAGGTGGAAGACGGCGACGTGATTTCAATTTATCTGGACGACAAAAAAGTGGTGGACAACCTCTACCTGCGCTCCAAACAACAGGAGTTCGAGATCGAACTGCCGCCCGGCGCCGAGCACTACCTCACCGTGTACGCCGAAGATTTCGGCAAAGCCGAACCAAATACTGCCCGTGTGCTCATCTTCGACGGCGTACGGGAACAGATTATTGACCTCGTAGCCGAGCGCAAAAAGCAGCAGAGCGTGAAGATAATTGTAGAGTGATTTTTAACACAGAGGGCCACAGAGGCTTTTCACAGAGAAGCACAGGGTATAACTACGACATTTTACACTCTGTGGCTCTCTGTGAAAAGCCTCTGTGGTAAAAAACTACTCTACGTTCCTCCAAAACCAACACCCCCTGTCTGCTGTTTCTCCGTCCTATGCTCGGCTTTCGCTTTTCCGACTACAAACCCGACCCGAACCAGTCTACGTTCGACCGGCTATTCAAGATTTTTCAGGAACTGATGCTCTACACCTCCGGCAATGTGTGGGAGTCGCTGGCCTGGCTGACCGAATTAGACAAAGAGTACAAACTCACCACGCCCGAATACGGCATGGGCGATTTCATTCGTGAACTCGAAGAGCGCGGCTACATCCGCCGCGACGGCGAAGGAGAGGGAAACATGGGGCCTACGGCCAAACTCGAAATCAGCCTGCGGCAAAAAAGCCTCGACGACATCTTCGGTGACCTCAAAAAAGCCAAAAGCGGCAACCACAACACCGGCTTCATCGGAAACGGCGACGAGTTTACCTCCGATGTGAAACCCTACGAGTTCGGCGATGCGCTGGACAACCTCGCCGTCACCAACTCCCTGCGCAACGCCTACATAAACCACGGCATTGACGAGTTTCGCCTCACGCAGGACGACCTCGAAATGCACGAGACGTACTACCAGAGCCAAATGTCGTCGGTGCTGATGATTGACATCTCGCACTCCATGATCCTGTATGGCGAAGACCGCATCACGCCCGCTAAAAAGGTGGCGCTCGCGCTGGCCGAGTTCATCCAGACCCGCTACCCCAAGGACACCCTCGACATCATCGTGTTCGGCGACGACGCCTGGCCCATCGAACTCAAGGACATTCCCTACCTGCAGGTCGGCCCCTACCACACCAACACCGTGGCCGGGCTGGAATTGGCCATGGACATCCTCAAACGCCGACGCAACCCGAACAAACAAATTTTTATGGTCACCGACGGCAAACCCACCTGCATCAAAGTCGGCAAAAACTACTACAAAAACTCCTTCGGCCTCGACCGCAAAATTGTGAACCGCTGCCTCAACCTGGCCTTGCGCTGCAAAAAACTCGATGTGCCCGTCACCACCTTCATGATCGCCCGCGACCCCTACCTCGTGCGCTTCATCGAGGCCTTCACCCAGGCCAACAACGGCAAGGCATTTTACTCCTCGTTGCAGGGACTGGGGTCGTTTGTGCTGGAGAATTACAAGAAGCGGAAGGGAAAGTAGAAAATCACCCCCACCGCGCTTCCCGCCACGCACGCTGTTGCACCTCGGAAAGAAACGTCCAGGCCACCACCCGGCTTTTTTTATTGCCCTGGCCCATGGGGAGCGTCACGACCTTCGTTGCCCCGGCTTTTTCGAGCGCCCGGTAGATGTTTCGGAGGTGGTCCTGGTCGGCGATAAGGGACGAAAACCAAAAACAGGACGCGGCGAACAGCAGGCTTTCGCGGATCATATCCTGCACAAATTTCGCTTCACCGCCCTTGCACCACAACTCGGTACTCTGGCCTCCGAAATTCAACACCGGCGTCTCCACTTTTTCCTGATTCAGGTTGCGCAGTTTTCGCAACGTTCCGGATTCGGCTGCCTGCCGCGAGGTGTGGAACGGCGGATTGCAAATAGTCAGGTCGAAACGTTCGCCCGGCTGGATGATCCCCGAAAAAATAGCCTCGGGGTTCGGCTGCAACCGGCATTCCACAGCGTCTTTCAGGTGCGGATTGGCTTCCAGGATTTTGTTGGCCGAGGCAATGGCCACCGGGTCAATGTCGGAGCCGACAAACGACCAGCCGTACGCCTTGTGCCCCAGAATCGGGTACACGCAGCCGGCCCCCACGCCGATATCCAGGCAACGTATCTGGTTGCCGGTAGGGATTTTGCCCTGATTGCCCGTGCTCAGCAAGTCTGCGATATGGTGGATGTAGTCAGCCCTGCCCGGAACAGGCGGGCACAGATACCCCGGCGGGATGTCCCAGTGCTCGATGTCGTAGTAGTGCCGGAGCAAGGCGGCGTTCAGTACTTTCACCGCTTCCGGGTCTGCAAAATCAATGGATTCGTCATCGAACCGGTTGGGCCGTATGTACGGCGCCAGGGCCGGGTAACTCGCTGCAAGCAACTGCAAGTCGTACCGCTCCCGGTGCGGGTTCCGTGGGTGCAGTTCGGATTTTGTTTTGGGGCGCTTTTTTTTGATCTGGGACATGCGTATCTGGTATTTGTCATAACCGGCGCGACGGCCTTCCGGCGTCACGGGCTGCTTCTCGCAAAGATAGCCTTTTGCGTGCCTCGGCAGGTCGTTATGATTTCAGCAGGAACACTTGTTGCCCCGAAATTTTCAAAAAATACACGCCCGGCGGCAGTCCCGAAAAATCCTGTTGCTCAAGGTTTGTTCCCGAATACACCACCTGTCCCAAAGCATTGCACATCACGCACACGGTATTCTCGGGTGCGTTTTTCAAAAAAATATGATCCGAAAACGGATTCGGAAACGCCCTGAACGTGGCCTTTTCCGCAGGATCATTTGTGCTGACCGACGGCGTGCAAAAATTACCCGCACCCACCAGGGCCGTTAGTTCGCTGCACAAATACTGATAATTGCTCCGCTCCCCGGCGCTCAGGGTGCCGGTCAGCAGGTTGTTTGCCTCCTGCGGGTCGGTGGCGAGGTGGTAAAATTCCTCGTGGCCGTCGTCGAAACGAAGCAGTTTGTACTCAAGGTTTCGGATTGTTTTTCCGTCTGAGGCATCGGGCGTGTTTTTGAAAATTTCGCTGAATGCCCAGGGGCGAACAACCGTGCTTTCATTTTTCAGAACGGGCAAAATACTGCGGCTGTCCACCGGTTTGTTGGCCGGAATTTGTGCCTGCCAATCGGCGTAGCCGAACAGTTCCAACACCGTGGCAAACAAATCAGCCGTATTCACCAGCGCATCGCTGACACGCCCCGGCGCCACGACGGACGGCCCCGAAATCACGAACGGCACGTGTATGCCGTACTGGTAAATCGTACCCTTGGCGCGGTCGGTGTTTGCGATTTGAGCGGTTTGTATCGTGTTCCCGTTGTCACCGACAAAAATAATATCGGTACTGTCCAGTTGATTATTGGCCTCCAGCGAATCCAGCAGCCGCCCGATTTCATGGTCGAGCGCTTCCAGCGAGGCTTTAAAATAGGACTTCGGGTTTTGCATGATGTCCTGCTGCGTGCCGCTCAGGTTGGTGTACGAGTGCAGTCCTGCCGGCGGCAAATGGTACGGCGCATGCGGCGCGTTGACGGCCAGCCAGAGGAAAAAAGGCTTCGGAGCCTGAGCAGCCACCCACGAAATCGCGTCGTTGACGGTTTCGGTGGTGGCGTAGTTGGTCACCGGCACGGAAACGCCATTGGTGATTTTCGTCCAATTGTAATAACTGGGCAGTGCTCCGATAAAAATGCCCGAAAAGTGGTCGTAACCCATCGTGAGCGGGTTCATCAAATTGGACATAGGCGTCGGCTGATGCAAGTGCCATTTGCCGATGTTGGCTTTGGCAATACCGCCGGGGTTGAATGTATGGAGCAGCCGGGGGATGGTCAGTTCGTTGACGTTCAACGTCCCGGAACCGCCAACGCCGCCCACGATACCGCCCACACCGGTGCGAAAACTATATTGCCCCGTCAGCATACCTGCCCGCGTGGCCGAGCACACGGGGTTCGACCAGGCGTTGGTGAAGCGGACACCCCGACTCAGAAGTTTCCGGATATTCGGCACGGGCGCCGTGTCCTGATGGTCTTCGTAAAAGCCGAGGTAGTCCGTACCGAGATCGTCGGCGATAATCAACACGACGTTCCGCTGCGCCCGGGCAGCCGTCGTACAGCAAAGCATGACAAGAAACAGGTAAAATTTCATCGCTATGGATTTCTAAAAATAATTTGACAACCAATAGACTTGGTTTCCCGCACGGCAACCTCTCGCCCGGTCAACAATGCCTCTACTGCATTCTCAACAAACCGGTTTTGTACGTTTTCCGGCTCTGCTCCGTTATCGTCAATCGCGCCACTGTATCGGACAACCCATTGCCCGTCAAATTTCCAGACCACAAACGCGTGCGGCGTTTTTTGGGCAGCATACTGTTTGGCCACCGCTTGGTCGCCGTCGAAAAGGTAGGGAAAATTGAATTGCTCGTCCCGGGCTTTTTCCACCATTTTCGGCCAGGCGTCTTCCTCGTAGGTGATCGTATCGGTGGAACTTATGGCAATCAGCGGCACGCCGAGTTTGGAATATTTCGCATTCAAATCATTCAAACGCGGAGGGTATAGTTTGGCAAACGGGCAGTGGTTGCACGTAAAAATGAGGATAAAACCCTTCGCCTCGAGGTAATTCTTTAGCGAAACAAATTGGCCATCCACATTTTTCAGGCTGAAATCGGGGACTGTTTTTACACCGCCGGAAAGGAATCCCATGCAAGATAGGGCTGCAGAAAGCAGCAAAAGTACCGTAGTGTTTTTCATGTTATGCCTTTGTGAATTTTTTAGAAAACACCTGTTTAGTCTTTTGGTCGGTCAACTCCAGAAAGTACACACCCGAAGCAAAACGGCTGATATCTATGCCCCCGGACAGTTCCGGACGCGGCAGCATAAGCATGGTTTTGCTGAGCGCATTCACCACGCGCACATAGTACGCCTGCATATTCGGATCGGAAAACGACACATAAAGCCGCTCGCTCGCCGGATTTGGAAAGAGTGTGATATCCTCTGCTTTCTGGATAGATTCCGATGTAGCGGAAGCCGGGTCGGTTACCACGAACTGGCCCATCATGCCCTCATCTTCATGCAGCGCGATGTGGCAATGGTACATGAACGGGTGCAGCGGGTCGGCAAAGTCCTCGAATTTTGCAATGAATCGAACCGTCTGGTTGCCGGGAATAAACACGACGTCTTTCCAGCCGGCCTGTGCA
>Ga0154020_10002104_pt1 | contig 24237 bp, 24 predicted proteins | sample Klosneuvirus_201_FD_109709 | JGI IMG/M metagenome (GOLD analysis project Ga0154020, IMG submission 109709) | Active sludge microbial communities from wastewater, Klosterneuburg, Austria - Klosneuvirus_20160825_MG | ecosystem: Engineered > WWTP > Aerobic digester > Activated sludge | place...
GATCAGGAGGGGGGCTTGGGGGGAACGCCGTCAGGCGTGCCCCCCGATCAAGACAGCTGGCTAGCCGCCCCCGGTGTAGATCGCGAAGCGATCGGCGGCTAGCCGCGGTACAGCCTCGCGGTCAGAAGCTCGCGCTCCAGGACCAGCTCCCGCGGCATCGTGGCGCCGAGCTTCCCGAAGAGCTCGCCCTGATCCGCCACCTCGCGCTTCCAGGCCTCGATGTCGATCGCCATCGCCGCGCCGAGCGTCGACGCCTCGAGGCCGTCGAGATCGATGTCTCCCGCTCCCGGTATGTAGCCGAGGGGCGTCTCCTTAGCGCCGGCGCGGCCGTGGACGCGGTCGACGATCCACTTCAGGACGCGCATGTTCTCGCCGTAGCCGGGCCAGAGGAACTTGCCGTCCTCGCCCTTCCGGAACCAGTTCACCATGTAGAGCTTCGGAAGGCTCGGGATGCGGGCTCCCATGTCCATCCAGTGGCCGAGGTAGAGCCCCATGTCGTAGCCGCAGAACGGGAGCATGGCCATCGGGTCGCGGCGGACGACGCCCACCTGGCCCACCGCCGCGGCGGTCGTCTCGCTTCCGAGCGTGGCGCCGAGGTACGCGCCCTGGGTCCAGCTGAAGGACTCGAGCACGAGGGGGACGGTGTCGGAGCGGCGCCCGCCGAAGACGATGGCCGAGATCGGCACGCCCTGCGGATCGCTGGCGTGGGGAGACAGGACAGGGTTGTTCGCCATCGGCGCCGTGAAGCGGCTGTTGGGGTGCGCGGCCTTCTCCTTCGAGCCCTTCGTCCACGGACGGCCCTGCCAGTCCGTCAACATCTCGGGAACGTCGCCGTCCTTCCCCTCCCACCAGACGTCGCCGTCCGGCGTCATCGCCACGTTCGTGTACAGCGTGTCCTTCGCGATGGTCGTCATCGCGCTCGGGTTCGACATGTGGTTCGTCCCCGGCACCACACCGAAGTAGCCCGCCTCCGGGTTGATCGCCCAGAGCCGTCCGTCGGCGCCGGGCCTCATCCAGCAGATGTCGTCGCCGACGGTCCAGACCTTCCAGCCGTCGAACCGCTTCGGCGGGATGAGCATGGCGAAGTTCGTCTTGCCGCAGGCGCTGGGGAAGGCGGCGGCGACATAGGTTTTCTCGCCGTCCGGAGACTCGACGCCCATGATCAGCATGTGCTCGGCCATCCAGCCCTCGGTGCGCCCGAGGTACGAGCCGATCCTTAGGGCGAGACACTTCTTGCCCAGGAGGACGTTGCCGCCGTAGCCGCTGCCGACGGACCAGATGGCGTTGTCCTCGGGGAAGTGGCAGATGAACCGCCGGTCCGGGTGGACGTCGAGCGTGGAGTGGAGGCCTCGGTTGAAGTCGTTCGAGTCGCCCAGCATCTCGAGCGCCGCCTTGCCCATGCGCGTCATCGTTCGCATGTTCAGGACCACGTAGACGCTGTCCGTCAGCTCCACGCCGATCTTCGCGAGAGGCGAGCCGATCGGGCCCATCACGTAGGGGACGACGTACAGCGTGCGCCCGCGCATCGAGCCGTCGAAGAGCTGGCCCAGCTTCGCGTAGGCCTCCTTCGGCGCCATCCAGTTGTTCATCGGGCCGGCCTCCTCCTTCGTCTTCGTGCAGATGAAGGTGAGGTGCTCGACGCGCGCGACGTCGTTCGGATTCGAGCGGTGGAGGTAGCAGCCCGGGAGCTTCTCCTGGTTCAAGGGGATCAGGATCTTCTCGTCGACGGCGAGCGCCAGGAGCCGGTCCCGTTCCCCGGAGGAGCCGTCGCACCAGACGACGCGATCGGGCTTCGTCCGCTGTGCGCACTCCTCGATCCAGGCGAGGAGGTGCGGGTTCTTCGACGGGGGAACGCCGATGTCGGCCTTCGTCGCGGCAAGAGTCATCTGTTCCTCGACGGGCGCGACGTCGGCGTCACGGCCCGGACGCGGGTCCGATCGAAGCCGGACGGCCCGCCCAAAGCGCGCGCGGACGTTACCATGACCCCATGCCATCCGCCCCGATGTCGCTCCGGCTCCTCGCCCTCTACCCCAAGAAGCTCGGTTCGGCCCTCGTCGGCGTGGGCGCGGAGCTCCGCCTTCCCCGATCGCTCCGCGAGCCCCTCCTCGGCCGCTTCGCCGCCGCCTACGGCGCCGATCTCGCGGAAGCCGACCGGCCGCTGGCCGATTACGCGTCGTTCCTCGACTTCTTCACCCGGCGACTGAAGCCGGGCCTCCGGCCCCAGTCCGCGGCCGCGCCGGGCGGGGTCAACTCGCCGGTGGACGCCGCGGTCATCGCGATCGGCCGGGTGGAGAACGGCACGCTTCTCCAGGCGAAAGGGCTGCCCTACAGGGTCGACGAGCTCCTCTTCGGCGATCCCCTCTCGGAGCGATTCCTCGGCGGGCACTACCTCACGCTCTACCTCGCGCCGAAGGACTACCACCGGATCCACGTCCCGTTCGAGGGGCGCTGCGTGGCCGTGGGCCGCGTGGAGGGGGAGCTCTGGCCCGTGAACGAGGCCTCCACGGCGTTCACGCCCGGGCTCTACGTGAGGAACCGGCGCGCCTACTGGATCGGCGAGGGGACGGGCAGCTGCGACGGACTCTCCGTGGCCGCGGTGATGGTGGCGGCCACGCACGTGGGCGGCGTGGTCATCGACCCGCGCTGGCTGTCGGGCCGGACCCTGCCTCGAAAGGGACGGCTGGAGGTCGCCTCGCTCCCCGCCGCGCCGGGCGACGACCTCGCGACGTTCGAGCTCGGCTCCACCGTCGTGCTGCTCGTGGGCGGCGCGAGAAAAGACGCCTGGAGCGCGGTCCGAGGCCTCGGGGACGTGCGAGTAGGGGAGAGACTAGGTAAAGCGCTGGTTTAGATTGTCATGATTATCTGAACCACCGGTTCAAAAATCCCTTCCGTCGCCGACTCGTTTTCCTCACACTTCGCGCCACCGGAGGCCTTGACGAATTGCCCTACGCTCTCATCCTCGTCCTGACGCTTCTGTCGTGCCGGATGCTCGCCGACCCTCCCGAGCTCCGCTGGGGAGGGGACGCGGAGGGGGGAGAGCCCTTCGTGGAGGCCGATCCGAACGACCCGTCGAAGCTGCGCGGGTTCGACGTGGAGGTGGCCGAGGAGATCGCGAAGGGGCTCGGGCGGAAGGCGCGGTTCGTCCAGGTGGCGTTCGCCTCCATCGACGCCTCGGTGGCGCGCGGCGACTTCGACCTCGGCATGAGCGGCGTCGAGGAGACACCCGCCCGCAGAGCGGCGCTCGCGACCACCGTGCCGTACTTCGAGTTCCGCGAGGTGATCACGGTGCGCGCCGCGGATCAAGACCGCCTGAAGACGCTGGCCGACTTGAAAGGGCGGCGCGTCGGGACGCTGGGCGGGACCATCGCGTACGACCTCCTGCTCGCGGCGGAGAAGACGCTCGGTGTCGTTCCCGTTTCCTATGACGACGACGTCCACCCGTACAGCGACCTCGCGTCGGGGCGCCTCGACGCCGTGCTGCTCGACCACATCATCGCCGCGCGTGCCCTGCGGCGGCAGACGGGGCTCGTCACGCAGCCGTCCGCCGCGGCGACGGGACACTACGTGGTGGTCCTGGCGAGGTCGAACGGCGCGCTGCGCGACCGGGTCGACGAGATCCTGCGGGCGCGGATGAAGGACGGCACGCTCGAGAGGATCTATCGGAAGTGGGGCATCTGGGACGAGGCGCAGGCCGTGCATTTCTCTCGCGTGCTGACGTCGGCTCACGCGGGAACGCCGGCGCTCCCGGGAGCGCCCGCTCCGAAAGAGGCGGACGCGCCGCTCGCGCCGCGCCTCACCCTCACGGCCGTGCTCAACTACCTGCCGGCGCTCCTCCGGGCGTCGCTCATCACCATCGCCCTCTCGTGCCTCGCGATGGCGCTGGCCGTGGCGTGCGGCGTCCTCATCGCCACCGGTCGCGTCTACGGCGGCGTCGTCACCCGGGCGCTCCTCACCGGCTGGGTCGAGCTGATCCGCGGGACGCCCGTCCTCCTGCAGCTCTTCGTCCTCTACTACGGCCTCTCGTCCGTCATCCGCCTGCCGGCGTTCCTGGCGGCGCTCCTGGGCCTGGGCATCAACTACGCGGCGTACGAGAGCGAGATCTACAGGAGCGCGCTCCTCTCGGTGCCCAGGGGGCAGCTCGAGGCGGCGCGCACGCTGGGCTTCACCGAGCGGCAGATCCTCGAGCTGATCCGGGGACCGCAGGCCTTCCGCCTGGCGCTCGCGCCGATGACGAACGACTTCGTCGCGCTCCTGAAAGACTCGTCGCTCGTCTCCGTGATCACCGTCGTGGAGCTGACGAAGCAGACGTCGATCTTCGCCGCCAACATCGGGAGCTGGGCCATTCCGGGCGCCCTCTGCGCCGGCTTCTACCTGATCATGTCGCTGCCTCTCTCCCGCCTCGCGCGGCGGATGGAAGCGCGCTGGACGGCCACGGCGTGACGGCGCCGGCAGTCCTCGGAATCCGCGCCCTCACGCTGTCGCGCGGCGACCGGAGGGTGCTGCGCGGTGTCGACCTCACGGTGACACGCGGCGAGCTCGTGGCCTTGATGGGTCTTTCGGGCGGCGGCAAGACGACGATCCTCCGGGCGGTGGCGGCCCTCGAGGCGTTCGACGGCGGCTCGATCGACGTCGCGGGCGCGTCGCTCTCTCCCGGCCCGACGCCGAAGGAGACAGCGCTCAGGGACCTGCGCAAGAAGGTCGGGATGGTGTTCCAGCTCCACTACCTGTTCGACCACCTGACCGTCCTGTCGAACGTGACGCTCGCGCCGGTCCACGTCCACCGCACGGCGCGTCCCCTGGCCGAGGCGCGCGCCCGCGAGCTCCTCGACCAGCTGGGCGTGGGGCACCGAGCCGGCGCCTTCCCGCGCGAGCTCTCGGGCGGCGAGGCTCAGCGCGTGGCCATCGCGCGGGCCCTCGCCGTCGACCCGCCGCTTCTCCTGATGGACGAGCCGACGGCCTCGCTCGACCCGGCGCGCACCCAGGAGCTGGGCGATTCCCTGAAGAGGCTCACCGCCTCGGGCCGGACGCTGGTGGTCGCCACGCACGACGATGATTTCGTCCGCGAGCACGCCGGGCGCGTGGTCATCCTGGCGGATGGCGAGGTGGTGGAGCAGGGTACGCCGGCAGACGTCCTCTCGAACCCGCAGCATCCGGCGACCCGGCGGCTCCTCCTGGGTTCGACCGATCCCCGGACGTGAGGACCTCCACGCGGAGGGCAGGCCTACTCGTAGACGGTCGCGGCGCAGAGGATCATGGCGAAGAGGCGCCAGCTCGGCTCGGTCGAGGCGGTCTGGTCGTGGTTCGCGAGATAGGCGTCCATGTCGTTCGTCCACGCGGCCGCGGCGTTCAGGTACTGGTGCAGGGACGGGTTCCCCCACGCGTGCCCCGAGTGGGCCGCTTCCTCGGCGAGCGCGCGGACCAGCCGGACGAAATCTTCCCGGGTTCTCACGTCTTCGGGCTGCATCACTTTCCCTCGTAGATCCAGATGTTGCCCAGCACCTCGGCGTACTCGTAGACGATCTGGTCGCCCTTCGGCGACCAGGCGGGGTAGCGGACGTAGGCGTTCAGCTTGTCGACCCGCGTCAGCTGCTTCTGGCTCCTGTCGGCGCGCGAGACCCACCAGACGTTCCAGAGGTTCTTGCGCAGCGCCGAGAAGGCGATCTTGTCCCCGTCGGGCGAGAAGCTGTAGGGCCAGCTCTGCCCCGGCTCGCTGGTCAGCTGCTCCACGGAGCCGCCGGCGCTGGGCAGTACGCCCATGTGGATGTCCTCGCCGCGGCGCATCTCCACGGCGAGCCACTTCGAATCGGGGGACCACGTGGCGAAGCCGAGGAGCTCCTTGTCGAAGGTGAGCTGGCGAGGCTCCTTCCCGCCCACGTCCATGGCCCAGAGGTTGAGCGTCCCCGCGCGCGTCGAGTTGAAGACTATTCGCTTCCCGTCCGGGGAGAGCCGAAAGAAGTCGACCTGGGGGCCGGCGTCGAGGAGGAGCTCCTCGCGGCTCGTCGCGAGGTCCTGGAGGAAGAACGTCTGGTGGCCCGTCCGGCGCGTCATGAAGCCGAGGCGCTCGCCGGGCAGCCAGGTGGCGAAGTCCTCGTCCTCGGGGCTCGTCGTCCTCTGCGTGGCGTTCCGGCCGTCCGCGTCCATGACGTAGATGTCCTGCTTCGTCCCGGTCCGCCACTTCGTGAAGGCTATCTTGCTGCCGTCGGGCGAGAAGGCGGGACGCGTGTTCCGGCCGATCTCCTTCGTCAGCGGCACGGCTGGGCCCGTCGGCTCGCCCGTCTTCGGCGAGACGGGAAGAGACCAGAGGTTGCTCGAAACGGTGAGGCCCGCGTAGGCGAGCTTCTTGCCGTCGGACGTGAGCGCGAGCTGCGTGATGGGGCCCGGGCCCAGGTTGATGATCTCCTGGGCCTCTCCATCCGGCTTGCCGGAGGACGTGATGGCCACGCGACTGAGGACATAGCTGTAGCTCGGCGTGGTGGCGCAGTAGTAGAGGGACTTCCCGTCTCGCGCGTAGACGGGGTCGTACCGCATGCCGGGGCCGTACGCCACGCGAACGGCGTCTCCGCCCGCCGCCGAGACCGTCCAGATCTCGGCGACCCGCCGGTCGTACGACGAGAACGCGATCCGCTTCCCGTCCGGCGACCACGACGGCGAGCCGTGTCCGCCGGCGGGCATGCCCGGCTCGGTCAGGCGCCGGGGCTCGCCGCCGGCCGCCGGAACCAGCCAGAGAGCTGACGGCGGGAGCGCGCCGAACGCGGCGGCGGAGAGGTCGAACGCGGTGTCCCCCTGGAAGCAGATCCACTTGCTGTCCGGCGACCACGTGGGGCGCGAGCCGAAGGTGGTCAGCTCCTTGGGGACGCCGCCGAGCGCCGGGATGAGCCACACCCCGCCCCGCTGCTTCGAGTGGTAGGCGATGACCTCGCCGCTCGGCGCCCAGGCGGCCTGGATGTTCTGCTGTCCGTCGCTCGTGAGAGGGATCTCGGCGCTCCCCGTGGTGAGCGGCTTCCGGTAGATCTCGAGCCCGCCGCCCCGGTCGGACGAGTAGACCATCGAGTTGCCGTCCGGCGAGAACGACGGGTAGACGTCGAGTGTGGTGGAGGTGGTGAGCTGCACGGGCGCACGGCTCGGGAGAACGATCGAAGGCGCGCGCCTCTTCGTCCCGCGCACGGCGACGACGAGGACCGTGGCCGCCACGGCCAGCGAAGCGACCCCGGCGAGCCAGCGGCCCCTCCTCGGCCAGCGCCGGGCGACGGGGAGGGCGGTGGTGTCCATGTTGCTGGCGGCACGGATTGCGGTGGCGGGGGTCGCCGGGCCCTCGGCCCTCGGCCTCGAGCGCGTGGCCAGGACCTCGTCGGTGTCCATCTCGCGAAGGGCCTTGTCGAGCGCGGCCTCGAAGTCTTGCATGCTCGAGAGGCGGGCCTCGGGCCGCTTCTTCAGGGCCATCTCGGCGATCTCGACGAGCGCTCCCGGCACGACCCTGGGGTCGAGCGGCGGGTGGTCGGTCCGGATGATGGCGTGCATCGTGTCGATGGCCGACTCGCCGGCGAACGGCTTCTTCCCGGCGAGCATCTCGTAGAAGACGAGGCCCAGCGAGAAGATGTCGCTCCGGTTGTCGACGGTCTGTCCCATCGCCTGCTCCGGAGACATGTACTGCGCCGTTCCCACGACGAGGCCCACGCCGGTGAGCCCCGTGAGCGGCTTGCCGCCGGTCTCCTCGATCTTCGCGAGCCCGAAGTCGAGGATGCGCAGCCGGCCGTCCTTGCTCAGGATGAGGTTCGCGGGCTTGATGTCGCGGTGGAGGATGCCGGCGTCGTGCGCCGAGGCGAGGCCGCTCGCGGCCTCCTTCACCCAGCGCGCCGCGGTGCGGGGCGCCACGGGGCCGCGGAGCAGCCGCTGCTCGAGCGTCTCGCCGTCCACGAACTCGTAGACGAGGTACGGGATGTCGTTCCCTTTTCCGCCGCCTCCGATGTGGCCGACGTCGAAGAGGGCGACGAGGTTCGGGTGCGACAGCTGCGCCACGGCGCGGGCCTCGATCTCGAAGCGGGCGATCCGGTCCGGTGTGGCCGCGAGCTCCTTCGGGAGGATCTTCATCGCGACGACCCGCCCGAGCGTGGTGTCCTCGGCGCGAAAGACGTCACCCATCCCGCCCGCTCCTATCTTCTCGAGCAGGCGGTAGCGGCCGATCTGGGAGCCGGTGGACGGGTTGCTGGCGGGGCCGTTCGTCATAGCTTCGGAGCGGGCACGGGGCAGACCGGAAACATCGCCCTGACGCCGTGAAACCGTCCACCCAGTTTACATCGCGGCGCTAAGATCGTGGCGTGGCGAAGCGTCCCCAGATCGTCGGCTGCACCACGTCGCCTTGCACGTACCGGGCTCTCTTCGACGCCGTCCAGGACATCATCTACATCCGCGATCTCGGCGGCGTCATCCTCGACATGAACCAGGCGGGGCTCCGCTTCCTCGGCAAGTCGAAGGAGCACGTGCTGGGGCGCACGCTGCACGGCGACACCGCGGACGAGCGCGCGATGAGCCTGATGGAGACGAACCTCTCCCTCCTGGAGGCCGGCGCCGACCGCTCGACCGTGGAGCTCTCGGATGCCGACGGGCGGCGCTGCCTCTTCGAGGTGACGACGACCGGCATTCGCGACGCCGCCGGCCAGCCGATCGGGGCCTACGGAATCATGCGTCCCGTCCAGGCCTGGAGCGGCACGACCGCGCCGGTGCGCGTCGCGTCGGGTCTCGAGCAGACGACGCCCGCCCCGATGACCGGGCCGGAGGAGATCAGCTCGTGGACGCCGGACGACTGACGCCGGACCGGAAGAAGCGGCCGTCGTAGGAGATCATCGGTCCTTCACGCGGATGACGAGCTTCTCCGCGGTGTGGGTCTCGGAGAAGCGGACGACCTTCGTGTCGACGAGGCCGGCAGCCTTCCCGGCGTCCATCACCTGCTTCTCGGTGATCGCCGCGACGCCCTTCGGACGGATCACCCAGAGCGCCCCGTCGCGGGCCATTCTCGGGATCAGCTTCTCGATCTGCGCGAGGTGCGCGGCCTTCGAGGCGCCCAGGAAGATGAGGTCCGCGGGGCCCTTCGTCACGACGGTCGCCCGCGTCCCGAGCTCGGTACGGAATGCGGCGTCGTCGACGTCGACGAGGAGCGCCGTGACGCCCTCCCTCACGCCGAGCTTGTCGAGCCGCGAGCGGGGAGAGCGGATCTTCACCGCCCACTTCGCGGCCTCGACGCCGAGCTCGAAGGCCGCGACGCCGTCGGGGAAGGTGATCGTGAGAACGCCGTCCGCATCCGCAACGCCCGTGATCGACGCGAACGGGATCTTCAGCTTCAGGTCGGGCGAGCGGAACAGGAGCGTCTCCGATTCGAGGAGCGCCCTTCCGGTCGCTTCCGTTGCGCCGAGGCGGGTGCGGCAGACGGCTTCGTTCCCCATCAGGCGTATTCAGATCGAGGATACCGCCGGGCGACGTTCCCGCGTGACCGTGGTTCGCAGCGTAGAGGACGCTGTCGGTGTAGGTGATGTAGGTGTAGCGCTCCGCGGCGGGCCGTCAGCACCCGCGCCCCCTCACCGCCGCGGCCTTCGTGGGCGGTTCGGGCGTCCCGGCGGGGACGCGCGGTGCGGCGCTGCCTGTCGGGGGAGCGTCGACGACCCGGGGCACGCCGCCGAAATACCGGCTGAGCTCGCTGACGCGCCGGAACGCGGCGAGCGGCCCGGGGGCCGCGTCCGCGCCGATCGTCGGATTCAGGACCGTGTCGATCCATTCGTTCAGGCCCCCGCGCAGGAAGGTGACCCGGCGGAGGCCGAGAGCTTGCAGGAGCACCCAGGCCTGCGCGGCGTGCGCGCCGCCGTCCGAGACGAGCACCACCGTGTCGGTCGCGCGGAACGGCGTCGACGCGAGCGACTCGAGCGCGATCCGCTCGGCGCGCGGGAGGTGATAGACGTCGAAAGCCGCCGCGTCGCGCAGGTCGACGACGCGCAGCCCCGGTTTCCGGTCCTTGATCCAGGCCGCCAGCTCGAGCGCCGTGACGTGATCCTCCTCCCGCGCGATCGCGGCCGCGACCCGCTCGATGTCGAGCGTGGCGTGGCGCGCGCGATACGGGCTGCCGGCGAAGAGGGCGAGGGCGCCGCCGAGCGCCGCGCCACCGGCCAGGACGCGGCGGATGGAAACGCCGCTCAACCCGTCCGCTCCCGTCGCTCCCATCGTTCGACGCCGCGGAACGCCAGGAGGGCCAATGCGACGACCCCCGCGACGACGATGCCGTACGGGACCCCGAAGAGCTGCGGGAGGATGGCAGCGCCGCGCGCGGTGCTGCCGTGGAAGGCGCGGAGCGGCTCGAACGCGAGGCCCGTCGCCAGGACGCCGCCGAGCATCCCCAGCATGACCGCCGCGCCGTCGCCCCGGCCCGTCGCGGCGGAAACGCAAGACGTGCCGGGGCAGAGCCCGGCGACCACGAAGCCCGCGCCGAAGAGCGCCCCGCCGGCGAGCTGCGGCAGGAGAAAGGTCTCCGGCACGTTGACGAGCCCGAGGTCGAGGATGCCGAGGTGTGAGAGCCAGAAGACGCCGAGCATCGCCGTGACGATGGCGCTGAACATCACCTTGAAGACGGTCAGGTCGGTCAGATAGAACTGTCCCGCGAGCCGGGGCGCGCTGCCGAGCCCCGCCCGCTCGAGAGCCCAGCCGAAGGCGACCCCGAGGAGGAGCGCCGCCACCAGCGCGCCACGGGGGCCGAAGGCCCCGAGCTCGTGGAGCGGCCCGATCACAGCCAGGCCCTCTTCACGAGCGGCGCGAGAAGGTACGCGCCGGCGAAAGCGGCGATCATGAACAGCCAGCTCCCGACGCTGAGGAGAGCCCCACCGGTCAGCGCGAGGCCGCTCGTGCAGCCGCGGGCCAGCACGGCGCCCACGCCCATGGCCGAGCCTCCGAGGAAGGCGAGCGCGAGCCTCGGCCCCGGCGCCAGGCGCGGGCCCCGCTCGATCGCGAAGCGGAGCCGCCCCGCCGCGAGCGCCGACAGGAAGCCGCCGAGCGCGATGCCGGCGATCTCGAAGAGGAGCCATTCCGTCCACGGCCCTCCCCCTTCCAGGTGACGGGCGAAGAGCGGGCTCGCGGCGGCGCGCGCCGGGCTGGCGGCGGCGACCAGACCCGCGGCCCCGCTCGTGAAGGCCCCCGACGCGCCCAGCCCGCGCCCCATCACGACGAACGCGCCGAGAAGGACGAGGCCGAGCCCGGTCCCCGCGACGTACGGATCGGCGTAGGGCCTCCCGGCGCGCTCCGCGTTCACTTGCGGACGACCTCGGCCGGGTTCTCGACCGGGTGCTCCGGATGCCGGGACCAGTCCTGGAACGAGCCGTCGTAGAGGAGCACCGGGTGGCCAAGCGTTCGCGCGGCGAACAGCACCGCGGTCGCCTGCATCCCGATGTGGCAGTACCCGAGGACGGTGTCCCCCGGCTCGACGCCCGCCTTCGCGAAGAGAGCGGCGAGCTCCTCCTTCGACTTCAGCATCAGGCCGTCGTCGGTCATCGAGGTGAACGGGATGCTGGACGCTCCACGGATGTGGCCCGTCCGCTGCTTCTTCCCGTTCGACTCGCCGGTGTCGACGCCGTCGTAGAACGCGGCGCTCCGACCGTCCACCAGGGCCACGCCCTTCTTCCCGAGCCGCGCTCGAACGCCCTCCGCGTCGACGACGAGCGGCCGGATCTGGAGTGGCGACAGCCTTCCCGTCCGCGCCGGCGGCACCGCCTGCGTCACCGCGCCGCCCCACGCCACCCAGGCGCCGAGCCCGCCGTCCAGCAACGACGCCCGCCCGCCCAGTCCGGCGTGGTCGAGCGTGAAGAGGATCCGGGTTGAGGGCGACACCCAGTCCTTGCCGTAGTAGACGACGACGTGCGACGAATCGGAGATGCCGAGCGCCTCGAGACGCTTCCGGAGCTCCTCGGGCGGAGGCATCTCCAGGACGAGGCCGCTTTCGCTCCGGTCGGAGATCGAGACGTCGGGGAGCGCTGTCAGCCTCGCGCCGGCGATGTGGCCGGCCGCGTAGCCTTCCTTGTCGCCCACGTGGAGCAGCACGAGATCGGGATCGGCGAGGTGCCCGCCGAGCCACGCGGCCGACACGAGGAGCGAGTCGCGGGGCGTCGAGGCGGCGAGGACGGGGAACGCGCAGGCCACCGTCAGGCAGGCGAGGGCGAGCCGGATCGGAAGGCGTCGCCGTGGGGGTCGAACCGGGGCGAGCGTCGGCGATGAAGCGTTCATGGAGGTCTCCTCGGCCGTCAAGATGCGGCCCCGCGGCACGGGTGTCATGCGACTTGCAGCGAACGGGACCGCCTGCGCCGCGAGCCGGACCCCCGGGGTCGGCGACGCGCCGGGACGAGGTGAAACCGGTCGCGGCGTTGTGCGGATCGGCGCGAGCCCTCTACCATCCGTCGATGCGGCATGTCTGGCTTTCCTCCTCCCTGCTCGCGGCGCTCGCCGTGACGACGGCGTCGATAGGCGAATGGCGAACCCAGTCGACCGGCGTGACCGGACGGCTGCGCGGCGTCAGCGCCGTGTCGTCGCGCGTCGCGTGGGCCAGCGGCGCGAACGGGACGATCCTCCGGACGATCGACGCGGGAACGACCTGGAAAGCGCTTCCGGTGCCCGGCGCCGAGACCCTCGATTTCCGGGACGTCGACGCGATGAGCGAGAGCGTCGCGTACGCGCTGAGCATCGGCCCCGGCGAGTCGTCGCGCATCTACAAGACGACCGACGGCGGCGCGCGCTGGACCCTGCAGCTCGCGAACACCGACCCCAGGGTCTTCCTCGACGCGATGACGTTCCGGGACGCCTCGCATGGACTCGCGTTCGGCGACTCGGTCGACGGCGCGTTCGTCCTCTTCACGACGGCGAACGGCGGAAAGACCTGGGAGCGGATGCCGGCGGATCGTCTCCCGCCCGCGCTCCCGAACGAAGGGGCCTTCGCGGCCAGCGGCACGAACGTCGCGATGCATGGACGCGACCACGTCTGGATCGGCACCAGCGCGTCGCGCGTCCTCCGCTCCGGCGACGGCGGCCGCACGTGGACGGTCGCGACGACGCCGCTCGCATCGGGCCCGAGCGCCGGGATCTTCTCGATCGCCTTCCGCGACGCGAGGCACGGTGTCGTCGTCGGAGGCGACTACAAGAAGGAGTCCGAAGCCGTCGACAACGTCGCCGTCACGTCCGACGGCGGCGCCACCTGGACGCTCGTGAAGGACCACGGCCTCTCCGGCTTCCGCTCCGTCGTCGCCTGGGTGCCCGGAAACGCGCGATCGCTCCTTGCGATCGGTCCCTCGGGTGCGGACCTGTCCTCCGATGAGGGCCACACCTGGTCGCCGGTCGAGGCCGGGGGGTTCGACACGTTCGCCTTCGCGCCGGGCGGCGGCGTGGGCTGGGCCGCCGGTCAAGGCGGACGCGTCGCCCGGTTGCGGCTTGGCGAGGCGCCATGAGGCGAATCACGTCTACGCCGCCGCGGGGCGTGGGGGCGTCTTCGTCAGCACGGACGGCGGCGACACCTTCACGCGAGCGAGCACGGGGCTGAACGCCGGCACGGAGAGCCTGCCGGCGCCTTAGCCTGGCCTGGTGCGTCGGAACGTCGCCCTCGGTTCTCCTACTTGTGGCGGAGGAACACCATCACGAACTCGTGCTCGCCGGTGACCAGGAGCTCGTGACAGATCACGTTCTTCAGCCCTCGAGCCGCTTCCCCCATCTTCTTCTCGAGCGCCTCGATGCCGGCCGCGTCGAGATGCGTGACGACGCCGAGGTTCGCCGAGGAGAGGGAGACCTCGTAGCCGGGCTCGTCATCGCGGTAGCCGATCGTCAGGACGACCGTCCCCTTCGATTCGAGGAACTCGATGCCGACGCTCTTCGGCGCGATCTTGGCCGAGGAGACGAACGCCTCGAGCTGCGCGCCGAGGGCGTCCACGCTGTTACCGGCTCCGAGCGTGCCGGTGAAGATCTTGAACTTGCCGTGTTCCTGTTCGGCGATGGACATCTCAGCCTCCTCTGGCGGTCTTCTTGAACTCTTCCGTCGCGCGGACGAGCGCGTCGACGATACCGGGTTCGGTGGCGGCGTGGCCGGCGTCGGGGATGATCTCGAAATGCGCCTCGGGCCATGCCTCGTGGAGGTCCCACGCCGAGATGGCGGGGCAGACCATGTCGTAGCGACCCTGGATGATGAAGCCCGGGATGTGACGAATCCTCTCGATCTCGCGGAGGAGCTGGTCGGGCGGACCGAAGAAGCAGGCGTTGACGAAGTAGTGCGCCTCGATGCGGGCCAGGGCGATCTCGCCGGGGATGTCCTCCTCGGCCGGCGGCGTCAGCTGGGGCACCAGCTGCGACGTCCGCTCCTCCCACAGGTTCCAGGCCAGCGCCGCCTTGCGCTGGGTGGCGGCGTCGCCCTCCGTGAGGAGGCGGTGGTAGGCGCGCATCGTCGAGCCGCGCTCGCGGGGTGAGAGGCCGGCCACGAACTCGGCCCAGCCGTCGGGGCAGATCCGGCGGAGGCCGTCGCCGAACGTCCAGGCGATCTCGGCGGGACGGCCCAGGAAGATGCCGCGCAGGATGAGGCCGGAGGTCCGGTCGGGGTATCGCTCGCCGTACGCGAGCCCGAGGGTGGAGCCCCACGAACCGCCGAAGACGAGCCACTTCTCGATGCCCAGCTTCAGCCGGATCTGCTCGGCGTCGTCCAGGAGGTCCCAGGTGCTGTTGTCCCGCAGCTCGCCCAGCGGCGTGCTCTTGCCCGAGCCGCGCTGGTCGAAGAGGACGACCCGGTAGAACGCAGGGTCGAAGAAGCGGCGATGGGTGGGGGAGAGGCCCGCTCCCGGGCCGCCGTGGAAGAAGAGGACGGGATAGCCGTCCGGATTGCCGGCCTCCTCGACGTGGATCTCGTGGAGCGGAGAGACCGGGAGCCGGAAGGAGCGATAGGGCTCGATCTCCGGAAAGAGCGTCAGCACTCGGGGAGTGTAGCCCGGGTAGACTTCCGGTCCATGTCCGCAAGAAAAGACGAGAGTCCCGCGACGGCACCGTTCCAGCCCTACGTCCCCGACTCCGAATCGCCCGCCGAGCTGACGTTCCGGGCCGTGCTGCTCGGATCGCTCCTCGGCATCGGCTTCGGCGCGGCCTCCGTCTACCTCGGGCTGAAGGTGGGGCTCACCACCTCGGCCTCGATCCCGATCGCCGTCATGGCCATCACGATCCTGAAGAAGCTGGGCAACTCGACGATCCTGGAGAACAACATCGTCCAGACGACGGGCTCGGCCGGCGAGTCGATCGCGGCGGCGGTCGTCTTCACCATTCCCGCGCTCATCTTCCTCGGCTACCCGATGAAGATCCCCATCACCTTCCTCATCGCGATCACGGGCGGGGTGCTCGGCGTCCTGATGATGATCCCGCTCCGCCGTTACCTGATCGTGAAGGAGCACGGGACGCTCCGGTTCCCCGAGGGGACGGCCTGCGCCGAGATCCTGATGGCCGGCGAGAAGGGCGGCACGAGCGCGAAGAAGATCTTCCAGGGGATCGGCGTCGGCGCGATGTTCAAGCTCTCCACCACGTTCCTCGGGCTCTTCAAGGGGCGGGTGGAGCGGGCGCCGAAGTTCTACCCCGGCTCGAACCTCGAGATCGAGACGTCGCCGGAGCTCCTCGCGGTGGGCTACATCATCGGCTACGAGACGAGCATGATCATGGTGGCGGGCGGCCTCCTCGCGTCGCTCATCCTCGCGCCCATGGTCATGTTCTTCGGCGCGCATCTCGCGGAGCCGCTCGCGCCGGCCACGAAGCTGATCAAGGACATGTCGTTCGGCGACCTCCGCAGCAACTACATCCGCTACATCGGCGCGGGCGCGGTGGCCGCCGGAGGCGTGTTCGGGCTCGTCCGCGCGGCGCCGGCCATCTGGGACTCGCTCACGGCCTCGATCCGACAGCTGAAGGGCGCCATGGGTGGGGGGGAGGGCGCGGCCGTCCGCCGGACCGAGCGCGACACGCCGATCACGTGGGTCCTGGGCGGGTCGCTCGCCATCGTCATCTTCATCACGTTCATGCCGGTCTTCCGGATGAACATCCTCGGCGCGGCGCTCATCGTCGTCTTCGGGTTCCTCTTCTCGGTCGTCTCGGCGCGGATCACAGGGCTGGTCGGGTCGTCGTCGTGCCCCGTGTCGGGGATGACGATCGCCGCGCTCATCGGGACCTGCCTCCTCTTCCTCGCGGTCGGCTGGAAGGGCTCGGCCTACTCGTACGTGGCGCTCGTCGTGGGGGCCATCGTCTGCATCGCGCTCTCGAACGCCGGGACGACGGCGCAGGACCTGAAGACCGGCCATCTCGTGGGCGCCACGCCGCGGGCGCAGCAGATCGCGATCCTGATCGGCGTCCTGAGCTCGGTCCTGGCCGTGGGCTGGACGACCTACATCGTGAACCTCTCGCGGACGAAGACGAAGCCGCTCGCGACCCCGGTGGCCGTGTCGGCGGCAGCGATCACCAATGCCGAGGACGTGCTGGCGCCGAACGGCGAGAAGCTGGCCTTCGTGAGGGTGAGCGCGGGCGACGTGGCGACGCTCGAGCCCGGCAACTACCTGGTGGACCGCGCGTCGGGGATGGCGCGCTTCCAGCGGATCGACGGCATCGGCACGCCGGACCTACCCGCGCCGCAGGCGAACCTCATGGCCGTCCTCATCAACGGCCTCCTGGAGCAGAAGCTGCCGTGGGACCTCGTCCTCATCGGCGTCGCCATCGCGCTCTTCATCGAGCTGATGGGCGGCCACTCGCTGACGTTCGCCGTCGGCGTCTACCTCCCTCTCTCGACGACGATGCCGATCTACGTCGGCGGGCTCGTGAGGAAACTCGCGGACCGGGCGTACAAGCGGAAGCCCGACAACCCCGAGGAGGCCGAGGGAACGCTCATCTCGTCGGGCCTCATCGCGGGGGGCGCGCTGACGGGCGTCGGCGTCGCCATCCTCCACTTCTTCGACCTCGGCTTCGACGACGTCTACGACTTGCCGATGAAGATCGCGCTGGGGCCGCGGTTCTGGCCGAGCCTCTTCGAGAACGACCTCGTGCCGCTGATCGCCTTCGCCGGACTCGGCTACTTCCTCTTCCGCGGGGCGCGGGACGCGAAGGACGCGGAGCCGGCGTAGCTGGTGTCGATGCCTTACAAGAAAGGGGATCCCGAGCTCGTGAGGATCGGCGGCCCGTTCCGGGGCATCGACCCGTTCGAGGCGTGATCGGCGCGCGCGCCCGTCAGAACATCTTGCCGAGCTTGCTCGCGATGGACGACACCTTCACGTAGCCGAAGAACCGGCCGCTGCCGACGAGGCCGAGGGCGTCCGGGATCTTCCGGCGGGGGTCGTTCGTGTAGAGCGTGCCGAACGCGCGGCGCGTGAACTTCTGGAACGCGCGGTCGTACGGGTACCACCAGGGCATGGCGTGGGACGGCCCGAAGTCGACGCTGACGTGCTTGATGTTGACGAGCTCGTGGAGGCCGTAGAGCCCGTGGCTGCGGCCGAGCCCCGACTTCTTGATGCCGCCCCAGGTGGCCGTCGGCTCGCCGAAGGAGAAGAGGTGGTCGTTGATGGTGACGGTGCCGGCCTCGAGCTCCTCCGCGAGGCGCTGCGCGGTGCGGCGCGAGCGGGTCCAGCCGGACGCCGTGAGGCCGAAGATGGAGTCGTTCGAGAGGCGGATCGCCTCGTCGAGCGTCTCCACCACCTGGATCGGGAGGAGCGGCCCGAACGTCTCGTCGCGCATCACGGTCATCGACGAATCGACGTTCACGAGGACGGTGGGCGGGAACCAGTTCCCCTTGGCGGAGGGGCGCTCGCCGCCGAAGAGCACCCTCGCGCCCCGCGCCACGGCGTCCTTCACCTGAGCCTCCACCACCTCGCGCTGGCCGCTCGTCGTCATGGGGCCCATGTCGGTGGCCTCGGCAAGAGGGTCGCCGATCCGGATGGCCTTCGTCTTCGCGACGACCTTCTCGATGAAGGGCTCGGCCACGTCGCGGAGCACGTAGACGCGCTCGACGGAGCCGCACGTCTGCCCGGCGTTCACGAACGCGCCCCAGACGATGCCGTTCGCCGCGCGATCGAGGTCGGCGTCGGAGCAGACGATGGCGGGGTCTTTCCCGCCCAGCTCCATGACGCACCCGGTGAGGTTCTTCGCGGCGCGCTCGAGGACGCCCGAGCCGGTCTCGACCGAGCCGGTGAAGAGGATCTTCGCGATGTCGGGGTGCTCGATGAGGGTGTTGATGTCCGACCCGCCGGCGGTGACGACGTTGACGACTCCCGGCGGGAGGCCGGCGCGCCGGCAGATGTCGCCGATCTCGAGGCCGATGAGCGCCGTCGCGGACGCGGGCTTCAGCACCACGGTGTTGCCCGCGGCCAGGCACGCGGCCACCTCGACGAACGGGATGCCGAACGGGAAGTTCCAGGGCGTCACCACGGCGATGACGCCGAGAGGGTCGAAGCGGAAGCCGCCCGTCTTGTGCGCGAAGAGGATCTGCTCGTACTCCACGCCGCGCGGCGCGAGGAGCTCCTCGGTCTTGCGCGAGAGGTAGCGGAGGGTGTCGGCCACCGGCACGATGTCGACCGCGCGGGCCTCGCCCACCGGCTTCCCCTGCTCGGAGGCGATGAGCCTGGCGATCTCCTCGTGCGACGCGAGGACCTCTTTCAGGATCGCGGCCAGATACCGCTGGCGGTCGCGGACGTGCGTCTTCGACCACGAGCGATAGGCCTTCTTGGCCGAAGCGACGGCGGCGTTGATCTCCGGGATGCCGGCGCGCGTGACGGTGGCGAAGGGCTCGCCCGTGGAGGGGCGGATCGCCTGGAACGTGACGCCGGTGTCGACGTCCTGACCGTCGATGATCGGTTTCGTCTGGAGGGGACGAGGGCTTTTCATCCCGGAGGCTTCTAGATCATCGCGCCGCGGGTGATGGAGCCGACCTTCTGCATGTAGAACGCCACGAGCGCCTGCACGTAGTCCGCGAAAGGCGGGCAGACCACGCCGAACTGGGCGAGGTCGGTGGTGGCGACGGAGGCGTCGTAACGGCACGGGTGGTCGAAGTAGTCGAGCGTCTGCGACGGCATGCCGAAGATCGACTGGACCTGCTTCGGCGCGAAGATCAGCTTCGCGATCGGGAGCGGCACGGGGAGGTAGACGAACGACTTCCCGAGCGCGCGGGCAAAGTACTCCTCGATCTCGAAAGCCGAGCACGGGTCCGGGTCGGTGAGGTTATAGGTCTTTCCAACCGCGCCGTCCCAGGTGGAGAGCCGCGCGATCGCCTCGAGGACGAAGTCGACCGGCACCAGGTTCACCGGGTTCTCGCCGGAGCCGACCTTCATGAAGACGCCGGGCGACGGAAGGTTGCGGATGGCGTTGAGCGAGAAGTAGGGCCCGTCGAACTTCGCGGTGACGCCGGTCTTCGAGTCGCCCACCACGATTCCCGGCCGGTAGATGGCCGAGGGGAGGCCGCTCTCCTTGACGGCGACCTCCGCGAGGAACTTCGTCTCCTCGTAGAAGTTCTTGAAGCGCTGGCCCACGTCGAGGTCGGTCTCGCGATAGACGCCCACCGCCGTACCGCTGACGTAGGCGGTGGAGATGTAGTCGAGCCGCTTCAGGTGCTTCGCCTCGGCGAGGAACTCGACGACGTAGCGCGTCCCCTCGACGTTGATCCGGAGCCCCACCTCGCGCGCCACCGCGAGGTCGTAGACGGCGGCGAGGTGATAACAGCCCGTCAGCTTCTTCTGGAGGGCCTTGGCGTCGGTCTCGCCCATTCCGAGCCCGGGCGCGGTGATGTCGCCGATGACCAGCTCGAGCCGGCCCGCCGTCTGGGGATGCTGCTCGGCGAGCTCGTCGATGGAGGTCTTCGCCTGCTCGACGAACTTCTCCTGGACGAGGCAGACGAAGGTGGTGTGCGGGCGTAGCTCCAGGAGGCGGGGGATGAGCCGCGCGCCTATGAAACCCGGGAAGCCCGTGAAGAGGATCGTCTCGGAGGACTCGACGTGTTTCGGGTGAGATTTCGCAGGCGCCTTGGGCGCTCTTTTCATGCTTGCCATCGATTCGAGTCTATCGGAAAGGCAGGTGCTACGACGGCGCGGCCTTGCCGGCGCCCTTCGGCCCGAGCTTCCACCTCACGTAGGGGCGGGCCAGCCGCTTCATGACCGAGACCTTCATCTCGTAGAGCCCGCTCCGGTCGTTCTCCATCAGGCGCCGCCCTTCCTCGGGCTGGACGACGAGCGAGACGTCGATGGGGAGGACGCCGACCGGGATCCCCGCGCGCCGGCACGCCTCGTACTGGTACGCCATCACCTCGCGCATCGCCGAGGGCTCGGGCGGCGGCACGTCCGCGAGGTCGCTCCCGACGAGCGGCCGGAAGATGCAGACGGTTGGGAAGGCGCCCGTTTCGACGACCCGGTCGATCGCCTCGATCGTCCGCTCGATCGGCTCGAGCCCGGCGATCAGCTCGCCCGAGACGCGCCCACGCCCGAGCTTCTTCGAGGTGTAGGCCATCGCGTCGTAGAAGGCGTCCTGGCCCACGGTGGCCGCCTTCCCCGGGCAGATGCTGGCGAAGACCTCGGGGTCCTCGAACTCCACGCAGAACGAGAAGTGGTCGACGCCGGCGGCGATCAGCTCGTCGTACTCGTCGAAGCCGGCGCGCGGCACCGGCACCGCCTGGAGGCCGATGAAGCCTCCGACGCGGGCTTTCACGGCCTCGACGTAGGGCTTGGCGCGGATCAGCCCGTGGTGCGCTCGTTTCGTGGGGTCCTCCTCGAACTGGTAACCCGTGTTGAAGTGGGTGAAGACCGAGCCCGACTCGCGCTGCGCCGCCTGCGCCACCTCGACGACGTCGTCCAGGTTCTTCTGCCGCACCTCGGTCACGCCCACGTTCTTTCCGCTCGTACAGAACTTGCAGTTCTGCGCGGCCGGCCTCGCGGCCCAGTAGAAGCAGGCGTTCGAGAGGAAAATTCCCAGGTACGTCCCCTGGAGGACGCCCACCTGGGCCATCTCCGTGCCCCGCGACGTGGTCCGCCCGTACCAGGCCGGCTCGGGCGGGATCCGGATCGGATAAGCCGTCGAGTCGCGCGAGTCGAAGACGGAGAAGCTCTCGCCGGTCTCCACGAGCGCGAACGGAGAGGACGCCGCGAACGGCTCGTCCACCGGCACGTTCACCCAGACGTCCTTGGGATCGTCGGGAATCACGAGCTCGAGGCCCGAGCCGAGGCCCGCGCGCGTCCGCGTGATCCGGCGCGCCATCAGGCTGGTCCGGGCTTCCTCGTGAAGTCGAAGGCCCCGGCAGAAAAGCTCGATCTCGAGCTCGACCGGACTGAAATGGGCCATGGCCCCTCCCGCCGCCATCGTCACCCGCTCGGCGGCGCTGCGGTCTTGACGGGCATCATGACGATGCTCCTTCTCCAGGGAAATAGTGCGCCGGCTTCAGAGGGCCGCGAGCGCCTCGAGCGCGGCCAGGTCGTGGATGGTGAAGCCGGCCGGATGCGTCGTCACCAGCCCCTCCTTGCCCCAGCGGCTCATGACGCGGATCGCGGTCTCGATGGTGGTGGCCGTCAGGTCGGCGATCTCCTGGCGGGAGAGGGCCATCGGGATCTCGACGGCCTTCCCGGCTCCCGTTCCCGTCCGGTGGGCCAGCGTGAGGAAGAGGCGCGCCACGCGGTACTCCACGGAGCCCGTCAGGTCGGCGAGCCGTCGGGTCACCTCGATCTGGCGGAGCATCAGCCCCTGCAGGAGCCGCCTCGTGATGTCGGGGTTGCGGTCGATCGTCGCGAAGAACTCCCGCTCGGGGACGTGGAGCACGGTCGTCGGCTCGATGGCCACCGCCGTCCCGGGATACGTCGTCCCTTCGAACACGGCCACGGCGCCGATCGGTTCGCCGGGCCCGAACAGCCCCAGGATCACGTCCCGCCCTTTTCCGGCCTTCATCACCTTGACGTTGCCGAAGATGACGAAGGAGAGGTCGTTCGAGCGGTCGCCCTCCTCGAAGATCGTCTCCCCCCGGTCGAAGACCCGGACGCGGGAGTGCGACGCGAGCTGAGCCGTTTCGGAGGGCTTCAGGCACTGGAAGAGGGAGATGGCCCCGAAATGGGGGAGGGCGCTCGACTGGGTCACGGGAGAAGAATGACACGACCTGTGCCTCTCGTCCGAGCCGTGGCGCGGTGCCACAACCGGATGGGCCGTCCGCTGAACCCGCCTGGATGCAGGGCTTCGGCAAGCCTGCGCCAGCTGGCGAAGGAGACTGATCGGATCCAGTGTCGATTGGCCGGGACGCGGAGCACACCCGCTACGAGGTGACCTTCAACTGAGCACGTCGACCCCCTCGACCGGACCGCCTCAGGCGATCTCGACGTCCGTGCGCGTGAAGTCGCGGCCGATGCAGAGCAACGGACGGCTCGCGATGCGCGTGGTCGCGTACGTCATGCAGTCGCCGAAGTTCAGGGCCGCCGGGTGCCTCCCTTTCCCGAACCGCACGAACGCCTCGACTGCCACCCGGGCGTGAGCCTCTCCGAACGGTACGACGGAGAGACCCGCTTCCCGGACGAAGTGTGAGAGGAGCCGCTGCAGGGTCGAGCCTCCGCGAGCCGCGAGGACGATGCCGGCTTCCGCGAGGGTCGGAGCGCCGACGCCCGCCACACGTGCGGCGAGAAGCTTCTCGAGAAGAGCCTCGAAGCCTGGCTCCTTCAGCAAGATCGCGACGAGGGCCGAGCTGTCGACGATCACACGCCGTCAGGTCCATACCCCAGGAGGCGCTCACGTTCGCGCTTCGACAGGCGCTTGCCGCGAACGGCGCGGGGAACCTGCGGCCAGACCTCCTGCTCCAGAAAAGACCGGACGTTCGCGGCTCGGTCCTCCTGACGGGCGCCGAAAGCCAACCTTTCCTTTCTCTCGAGGAGCGCTGTACGGATCGCGCCCGTCTTGCTCTCCCCGGAAAGGGCGGCGACTTCCTTCGCGAGCTGATCCACACGGGAGTCCTTGATGTTCAGCGCCATGGTACCAGGATACCAGAAAGGTAGAACACACCTCATGAAGAACGGCAGGAGTCTCGGCTGCCTCCCTGGTTCAGGTCCGTCATCAAAGTCGAGAGAAGCCTCAACTTTCAACCTCTAGCGCTGACCCAATCCCGTACCCGAGCGCGTCGGTCGCCCGGTCGGCGAGCGCGACCTTCTGATCGCGTCGATCGCGCTGGAGTCACCCGTAAATATGGTAATATGGGAACGTGAAGACGACGATCGAGATCCCCGATCCCCTGTTCCGCCGAGCCAAGGCCAGAGCCGCCGAACGCGGCCAGCCCCTGCGGCAGCTGGTGGCCGAGGCCCTGCAGGAGAAGCTCGCGGCGAAGACAGGTCCGAACCCGTCTGCTGAACCCGCCTGGATGCAGGGCTTCGGCAAGCTGCGCCAGCTGGCGACGGAGACTCGGCGGATTCAGGCCAGGGTCGATGGTGCTTTCGAGGTCGTCGAGCCGGAGGACAAGGAATGATCCTGGATACGAACGCGCTGTCTGCGTTCGTGGACGGAGACGCTGGTGTCGGTGACGTCCTGCGCCGGGAGGCTCGGGCGGCGATTCCGGTCATCGTACTGGGCGAGTTCCGCTACGGCATCGCCTCCTCGCGCCATCGGCGGGCGTACGAATCGTGGCTCGACATGCATCTTGGCGGTTTCGACATCCTCGCGGTGACCGACGACACGGCGGCCGCCTACGCCGGCCTGCGGGTCGCTCTCAAACGAGCGGGCCGTCCCATTCCCGCCAACGACGCCTGGATCGCCGCGCTGGCGCTTCAGCACCGGCTTCCGGTCCTCAGCCGCGACCAGCATTTCGACGCCGTTCCGGGCCTTCGCCGGCAAGGCTGGTAGGCCGAACCGGATGCCGGTCGCGCGGCCCGCGAAGGGACTCGACGCGTCGACCGGTTCGATTCACACCTGCTTCGCCGTGGTCCCCGGGCGCGCCTCCGAGATCGCGTTCGTTACGACGGCCCGGGGAGGCTATCCTCCGGCGGGAGGGCCCGATGCTCGAATCTCTTGACGTCGCCAGCTTCACGCCCCGCCTGGGCGAGACGTTCATGCTGGAGGCGGGCGACGGGACGGAGCTGTCTCTGATCTTGTCCGAGGCCAGAACATGGGGATCGTCCGCGGGCGGGAAGCGCGAGCCGTTCCGGCTCCTCTTCCATGGCCCGGTGAAGCCCTGGGTGCCCCAGAGAACCTACAAGCTTCGCAACGAGTCGCTCGGGACGGAGGAGA
>Ga0154020_10002106_pt1 | contig 24223 bp, 11 predicted proteins | sample Klosneuvirus_201_FD_109709 | JGI IMG/M metagenome (GOLD analysis project Ga0154020, IMG submission 109709) | Active sludge microbial communities from wastewater, Klosterneuburg, Austria - Klosneuvirus_20160825_MG | ecosystem: Engineered > WWTP > Aerobic digester > Activated sludge | place...
ACTCCCGCAAATTCGAGCGTTTTGAAGGATTCAGGCAAGCAAACAGATGCGTCAATTCAACTGCGAGACCGAAAACGTGCAAAATCACGAGGAAAAACGGCCATTCGACGTGCGATAGCCCTGGAATACCACTGAGGCAGAAATAATCTGGTCCTGTCGCTCGCATCCCGCCTCCTACCCCGCAAATTCCGTTCAGTCCGAGATATCCATGCCTCTTGAATTCCGCTTTTTCCTGTTGCCCGCCGGGCTACTTTCGATTTTATTTGCTCCACGACTTCTGGCAGAAGACGCGGCGTTTGATTCCAGTCGGTTCGAAATCACGGAGCTGACTACCAACCTGATTCAACCCATGGAGCTTGCCGTTGCGCCAGACGGAACCGTGTTCTTTATTGAACTCAGCGGTAAGCTGAAATCTTTCAATCCGGTTGATCATCAAGTCACTCTGGTTGGCAAAATCACAATCACGACTGAACAGGAAAACGGACTCATTGGACTGACGCTTGATCCAAACTACTCTGACAACCATTGGATCTATTTGCAGTATTCTCCACCGGATTTTCCCGGTCAGCACATCAGCCGCTTCACACTCGTCGATGGTAAGTTAGATCTGGAGTCCGAAAAACTGTTGCTGAAATACGAAGAGCAACGCAAGGAATGTTGTCACCACGCCGGTTCGCTTAGTTTTGGACCGCGCGGCGAATTGTTCATCGCGTCCGGTGATAACACGCATCCGCATGGCGATTCGCAAGGCTTCGCTCCGATTGATGAACGTGCCGAGAAAGCTCCCTGGGACGCTCAAAAATCTGCTGCCAACACGAACAGTTACAACGGCAAAATTCTGCGTATTCGACCACTGGCTGATGGTACGTATGAGATTCCTGATGGAAACTTGTTTCCAAAAGATGGATCAAAAGGCCGTCCGGAAATCTATTGCATGGGATGTCGCAATCCTTGGCGCATGACGGTCGATCAGGAATCCGGAATTGTGTACTGGGGAGAAGTCGGTCCCGATGCCGGAAGTGATGGACCTCGCGGCCCGCGCGGTTACGACGAAATTAATCAGGCAAAGACGGCAGGCAATTTTGGTTGGCCGTATTTCATCGCCAACAATCTTCCCTACGCGGATGTCAATTTTGAAACAGGCGAAGTGGGAGCGTTGTTTGATGTGGCTGCTCCGGTCAATGAATCGCCTAACAATACCGGAGAAAAAACGCTGCCGCTGCCGACGTCGGCGTTTCTGTATTATCCTTACAGTGATTCGCTGGAATTCCCGGAACTCAACGGACCCGGTGGTCGAACCGCCTGCGCGGGACCTGTGTATCATTATTCTGAAGCGTTGCAGTCGAACGTAAAGTTTCCCAAAGAGTTTGATCGGTCACTGTTTATCTATGAATGGTCGCGGCATTGGATCAAGGCCGTGCATCTGGATGAAAATAATGATTTGGCCGGGATCAAGCCGTTCATGCCGGAACAAAAATTCGTGCGACCGATTGATATGGCGTTTGGTCCCGAAGGTGCATTGTACGTGATTGAGTACGGTGAAACGTGGGGCGTGAACGCTGATACGCGGCTTATTCGCATCGATTATGTGCGAGGCAACCGAACTCCGGTGGTCGTGGCATCCGTTGACGATAACATCGGGAAAGAGCCGCTGACAATGTCCGTGTCCAGTGAAGGAACATTTGATAAGGACTCGAACGACGCATTGAAGTATGAATGGCGTCTCATCAATACGGTTGATCAGCAAGCGACACCAAAGATTTTTTCCATCGAGCCCGCCGCACAGATCACAATTGCGGAACCAGGCATCTACAATCTGGAACTCGTCGTTACGGATTCACACGGAGCCAGCCGCTCTGCAGCGGTCCCTGCTGTAGTGGGAAATGAACGTCCCGTGATTCGATTCACGAAGCCGCTGCCTGGTGATTTTTTCGATACCGAACAACCGATTCTCTACGAATTATTCGTGAAGGACGCAGAAGACGGCACAAATGACGACTATGAAATGGACGAAAACGACGTGCCTGCCATCGATCCAGATTCACCGGGTCGTGTGAGTGTCAACGCAGTTTTCAGAGACGGGCCGTTGCCATCGGCGGATGCAGCGACAACCGCAAAAGATGATGGACCGATCGGCCTGCGACGCATGAAGTCGAGCGACTGTTTCAACTGCCATGCCGTCGATCAAAAACGCGTGGGTCCGCCGTTGCTCGACATTGCCAACAAATACCGCGACAAAGAAGGCGCGCTGGAGGCATCGATTGAACGTGTCATGAAAGGTTCAACCGGTGCCTGGGGCAAGATTCCGATGATTCCGCATTCGCATCATACCACCGATGAAGTGCGTGATATGGTGAGTTGGATCTATAGCCTGAAGCCATCAGGACTCGTGCGTGTCTTCAGCGGATTCGTTGCTGAGATCCCGGTTGACGCGAAAGAAACTGCGACTCCCGGCTATTATCGTCTGGAAGCGACATACACCGACCGCGGTGCCGGAGCAATCCCGCCATTGTCGGCCTCAACCACTTTGCTGCTGCGACAGAGAACCGTTGAAGCGGAATCCGCAGACGAGATTCATGGACCACAAGTTCTTGGCTCGGGTAACGCGAGCGGTGAAAAATTCATTGGGGCCATCAATCACGGACACTTTCTGCGATTCAGTAACATCACAATGGACGAAGTTGGCAGCATCACTCTGCGAATTTCCTCAGCTGGATCAGGTGGTCAGATTGAGGTGCGACTTGACGAGCCTGATGGAGAACTGATTGCCTCCACGACGATCGAAGTGAACGGGCAGTGGGAAAAATTTTACGATCGCAACGTCGAGCTAAAACATACGTCAGGTCGTCATGATGTTATCATCCAGTTTGCCCATCCACAAAAAGCAGGTGGGCTAATGAACTTAGATTCCATTCAATTTGATCGATAGGAATCCGCGTGATCGAACATGCTTTTCGATCTGTGGTCACCGAAGTGCTTGCCAATTCACGGGACAACAACCTCGTACAACATCCTGGCTTTGCCGTTGTCCGCAATCGATAGCGGGATAACCAATTCGCCTGTGGCAGTCGTGGTCGTTTCAATGGTCCCAACTCGTTCGCCCGCAGTATCTAATGCATACACCACCGCACCCTTCGCCTCGGCGACACGCAGCGTCATCGTTGCTCGGCCAGCAGCAACCAAATGAGGCAACCGACCCCAATCGAGCAGCACTCGGCGGCTACCATCAGCGTAGCGGGCCTCGGAGTTTTGCAAATCGGTTAAATGTGTTACCAGCAACCGCTTGCTCCCCACGATCGGATTCTGATCCAAACTGCTAACCCACACTGTGGCATCGGTATCTAAAATCTCAATCGTTGCACTCTTGGTGTTGATTACTGTTCCCGCAGGCGCGAATCCGCCGGCTGTCCGGGCCGTATCGAGAATTAGAGTATTCTCCGGCGCATTGATCGTTACCTCACCATTGTCGCTTTGAAAACAACTCGTCGCGATGTTGGTCGCGTTACCCGCATCGAGCCAACCGAGTTGATGCAGCTTCGCAACCATCCCTTCAGTGGCATTGGCATCCAAGGGATCAAACGCACCGCCAACGAGCGGCAGTTCGACTTGTTCGCCGTCCGGTAAGGAACCCACTGCAGGCTTACCATCCGCAGGCTTACCATCCGAAACAGTCCAGCCAACGCGCGTGAGCCATGCCATGCCATCCCAGGCGGGAGTTCTGTCGTGAGATGACGGCGGATTCTTCAGCAATTGATCTTTGGTCGCGGTGATCGCGAACGAATGCTTGGCGGGTTGAATGTCACCTCGCAAGAACAAACACAAACTGGCTCGTTCGGCTGCCTGATTCAACGGGTCGGCCGCAACGTCAAAATAGTTCAGCGGTCCCGGCTCGACGATGTTGCTTCGATTATGTGCATAAGCAAATCGCCACACGCCGTCCCAATCCTGCAAGGCTCCGAGCGCTCCGGTCAAAATCCCGCCGACTCCGCGAAAACGACCGGGCGAGGAGTAGTTGAACTCGGTGATCGTGAATGGCTTTCCATACAACCGGGTGAACGCACAGTTTCGACCACCCGGCGCACCTGCTGCGATCGGGCTGGTGTTTGGACAACTCGATGGCAACCGCCAAGGCTGTTCCAAAAACCGGGGATGATCCACGTAAAAGTGATCATCAACATAATCAAACTCCGCCCGAACCGCTTGCATCTGTAGCGGGTTGGTCCAGGCGTTCATGTCCGTCAACAATGCCTGGCAGTGCAATTCATCATGCAGAAACGCGCGAGTACGCTGAAAGAAATCCTGTTCAATCTCAGCCAGGAAAACATTGAACTGGACCGTCGCCGGTGAGTTGCCGTACACATTCTGCAGCGGCACGTTGCCTCGCGACGGATCTTGATCTTCGGGCAACTTGCCGATCGCCGACACCAACGATTGACGATCTGGATAACGCTTGCCCAACCATTGGTTCCAAGCCGATTGCCAATCGTCGCGAAGAGGGCCTTCCAAACGGCTGATAAAGTTACCCGGATTGTCTTCGTTAACCAGGCTGATCCACGCCAACGCCGGATCATCCGCATAGCTGAGTTTGGTGTACGGATTGACGTGCGTGAGCAATTTGCGCGCGAACGCTTTGAAATCGTTGTAAGCATTCTCGTTGACATGCACCGCCATCTTGTACTCATCCATGCCGATATCGCCCTGCTGGCCCTTTTGATTCGGATAAATCACCGAAGCGGACACCGGTCGCGAAACGAAAAGGTCGGTCGTGACATAAAGGCCACGCTGTTTCAGCGCCGCAAACAAGTAATCGAGTTGATCGAGTTTCTCGGGCTTTAATCTGATTTCATTGCGTCTGCTTCGATCCACCAGTTCGCTTTCGTAGTGATGGATTCGCAGCGAGTTGTAACCAAGTCGCCGCAAGCGGTCGGCCAGGGCATCGGCGACGTCGTGGTCAATGTAATGAGCCGAAAAGCAAAGATTGATTCCATAAAACCTGGCCGCAGTGGCCGGTTGATCCGCGAATGCAAACCTACCATTGGGGTTGACGATGACGCGGCCCAGCTTGCCGGCTGGTGAATGCTGAGGAATCACGTCGCTAAAATCGAGTGCCGATCCCGGTTTGATGTCCAAAACCACGTCCAACGGTAGCCAGTTCGGTCCAGCGACAATGGTGATAGGTTTGTCCTCTTCAACATTCAATCCGCCGTCGCCAGTGAGAGTAAACGCAATGGACAGCGATTTGCCGGCAGGCCAAATCTCCGCTGGGTTCGATTGCGGTCCGATTCGTAGCGAAAACTGTTCGCTCCACTGGCGGTCATCTTGCAGCAGAACCTGTGTCGGTTGGTCAAAGTTCAAGTGCAGTGATGTTGCGCCGCGTCCCGAAACCGTGAGCGAGCTGACGGCCCCCGAATGCACCGCAGTACCCTTGAATGCGGCGGGAAACGGCTTAGCTGTATCGTCAGCGGTAAACTCACCGCTGCCCCAGACATCGGTCGGCAAACTGAAGTTGACGTGCAGGCTGTTCAGTTGGATGTCTTCTGTGGCCGTCAAGCGATACTGGAAATACGGTTGCTCGTTTTTGGTCGAAAGCTGCAATTGAACTTCGACCACCTTTCCGCTTGCAGAAACAATTTTGCCTTGATGCGTTGTACCACTCAACACTTGCCCCGCTTTCGCCTCGCCCATCGACGAGGACTGCCAATCGTGTTCGAACAGCCCAGGGATCAGTGTCGCGACCTCCTTGCCAGCCCGCTGGAGGCGAACTGAGCCAGCCGGCGACACGACCGCGTTCCAATTCGGCGGCGCTGCCGAGGCATCAGCCCCTGTAAGTCCAGTACACAAAAACAAGACTTGTGCAATTAGAGCAAAACGAGGCAAAGCAAGTGATATAAATCGCATTGAGATTGTTCCTGGCGTCAGCTTTCAGCGGGGCCTACGCAGGCACCGCAGTCACAACAACTACTTGAGACTCTCCAAATAGGCGATGATGTCGGCGAAGTTCTGGAGCGTCATGCCATCGGCGAGGCCGTTGGGCATGGGCGAGAGGTTGCTCGTCACTTGCGCTTCGATCTCGTTCGCGGCAACGGAAACGATCTTGCCGTCCGGAGTGACTAGCTCAATCCCGGACGGCGTCTGGTTTCTGATCATGCCTTGATGGATCAAGCCATCGGTAGTTTCGACTACCACAACCTCGAAGTCGATCAGTATCCGATTCGAAGGTTCGAGGACTGAACGGATCAGTTCGCGGCGCGGATACCTGGCTCCGACACCCAACAGGTCAGGACCGATGTTGGCTTCTCCGACTCCACCCACGACGTGACACTTAATGCAGCCGATCCCCTTGGTGTTGGCAAACAGTTGCTGGCCGCGTTGCGGTTCGCCGTGGTGGTCCCTGGCATATTCCGCGTAAGCAGCGGGTTCCAGCTTTGCCGGAGGTACTTCACGCAAAAAATTGAATTGGCTGTTCGTGGCAAAGAGCTTTGTCAATTCCCGACGAACAGAGGCAGCCAGCTCGTTTCGATCATGCATCGTGTGAATGTCATTGCGAATCACGTCAGCCAGTCTGACGAGCGTGCTGCACGCGGCAACCTGGGTTTCTTTGTTGCTGTCAAGCAAAGCGGTCAGGTAGCACGGAAGTGCTCGCTGATCCGGCGCGGCCGCAAGTGCCTTTATGACCTGACAGCGAGTTGCTTCATCGGCGACGTCTGCAACCACCGACAGCGCTGAAAGCGCAGCTCGCTGGACCGACATGTCAGGATCCTGCAGCAGGGGAACAATGCGGGATGCGATATCGTCGCCATGAACCTGAGCGTAGGCATCAATGGCCTTCGCTCGTAGCAGCGCGTGCGGATCGTCTAATCGTTTCGCGATCGCCTGTTTGGCCTCGTCGCCGCCCATGTACACGAGCGCATCAAGAGCGATGGCAACCAGGTTAGCGGGTGCATCGTTGGTCAGCGCGATCTGGGTGATCTGTTGGCCGTACGATGTGGCATCGCCTGCGACGACCGCTCGCAGCGCCGCTTCTCGCAACGGCGCGCCGACGGCGTTGTCAGCGGCAAGTCGTAACAGCGATGGAACGATTTCAGTATCTTTCACATCAGCCAACAACTGAATGGCTCGCAGCCGAACTTCCTGATCGGCATCGTCAGTGACCATACGGCGCACCTTGGGCAGCGCGTCGGGTACGGGGACTTCGCGCAGGATATCCAACGCCGCGATGCGAACCTGGGGCGAGTCTTGTTGCAGACCGGCCGCAATCGCTTCCAATACGACAGCGGTTGCCGCCCACGTATGTTCCTGCGGCCGCGCCGGCTGCCCGCCAGCGGCCTTCCCACCCCACCAGCCACCGGTATACGGATCGGCCTGGCGATGAACCCTGGCCAACGCACGCAATGCGGCCGCACGCTCGGTCGGATCGGCAGCCTCGTGCAACCACTGGTTGAGCACGTCGATGGCAGTAATATCGAACACGCCTGCCAGGGCCTGCAGGATGCCATCACGAATTGGCTTGTCGGCGGTTCGTAAATGCGATAGTGCCAGCGGCCAGTTACCAATCGCCCGCAGCGCCTCCACAATCGTGAAGCACGCGACCACGTCTTGTTCGGCGAGTGCCTCGTAAAGTGCGTTGGCGCTGTCGGCTTGCCCGATGCGCCCCAGTGCAATCGCAGCTTGCATGCGGACTGCGGGGGCGGAATCTTTTAACGCCATTGCCAACTCGGCACACGCTGCTGCTACGCGGCGGTTGCCCAAGGCACGCGCCGCCTGACTGCGAACTTCGGCGTTGGAATCTCGCAGCGCGGCAATCCACTCGCGCGTCGGATCGTAATCCTCCAACTCGTTCATCAGCGCGTTCTGCGTCCAGATCGCGTGGACACGGACTAACACTCGTTGATCGGACTTGAGCAACTCGGCAATGGGATCGACCGCCGCTTGGCCGTATTGCGCCAACCGCTGCTGCGCACGCATCCGTTCGTGATGCGAGGGATGAGCGAGTGCACGGAGTTGAGCGTCGAGTGGGTCCGCATCGGTGGCGCGAGCTGGTTCCTGCGGCACCTCATCGCCTACGTAGGTCACCCGAAACAACCGGCCAACCTTATCGGGCGTTCCACCACCCGCTTGATTCCAGTCGGCGACGTACATGTGCTTGCCGTCGGGACTGAAACAAAGATCGATCGGCCGGAAATCGCCTGAGCCATCCCCCAGCATGAAGTCGTCGAGTTGAGCTTCGAACGAGGCCCCTTTCTTCGTCAACGTATACCGCTCAATCTTGCTCTCGCCCCAGTCGCAGAAGAATGCGTTCCCCTGGTATTTGGCCGGCCAGGCCGCTTCTCGATAACACGCTCCGCCACACGCCGTGCCGCTGCCGAATTCGCCGACCGGGGGCAGAAAGGGATTGCGATGGGAACGATAGTCGTACGGATAACCATAGTAGCCGGTGGGCACGTGATGAATGACCCGCATCCACCAACCGTAGTCGTCGTCGTTGTCAAACGCGAAGATGTTATCGAACTGATCAAGGGCCACATCCATGTTGTTGCGGATACCGTGGCTGACGATCTCCAGATGAGTGACGTCGGGACGCATCCGAAACACTCCGCCTCCTTCGAGCGTGATCGTGCTGCCGTCAGTTCCGACTGCCTTCGGAAGCCCCTTGTCACCCAACGCAACGTAGACAAATCCGTCCATGCCCAGCCGCATGCCGGATGGCACGTGGTTGTTCAGACCAAACAAACCGGGTGCATGGCCAAAGCTGTCGGCCAACTCTTCTCGCACGTCGGCAACACCGTCGCCATCGGTATCCTTGAGCATTGTGTAGTGGGGAGCATTCATGACGTACAGAGCGTCCTGATACCACAACATGCCAAACACGGCGGAAAGGTTCTCGCAAAAGACCGTCTTCACTGGAGGACCACCGTTCTTGTCCCAGCGAATCAGCACGACACGATCGATTGGTTCCGTCGCGGGACCTCGCATGTCCATGGGATCTTCACCAACAAACAGGTTCCCTTCCGAGTCGCACGTCACAGCCGATGGATGCTCGATATCAGGGACTCCGTAGACCAGGTCAACCTTGAATCCCGCAGGTACTTGCTGAGCGAGCGATTCAACTCCGTGCAACGCGAACAGTCCGCAGATCAACAGCCTGCAGGAACGATCCGAAATCATCGATTCACTCCTGACTAATGTGGCTGATCGACTTTGTACAAAGTGGCGTGTCGGGCAAATGGCTCGGTGGGATTGCCATGTCGCGTTGCATAAAACCAGATATACGCGATCTTGTTTGCGTTTTCAAATCCATTGCGGGTAAAGAAGTGCGTTTATCGTGTTTCGATCCGCTCATGTCTTCACGTGGTACTTCGATGTTCTCATTGATCGCAGATCAAATTCTGGACTAAGGGAACCATGGCAGGGTTGAATTTGCTGACGGGGAAGGGCATGATGGTCCACACGATGCAGGCTGGTGAGATTCCCTAATTTTCTGTTCCTGGATCCACTGTTTTCCTTCTTCATTTTTTTCCGAAATCCGCTGGTGATCATGGGACTTTATGCGGGCATCAGCTTTTTGCGATCCGACTGGCATGTTGCGGCGATAGAAGTCGGTTCGGACGGCTGCGTGCGTACACTGGAGAAGGACTGCCAATCGCTTCGAGACTTCGAATTGTTTGACCAGATTGAAGCAAGAGGTATTTTCGCCCCGTTGGAATCGTTTGGGGAACGCGGAAGCTGGTCTGAACATGGCGTCTGCGGTCGCGTGCATGACGCACTTAAAGAAACCAATTTTGCCAATTTTTACTCCGATTTCTGCACTGGCCGGTTGCGCCAACGTGTGTCAGGCTACATTGGAATCAGCCATCCCTATGGACTTTCACCGGTCGTGCGGCGGGCTTTGCCAGCTGTGGTTGACCGCGAACAAGTTGTCGCCAAGAGTCGGATGGTTCACGATGCAACGGTCCGGGAACTACAACGCAGCGACAAAGTGCCAGGATTGTGTGCGCTCGAGACACCGCTGGCGGTCGTTCTTGAACTGCTCTCAACAGGAAAGATCGACGCGCGGTCCGGGATGATCGCCTCCGCGATCATCATCTCGCCTGGTGTCAGAGGATTCGAGATTACGTCCATTCAGATCCAGCAAACTGCCGATTGTCTGGCGCTCGCTGTCACAGATTTTTGCGAATCGGTGAGTCTGGACGATTCACCGAATGATCGCCTCTTGAATGGCTGGAAGTGGAAAGGCAAGTTGGAAATCTTCCACTTTGGGGGATCGCGTGCCTGCGAACTCGCTGGACAAATCTCCAGAGCCCATGGGAATTGCCCGATGCATGAAGTCTCTGAGACCGACGCAGCCTGCGGCGTTGCGCGATATGCGGCTTTGTGCGGAGAGAGAAGTTTGGAGCTGAGGAATGGAGTGATAACCGGCCTGGACTGCACACTCGTGGCTCCCTACGCAATCGGACTTTGTGGGCGAGGCGAAGCTGACGGTGATTCATTTTGGTGCCCCCTGATTGAAGCGGGAGAACGGTTAGACAAGAAGTCTCTTGTGGTTCAGTTGGAAAATCCGCCCGATAAGGTTAGACTCGCAGAATGCCTCGCACGGAACCGTCAGCCTCACCAATGGGTTGTCGGTGACCAGGATCTCAGATGGCACTCAGAAGTTGATGTGGCTGGCGTACGAGGCGGTGAAGCTCATTGCCAGCTGGAGTTTTTGATTCAAAGTTCAGCAGGATGCTTGAGTTACGGATGGAGTGATCCCTTTGCGAAGGTGGAGTTGCGAAGTTGATTTGGTGACGGTTCTTTCGGACTTCACAAGATTATCGCTGCTCATTTACAGAATTCACTTGAGTGGAAAAAACTCAGCCATCCCCCATCCGGCGATGCCCCTATCCGGACTGTCCGGCGCACCAGCACAGCCAGTCTCCGGCGGGTGACGGCACTTGGCATGTCGCGGATCTGGTGTTTCTGTGCCTGGAATGTGGCAGACTCGCATATCAATGCATTACGCCAACGTGTTGTGAACTGAATCGGCCATTCAGCTACTGTTGCCGGAAATGTGGTAAGTGCCAGTTTCTTCGAGCGGCGGCGCAGGTGGCTCAGACTGCTGCAAGTCGCTGGCAATTGGCGCAGCAGTTTGATCCCGACTGGAGGTTTCAGGTTGAGAATGGCGGAAACGCGGAAAGCCACGCACGTCACAGAGCCGAGCCCGTTAGCGCCGCGACAGTGGCGACGCTGGATGAGAACAAGGCAACAACCATCGTCCCTCCTCGCAGTACTGAACAATCGATCGATAATCCAGTACTGCTCGAATGCCGCTTCCTGGACGGGTTGCTGGCAATTCACAGGGGAGGGGAGTACCTGAAGCTGCTACACCCCTTCGCGGACATCGTGAAAAAGGATCAGGCCAGCCCCGTGCTTTGGTCCGAATCCGAAGGCCGCTTGCTGGATAAAGCCGGTTGCAGACTACCACAGGTTCACTATCAGCCTGACTGGTTTCGTCCTTATCCGCCAGCCATGACGCAGGATCGCCGTTTTGCGATTTTCGCCACTCCGTATTTGTGTGCAGTGCTGGATCTCTGGACACTGCCGGGTTGGAGCGCCATTCAACAGCCACGCTGTGAACTTCTGTTCGCTTTCGATGAGAAATCTTCGGTTCGACTCGCTGCCGCGCCCGTACCACTGACTGTTCAGCCCTGGCCTCATAATCAAATCGGAGAGGTGGATCTGCGGCGTGACCTGCAGCCGAATCAGGTTGGACTGTTGCTCCGACATACCAACGATTCCTACTGGTGGTGCAATGTCAGGCTGGAACAGTTTTTTGGTGATGGCGGAGCGAATGCCAGAGCTGAACTGGCTGAATGCGTACGACTGGCCATTCGATCACAATTTGGTGACATTGGCGCAGATTCGGCGGACGAGGAGTTGAAAGCGGATCGAGAGAAGACACTGCCGTGGTGTGTTCGAATCCCGATCGAAGGGGAATCGGTCCAGGTCAACTGGTTTCAGGATCAATGCCTCATATTTGCGACGCCCGCCGGACATTGGCTGTGGTCCCGCGCCGACGCCTGCGCGGGTCGGGTTGTTGTTTCTCTTGACAACCCCACTGCCGGGCAGGATTCCACGACACAGGACGGCGAAAGCGCGGGAATCCACGGTAGTGACAACGCATTCTCTGGTGTCAATGACAGCGATGAAAATGACGGAGGGCTGTGGTCCCTGCCGAGTGGATCGTCGAAACCGGTGGAACTCGACAATCAGATTGCTGACCGAAAGAACTTTTCGTGGCAAAAACAGTGCCTCTTCTCGTCCTCCAGTTCAACAGTGAACAGGTTCGAAATCGCTTACACTGTGGATAAATGCGCCAAGACGCGCACGGTCTTAATAAGTCAACGTCGTCAGACAGAGAATTCCCGCCCGGTCGAGTCGTTAAAAAGCTGTCGCGGGCTGCTGTCGTGGTCTGCGCCGGATAGTCTTCAACACGAGCTGCTGTTTGTGTCTGGAAATGATGGGACGATTCATAAGCGAATTAATACACAGCACGAACCGATTCGTCTTCAAAATATGCAAATCGGAGACGTTAATGAAGTGGGTGGGCTTCAGTTTCTGGATCCACTGATGATACTTGTTCGCGATGATCCATCATCGCAAAATTTCTTTGAAGTGCGGTTGCGGACCCTGCGACATCCGAGTGATGTTGCCGTTGTGAGTGGGATTGAATTGCAGGCGGATCCTGTTGCCTGGTCGAATTTTCTTTTCACGTGTGAAACCGAGGGAGGCCGCGTTTGCCTGAAACGACGCGAGTTTTGCGTCATTTCCAACGGAACGAACATGCACGTGAGTGGTCGAAAGCCATTGGGACCACAGACGCATTAGTGATAAAAATGAAACAGGAACCATTGCCAGGCGAATGAATCAGGTATTCAACTTTTGGAATCTTAATCCAGCTGAAGAGAAGCGTGTTATGAGAATTCAAGAAATGCTCCGTGTACCAATCCTCCGCCTGACTGCGGCGGGGCTCTCTATCATGATCGTGGGCACCGTTGGGATCACGATCGCTGCAGCCTCGAACCGGGCAGACGCCGGAGTGTGGCAAATGCCATCCTTCCAGACTCTGGCTCAGGGATCGGTGCCGAAGTCCCGTGTTGGATCGCAAGCGGACAGGAAGATAGTCTACAAGGCCGCCGGGGTTGTTATATCGACGCTGGTGATCTCCTTTCTAAGTTGGTTTGTGGCGTATCCGACGTTCCTGCGGCAGGGGACGGTCTGGCCAGTGACTTTGTATGGCAGATGCACGGCTTTCGCGTGGTGCGCAAGTTGGTTAGTTGCTTTATGGATCTTCTGGGATGTGCTAAAGATTCGGCCTGAAATAAGTCTTTGGGAAAAAAAGGGATTGCGATTCACCTTTGTATTCGTTGCATTGTTTTTCTCAGGTGTTTCACTTTTGATCTGGCGGTCGGAAAAAAAAGCGTAGCTCAGATCGGCAAATTAAAGACGGTGACGCTTCCACAAGGCGGTGTCCATATCCTGTTAACACAAACTACACCAACTGAGTTTATCGGAGACAACAATGGCGGAGTACGATTTTCGTGGCGGGGCAAGTGTTGGGACAGATAAGATTGAAGAAGTCATCCCGACGCTGTTTATTGGCTTGGGGGGCACGGGAAAACAAATACTGACACGGCTCCGCAAGCGTTTATACGACAAGTACGGATCTGCGAGCTTTCCTTTCCTGAGAACAATCGCATTCGACACAAATGATCAGCTCGCGGACGGAGTGCCGACCGGGGAGGACGAAGCCGAATATGCCAACGTCCTGATGAAAACCGGGCAGGGCGAACTGTACAACGTTGAGATCGGAAGCAATGGATATCAGCTGGCACGGGCGAGCTTCAATCAGCGAAACGATTTGCGTTATCAGCAGTGGATGCACCCGGATTTCTTTGAACTCGTCGATGAAACCAGTGTGACTCAGGGTTCAGGGGCCTATCGTCAGGCCGGGCGTTTGGCCTTTGTGTCTCACTACAGGAACATTCAACGGGTGATTGACCGCGAACTTCAACAGATTCGAGCCTACGTGCAGGACAGAAACCGACACGGGGATGGCCTGCCGCTTGATGTCGATCAAAGGCATCTGGACGTTACGATCGTCACATCATTCTCCGGTGGAACCGGAGCCGGAATGTTTCTGGATATGGCCTATCTCGTGAAGGACATGCTGAGCATTGACCCGCAGGTTGATGAGAACCGAACAAATCGACTTTTCGATCCAGCGGGCGTCACGTCGCACGTAACTCTGATTGCAGTCATGCCGACCGCCTTCACAATCGCGGATACAGCCAAAAGGGACCGCTTTCGCCTGAATGCCTATGCCTCGCTGCTGGAAATGGAGTATTACAATACGGTAAGACCCGAAGACAACGTGTTTGTCAACGAGGGAGCCACACGTGGACGAAACGATGACGCCATTCAGTTCGTGTGCAACTGGAACGGAAGTGGCGAGGTGTCGATCCCGGGACGCCCGTGGAACACCTGTTATCTCATCGACGATGTGAATGACAGAAACCGCGGCGCTGAGCGGCAAACGTCGGATGTTCAGCAAATGGTCGCTGATTATCTGTTTCTCGACGTCGGTGCCAACCCGTTCGCCACGGAGAAGCGGTCGCTGCGATCCAACCATGCGGATTTGAGCACAAATTTCACCTTTGCTCCCGTCTATGATCCAAGAGACGGTGAAGATGGCCGGGTGGTGAACCAGCAAAGCACGCTGCTTTATGAAAACCGTTATGGTTGTTCCTGCAGTTCGTTTGGACTGGGCGAAATCTACATTGACCCTGAAAGAATGCGACGGAGCGCGAGCTACCGCCTTGCGAGCAATTTGATTCGTCAACGGTGGCTCGGAGACGTCAGTGCCCAAACCACTAACAGGTACAACGAATGGTCGCAACAGGATGTGAATTCACCCGGCCCCGGAACTGGTGACGCGGCGCTGGGTTATAGGCCAGATGACCTTATTAGCGCAATTCTGCGGGAAGAAGGGCAGGACTGGGAGGAATCCATCAAGCGAATCTTCGATCGTCTCTCAACGCTGAATCCGGGAAATACCGCGCCCGATCAGCTGCTGGCGAAGCTGTACTCCGCTCTGACAACCATCCGCAGTTCAATCGATGGGAGTCTTGATACAGAGGGGAAAGCTAAAACGGTTTGGCAGACCATGGATGACCGTGTTCGCGCGCTACGGGGGCGTGGAGGAGACATCGGCCCGCTAAGAAAGCGTCTTGATCAGCGAAGCCGATCCCGGGTGAATCACGTTGGCCTGCGCCCGGTTCTTCGTCTGCTGGAGGATTACACCAAAGAGCTTGAGGCCGGACGAAAATCCGCCCTTGGATTAGCCAAGCAGCCCGTTGGAAGTCCAGAGTCGATCGTTGCTCGATTGAGTGACTCCCTGCGAGTGCCTGCGCCTTGCCGCAGGATTGCGGTACGAATTGAGTTTCAAAAGGCCTGCGAAGCGGGAAGACGGGCGGCACTTCACTGGTGCCGCACCGCTGCGGCAAAATTGCTTGATGGAATTTACGCCGACGCGTTAAAGTTTGCCTCCCTGACGGAAGATAAGTCGCTGGGAAAGCGTTACGCGGCCTGGCGGGAGTTTCTCGACACGAGCGGCACGAACCAGCCGAGTGTTTGCATGGCACTGGATGCATTGTTTGAACAGTTTCGAAAGCAGCCAGGAAATGATCGCCGAATTCCGCTGGTCCCGGATTGGGATGCCATGCGATATGACCATGAAATCAACACCGAATTGAAGGACAGAAATCCCGATGTCGGTCCTGACGCGAAGCTGGTCGAATATTTCGACTGGAATCGCGCCGAGAAGTTAATTTTGGCGGCCCTTGGGCAGGAATGGGAAGCGTCAGACCGATGTGGCCTAATTGAACGCTGGTACGAAAAAAAGCAAAAAATTGCCAACTCAATCCCGGAAATTGCGAATTCCGCCCGTCTCGCCTGCAGCGGACCACTTGGTACTGAATTTGGGCTGGCCGAATGCTCCAATGGCAACGTGGTGGCGGAACTGATTTCTCGCGACGATTGCAACATACTGCTCCAAAAAATCGTGGATGCCAGTTCTCCGTATCTCCCCAGTATTCCCCGAGAACGGAGGGACCGAATCAAAGTTGTGTGGAAGAATATGCTGGGGGTCACCGGCGATGATTCGCGAACCATTGCGGAAAAAATTCAGGGAATTTCGCTCGACAAGTCAAATGACCTTGACCGTGATGCATTCAGTGCCCAAAACGACCGGTACGGTTTTGAGAAAGCAAAGCTCGTGTTCCACCGTGAATTGCGAGGGATACCAGTTCATTTCTACGGTCGGCTCGACCAGCTGCATGAGCACTACCACCACACCAAAATGAAGGAAGACCGCAAGACGTGCCACATCAGCTATCGTCAGGGCTTCGGGGATCTGCCGGATATTAAGCTGATCGATGACAAGGAATACAAGGAAATATCGGAGAACGCCATCGATGTTTATCGCGGATTGATTCTCCGTTTTATCCACTGCTGCGATGACAACATTTTCAACGTATTGGTTCACGACCGTTTTATGGACATTGAAATTCCTCTGGGCAGCCGGATTGGGCGAATTGTGAAACATGCCTGCTGCAAGAAGCAGGTTCGGGAGTTTCTTCGTGACCGCTGGGCCAAGTGGAAAGACCAGGTTGCCACGGCAGCCCATTATGCGGTTTTCTACAACGCCATTCAGCAAAACCTGATGCAGGTTGCAGATGTCATTCAGAAGGGCGGTGCCGCAGGCGTAATGACACCGCCGTCCAGGAATTGCCTGGAGAGACTTCTGGTCGATGCGGAACGAAATCTTCGGGAAGCCGAGAATGGTGAGGCCTATTTCGATTTGATGAGAGCGCGGGATCGGATGGATCGGGAATTTGACGCATGGAAAGCGTCTTTCACCAGCCTCTGCAAGCACATCAGGGAGACGTGTCTTGAACCGGCGAACCCTGCCTTACCAATTCTGCAGATGGTGAATGACCGGGTTAAGGACGTAAAGTTTCCGATTGGTGATGCTGGCAATAGGGCGAAAGGTCACCCGGATACCGGCCCGGAAGCGAGTAGTTATACTTCACGCGGTGCAGACTGAGGTACTTTCAGACGGAACGTTTTCCATGTCCTTTCTCCCCATGGCAAGGGGGAGAAGGTGGCCGACAGGCCGGATGAGGGGGCTGACATGGAGTAATACTCCGTGCGGCCTGGAATGAGGCTGTCAATTCTCGTTCCAGGGCTCCAGCCCTGGAACGCACTGCCCTGGAGGCTCCTGCCTTCAGTGACGGGTGCGATCTGTCCAATCCGGAGTTAATGCGGGGATTTTCAGATTCTTGTTGTTCAAAATGATAGGAGTCCAGGCAGACTTCGTGTGTGGCCCCGCTGGCTTTACGCCAGCGGACCAGGGTTTGGCGACTAAACACGCCAAACCAGACGAAGCGGCTCCCCATCCGACCTCGCGTCGGTGGAAGCCCGGTTTGGCAACTCGAAATCGCAAGGTGTTTGAGTCACGGGCAACCGTTGCTCGAAGTTGTCAAACCCGGCTTCCACTGGCATGAAGCCAGTGGGGGCCAAAGCGTCAGTTTCTTCTTTCCGTAGTTGCCAAACCTGGTGTCCACCGGCGTGAAGCCGGTTGGGGACCACGAATTTCGAAAATGCAAAGTCGCCATTCAAATTCATGTCTCAAACGACCGCCAGTCCGTCAACTCCACTACATTCTCATCATGCGATCAACCAAAATGCCCCGTAATATACCGGACTGGACAGATCGCACCTCCAGTGACAAGCTCGCGAGGCAGGAGCCTCGGAACAAGGACAGGAAAGTCGATCTCGCCAGCCGAGTCAGCTCGATCGTTCGTAGTGGAATCGGTGTCATGTCAGATCAGCGTTACGTCACATGCCGTTGCCCAGGCGGATCCGGCCAATCAGGCTGGAGCTACTCGAAAGATGACTTGTTTTGTCCAGGCTGCGGGGCTCAGGTTGCGAGACTGGTTTCAGACAACCAGTATCCGCCGGATTCCGGGTCCGGTACGCTGTGGGTCTATCCAGTTCCAGGCGGCGGCGACGTTTGTTTTGACGTGCCCCTATATCTGGAATATGCCGATTCCCAGCGATGCATTTGGCGTCGCCCTCCTCGGATGGATCTTGAGCACACTCACGCAGCTGACGCCCGATACTTCCGCTCGTGTGGTGTCGTTCCGGATTCGTCCCCGGAGGATTCGAGTGCCTCCTCGCGACCGCTCATTCTTCACCTGAACCCCCAGGATTTGGAAGGAGGTCGGTTACCGAAAGAGGGTGTGGAATATCGGGTGCTGGGACTCACTGGAGATTTCTGCGAACGCGAACTTGTGTTTAGAGTCGGCAATACACCATCCGTCCGCATCGAACTTGTTGGTGACTCGATCGAGCCAGAACCCCAGTCGGGCGGTTTCGTCGTCACCGTGAGTGAAAAATTGGACGTGAAACTCCTGATACACGCGATCGACGCGCCGATCATCGTACGCAGCGAGGTGAATCGGCATTTACTTCGATGCAGGCTCACTAATGATGGCGGCGCGGCGGATACCACGCATGTGCAATTCGATCTGAAGGAGTCCCTGGAGGCGGGCACGATCATCTACCCCGGAAAACCACCCTGGTCCGGTGACGCGCAGTTCGACACAAGTTCCCTGATCGAGGGGCAGCAGGTGACACTGATTGTGCCCATCTACGCCCATGTTGCGAGAATCGATCGCAAAGACTGGAAGGTGGAAATCACTCGGATTGACAAGGGTGGCCTTGAGGTCCGTCCAAATCCGCTGGTGATCCCGGTAATGTTTTTTGGCGAATATCGCAGCAACGCGATGAATAACCGGGCGGAAAATCCGGAAGGTCCGGATGCCACCGGCGACCCTCCGGTGATCCGTCGTGTCTTTGTCAGAAACTGCGGAAAAACGAATGTCATTCTTGATGATATTACCTCGCTCCCGCGTGCGAGCTGGCTGACGGCAGCCTGGTCAACGGATGTTGCTGAAGGGTCAAAACGTCCTCGCAGCGAAACTCAAATCGAATTGGCCCCGGATGAACGTGGGGAGATCTACATCCGCATCGATTTGAGAACGATCACGTCTGAAGACCTGAATGCGGATGGTTCCCTGTCAGCGACGCTGCAATTTAAAGAGTCGCAGAATCCTGTTCCGCACGAAGTGAAGTTGGTCGTGAGCAAAGTTCGTCCGAAGGAGCTTTGTCCGTTCGCGTTGTGCGTTGATTTTGGAAACACCTCCTCATTTGCGGCCATCCGTAATCCAAACCCGGGAGGGGTCGAGACTCCCTGGCTCAGGGATGAAGTGATCGCGGTTCATGACCTGAGCACGCCCGAACGATTTCCAACGGCGTTGTTCTTTGATCATGTTGCTGAAGATCCACTTGCCGCAAGTTATGAGATTGGTACGCTGGCGACTGCTGAAGCGGAAAAACACGGCAGCCTGGTCACTGATCTCAAACGCTGGATTGGTGCTGCGGATCATTGCAAGACCGTCATGAGTCCACACGGTGATCACCAGGCCTACAACGTACCGATCCTGATTGTGATGTTTCTCCGCCGCGTTATTCAGCGTGCCGAAGCCATTCTACGGAAGTACACAATTCAGCAAATCTGTGTTTCCCATCCATCAAAATACACGCTGAAACGTCGTGAGGCTTTTTTTGCAGTCATTGACCAGCTGTGTGAAACGGTGACTCGGGAACGAGGGCTCGAACTGAAGCGGCATGTCTTTTCGGATGTCGGCGACACGGTCTCTGCCTGTCGCGGGATCGACGAGGCCAATTCGGTTGCGGTTGGGGCAGTTTTTGACAGCGACGTCCAGGACTGGCTGCGGGGAATCGTCACGCCTGAGCGTCCGTATTTTACTGTGGCAAGTTTTGACCTGGGTGGCGGTTCCCTCGATACGGCATTGATTCGTTTCGAAGTCCGAAAAGGCCAAATGGACGCTCCTCGCTACGAGACTGAGTACCTCGGCATTGGCGGGCATGATGGATTTGGGGGAGACCAGGTCACTTTTGTGGTGTTCGAACTGCTGCGTCAGCGCATTCGAGAGGCACTTCAAAAGGCCGGTCTGCCTGCCGACGCATGCATGTCATGTATTCCATCACCGCTCAGAAAAGACTCTGCGGATGCGGAACTTCGACAGAACTACGATGTCCTTTGGCGCGTTTCTGAAAAGGTCAAGATACATCAATGCACTTACCCCGGCGGCGCTGCTGAAAATCCGGATCTGCAGGGATTGAAGCACTTCGTAAGAACTCAGCTGGCTCACGACCTGATCCTGGATTCGAAGCCAGGCGGCAAACTGAAGCCCGATCCAAAGTGTCAGGAAGTGCTAAAAGCCCTGGCGGACTCAGGCGAGTATCTGATTCCCTTGGACAAGATCTACGACCATCCGATGGAAACGGATCTGCTGGGCTCCACCGAGAAATGGACCGTCCGCGAACGCATCCTTCAGTGTATTGAGGAGATTTTGGAATTTACGAAATCGAAAAACGTGGCGATCGATCTCGTGGTCCGGTGTGGCGCTGGGAGCCGCTTGCCACTCGTTGAAGAGCTGCTCATGAAGCATCTCGCGACGAGTAAGATTGTCCCCGAAAAGAGTGTCGCCGATTCAAAGTTTCTGGTTGCGCACGGGCTTGTTCGGTTCCTTGATGCAGCAAGGGCACGACACAGCTTTGCGATGTCCAGTGATTACACGAGTTCCGCATTTGTAATCGGTACGCTGGACACCGTCAGAACAGGTCGGATTCGGCTGATTCCAAACTGTGCTCCTGTCAATGCCCCGGATTCCTGGTATTTCCCAACAAGCGTCTCTGTGGATTCGGAAGGCAACACCGTGGAACGCCGATTGACTCTTGGCGATCTGAATCTGTATGCAAAGGAAGTCACTGTTTTTCGATTAGACCCAGGTCGTATTCCTGTTCTTCACGGGTGGTTTGATTTAACACGCGGCCCGGATGTCACAAATGGCGGTTCGGGCACTCCGCTAAGTGACAAACTGATTGACACGCTGGATCCACAAGCCGCTGTCCACCTTGTCGGTTCCGAACGCGATATTGAACTAAAGGTCGAGACCGACTCAGGCTGTTTGGGAATCTGGAACATCATCCTGATCGATGAAACTCCAAACGAAATTCTTCAGTAAGGCCATTTGTCTCTTTGTGGTGACCGTACACGATGAACACGTTCAAAGCGGACTTGCCAGCCAATCTTCAGGCTGGTGCCCTGGAGTTAGTGTTGTTATGGCTGAGTGGTGAGCACACGGGACTGTCATTCGATGACGCGCACAACCTGGAGGTCTGGCTGTGCTCCACCTCAGATGAAACGGAACTAAATCATTGCCTGGGCGACGCTCTGCTCGCGACATTGACTTGTCTTGCGGAAATCCGGCAGCGGACGCCGGATGAACAAATTCAAAATGGCGAGAGAGGTCTTCAGGACTGGGCCAGCGCTGTGATGCGTCTTGTCGATCTTGTGTCACCCGACTGCAAAGATTGGAGTCACGCACTTGGAGCGGCGTGCGAAAAGGGAGATCGTTTGCTGATTTCCCTGCTCGGAGTCGCGATCGCACAGGCGGGCGAACAATTTTCGATGCCAACCGCCATTAGAAAAATCGTCGATAAAGCGAGTTGTGCGGGTCGAAAGTGGTGCGAGAAGATGCCGGTGCCTCCCGCGCCAAATCGTTCAATGTTGGCTGCCGATTATTTCTATGGTGGCCGAAATGAGGGTGACAATGCCAGGCTGAAATCCCTTGCGGCGCGCCTGGCGAAGCAGGATGATCAGCTGCTGCAACAGTTCTTTGGGGAGTCTCATCCCGACGGTCGCTCCGGCAGACTCGATGAGGATGATTTGATCATCGCTCTGGAAGATTTGTCGTCGGTCGTGAACCAGTGTGTTCACGGATGGCCGATGGAAGTGTCTCGTCTTGCCGGACCACTCGAACGGCTTCAGAGACACCTTGACACCGTGACAGATGATTTGGCTGAAGTGTCGGGAGACGTTGCTCCGCTTGGGAAGGCCTTGAGACAACTTGAAGCATGTCTGGCGGCCAGCCGTCAACCAGTCGCCGTCAACTCTGCGGCAAATCCAGAATCCCTGAACGCGGTATCAAACGCAGCTGTTCTGCTGAAGGAACTGGCACACTGGCTGACAACACGCACCGCCGCCTTTTACGCCCGCTACTCCGGAATTTTCAGCGACCTGATTCCGGAGGCTGAACAAAGCAATGGTGATATCTCCACCCCGCTGCTCGACCTGTTGATCGGGCTCAACAGTGAATTGAGTGAGCCTTCATCCCACCAGGAAGAACTGCGAAGCATGCGGGACCGCATCCATAAAATTCTGCAGACTCAGAATCTGATTGTGCTGGATGACGCACTGGTCGGTAAGCCGCTTTCCGCAGTCAGGAAACATGTGACTGTTTTCCGATCCTATCCTTCGTCATCAATACCATCCGACCACGTTATCAGCGTTCGGCAGCCTGGATATCTGCTGCAGTCCGGAGCCGATTCCTGCCTCATTCGCCCTGCCGAGGTCAATATTTCCCGTTGACGTCGCGTCAGAGAGTGGTCGTGCCCGACACGGTTATTCCTGCGTCTCAAGGGCGGAGACATCGGCAGTGTTGAGAATATTGTCCACGACGAGGAATCGTACGCGGAAAGTAAAACTCGCATTTGCCACATGCAATTGGCTGCCATCTGCGACCACCGCAATCGTATAGGGTTCGCCTCGACTGTTAAAATTTGGTTCCCCCTGAAAATCGACCTTCATCCATATCGATTGTTTGTCAGCGGACAGTTCGGTGCTGTGTTTGGGCAACCTGATAACATCGCCCGCCTCGTCTTTGAACGGTCCGGCAAGTTGTACTGTGACCCGATCAGGGTTATCTATTGAGTCATTCATCTGTGTGCGCAGCCTTAGCCATCGCGTCGTTCCCAGATCGGCCAACTGAATCAGATCGCCATCGTTGCATACCTGCCAGATCGGTTTTCCAGTCGCGTCGCGGCTGTTGATCTCAAACACAAACTCATTGACGACAACATTTAGAATGACCGTTCGAGGATTCACGCCCCGGCCGGTAAGCTCCAGTTCCGCAGAATATCGACCGTATGTTGTCCCTTCAGGAACCACAACTTCGAACGGCAGAAGTTTCGCGTGATCCTTCCCTGCGGAAAGTAAAACTGGTTCGTCCTCGTGAGGGCATCCGACTTCAAAGTGAGCCTCGTCTCCAGCGGCGGATTTGAAGAGAACTTTCTGCCCGACAAATGACTGCCTGACGTGGACCGGATAACTCCTGCCTTCGAGAGCCGAGGATGAAAGCCATCCACGAAACACGCCCGACACGCTTTCGCCCGGTGCCGCGTACAGCGTCATTGATCCCATGACATCCGGCGGGGCGGATTCCAGTTCGATGTTCGGAGCGTTCACAGAAACTTCGAAGCGGAGTTCCGCAGGTGCCAACTGGTCGCCTGTGACTGTCAGCACAAAAGGATACTTGCCTTGTGTCTTCTCTCCCTGGGCGTGCAGATGAATGTGAAACGCCCGCCCAATTTTAATGTCTGTCAGAGATTGCGAACGCTGGTCGGCGGGTAAGTCGTCGTCTGTCTGCGCGAGCCACAATTCCTCGGCGGCAAAAGTTGTCTTCGAGTCCACGGCCTCGTCTTCCGCAGTGGATTCTGAGTCGGACTGAGGCGTCGAACCAGCCCTCTTCGGGGCATCTGTGGGCAATTGCCTGAGAGTCAGATTCACCGTCTGATCACTGAATCCGGCTTGATCAGCCGGTATCAACCTCATCTTGATGGGCACACTTTTTGTCCCTTCCTGGCCTGCCAGCAATTCCGTCAAATTTTGGGGATCAAAACCAACGCGCCCGAGATCAAGATTCAACCTGACAAGAGCCGTCAATTCTTCAGCGCTGTTCATGCGCATGTCTTCTGGATGAGACAGGATAATTGCGCCTGGCTGATAGATGACGCCACGTGCGGGGAGCGCGTCTTTATCGAGCTCGACCTGGATTTTGCCCTTACCTCTTTTCAATATGAGAGATCCCTCGTTCGGGCTGACGAGCAGCTTCGGCTCAGCCAGAGCGGGATCGTTCGGTTTCGGAGGCGTCAACTTGAAGTTGAGCGTGATGTCCTCCTCAACCTCAAATCC
>Ga0154020_10002107_pt1 | contig 24205 bp, 22 predicted proteins | sample Klosneuvirus_201_FD_109709 | JGI IMG/M metagenome (GOLD analysis project Ga0154020, IMG submission 109709) | Active sludge microbial communities from wastewater, Klosterneuburg, Austria - Klosneuvirus_20160825_MG | ecosystem: Engineered > WWTP > Aerobic digester > Activated sludge | place...
CAGCGGGTCGCGTTCGTGCTGTGCGAGGTCGAGGAGCGCTCGGCGGCCGAGGCCGCCGCGATCGTCGGCGCGCCGGAGGCCACGGTGCGCACGCGCACGTTCCACGCACGCCGCAAGCTCCGTGAGCTCCTCGCCGAGCGGGGGCTGCGATGAGCGACGACCTCCTCGATCGGGCGACCCGCGCGCTGCGCGAGGAGTCGCGCGTCGAACCCCGCGACCTCGAGGCGACCCGCGCGCGGCTCCTCGCCGATGTGCGCAGGACGCGACGGCAGCGCTCTCGCGTGATCCAGTGGGCGATCCCGATCGCGGCGGTGCTGGCGATCGGGACCGCGTATGCCGCCGCGACCGGCAAGCTGCGCACCTGGGTCATGACCAACAGGCCGGCCGCGGTGTCGTCGAGCGCACCGCTGGCCAGCGCCGCGGCGCCGCGCCCGACGGTGGTCGCGACGGTTGCGTCGGCCAGCGTCGAGGAGCCCGCTATGGCTCCTTCGATCGCGGCTCCTTCGATCGCGGCGCCTTCGATCGTGGCATCCGCGTCTGCGCCGCCGGTCGTCGCGTCCGCGCCTCCGTCGGCGGCGCCGACGGTCGTGGTGGCCCCGACGATCGTGGTGGCGCTGAGCACCTCGGCGTCCGACGCGATGAGCGCCGACCTCGCGGCCTACCGCCGCGCGCACACGCTCCATTTCGTCGAGAAGCGCTGGGACGCCGCCCTCGACGCGTGGAACGCATACCTCACCGTGAACCCCAAGGGCACCTTCGCCCTCGAGGCGCGCTACAACAAAGCCATCTGCCTGGTGAAGCTCGGTCGCAAGGCCGAAGCGCGCGTGGCGCTCACGCCGTTCGCCGACGGCCTCGTCGGCGGCGGGTATCGACAGACCGAAGCGAAGTCTCTCCTCGACGCGCTCGACGCGCCTTGAACGTCCGCGGTCGCCTCGGGCACCGAACTGCATGAACCCGATGTCGCTGTTCACCTCCCGACTCGCCATCGCCGCCGTGCTCGCCACGGCGCTGCCGATCGCGATCGTCGCGACCACCCGGTCGGCCCACGCCGAGGCCGACGACGCGCGCCTCGTGCTCCGCATCGAGGGCACGCTCACGGGGATCACTGCCGAGGAGCTGCGCGCCGCCATCGCCGCGGAGCTCGGCGTCGAGGTCGCCCTCGACGCGCCCGGCGTGACGGGGCGAGCCACGGTGACGGTGAAGATCGACGGCGCGCAGGCGAAGGTCACGTTCTCGGCCGGCGGTCGCGCGGTCGAGCGGCCGGTGAAGCTGCCGAAGGCCGGCAACCAGGCGCTCGACGTGATCGTGCTGATCGTAGGCAACCTGGCGCGGGACGAGGCCGGCGAGCTGATCGCCGAGCTGCACGTGAAGATCACCGTCGGCGGCTCGGCGTCCGCCTCCGCGTCGGCATCGACGTCGGCGTCCGCCTCCGCGTCGGTCTCCGCGGAGCCCGCGCCCGTCGTCGCCCCTCCCCCCGTCCCGAAGCCCGTGGTGGTGGCGCCGAAGCCAGCGCCCGTCGGCCCGCCGAAGCATTGCTCGTGGAAGGGCTCGGTGCTCGGCGCCGACTTCCTCCCGGGCGTCGGCAGCTCCACCACCGAGGACGGTCGCCACGCCGTGCGCGTCGCCTCGTTCAACGCGGTCGGTGGCGTCTCTCACGGCCTCTCGGGCGTCGAGATCGGCGGCGTGTTCAACATCGAGACCGGCTTCGTCTGCGGCGTGCAGATCGGCGGCGCCGTCAACGTGGTCGGCGGCGACGTGAGCGGCGTGCAGATCGGCGGCGCCGTGAACGTGGTCAGCGGCAACGTCGCCGGCGTGCAGGTCTCGGGAGCCTTCGGCCTCGGCAACGACTTCGTCGGCGTGCAGTTCGCGGGCGGCCTCGCGCTGGGCCGGGATCTTCGCGGCGGACAGGTCGGCGGTGGGGTCGCCCTCGCGCGCGATCTCGAGGGCGTGCAGTTCTCCGGCGGCTTCGGCCTCGCGCGCAACGTCAAGGGCGTGCAGGTCGGTAGCTTCGTCGTCGCCAACGATCTGGTGGGCGCCCAGCTCGGGGCGGTCAACGCCGCGGTCACCCTGCGCGGCGCGCAGCTCGGCACGGTCAACTTCGCGACGCAGGTGTACGGCGCGCAGCTCGGGGCGGTGAACATCAGCACCGGTCGCGTCGCGGGCCTGCAGCTCGGGGTCGTGAACGTGGCCGACGACGTCGACGTGCCCATCGGTGTGGTCAACGTCGTCCGCAAGGGTCACACGACGTTCGACCTCTGGTCGCACGAGTCGGGCTACATCGCGCTCGGGATCGTCCACGGCGGCCGCTACGTGCACAACGTGTTCGGCGTGGGCATGCAGCCGAGCTTCGACGGCTCGAGCGCGCTGCCGGGCCTGGTCTACGGCCTCGGCCTGCGGGCCCACCACGACGCGCGGTACACGCTCGACATCGACGCGCTCGTCACCACGTTCCTGCGGGTCCGGTCCACGCTCGAGAAGACCACCGAGTTCTTCACGGTGATGCCCGAGCTCCGCGCGGTGATCACCCTGCCGGTGTTCGAGCACGCCTCGATCATGTTCGGGCCGACGGTGCGGGTGCTGGTCTCGACCGACCCCGACACCAAGCCCGAGGGGCCGTGGAGCGGCGTGCGCTTCCACGACGGCCGCTCGTCGACCACCTACTCCACCGGGACGGCGATCTGGATGGTCCCGGGGGCGTTCGTCGGCATCCGGATCTAGCGCGCCACCACGGGCACGATCGGCTTTCCCTCGAGGACGAGCGCCGTGAGCCCGGCGGCCGCGAGATCCACCCGCAGCTCGCGAACCCCCTCGGCGCGATCGACGCGCACCTTGCCGTCCACGAGGGAGGCATCGACGGCGCCGAAGACGCCCTCCTTCGCGAGCACCACCTCGAGCCAGTAGGCCCGGGCGTAGTCGGCCGAGCTCGTGCGGAACGTGACCCGCGGTGGCCGCGCCACCCTCCTTCGCGCGAACGACGCGACGGCCTCGGGCACGTGGGCCTCGAACGTCTCGAGGGTGTGCCCGCCCACGGGCGGTGCCACGAGCTCGACGCCGAGCCCGAGCTTCTTGCTGGCCTCGAAGAGCTGCTTCGACTCCATGAACGGGCTCACCGCGTCGTCCTCCGCGTGGACGAGCAGCACCGGCAGCGAGCGGACGTTCTCGGGGAACAAGAGCACGCTGTAGCGATCGGCCTCGGCCTGGGTGCGCAGGATCTTGCCGACGTAGCTCGCGCGGTCGTAGCGGCTGTCGCCGTAGAACGCGACGATCGACGCGAACCGATCGGGGAAGTGGTAGCCGAGCTGCAGCGCGCCCGCGCCGCCCATGCTCACGCCGGTGAGGTGGATCGCGTCGCGATCGACGGCCATGTCCTTGGCGAGCACCTCGATCGCCTCGAGGACGCCGCGCTCGGCCTTGCCGGTGTAGAGCACGTTGCCCCGCGTCTCCGGGGTGAGCACGACGAACCCGCGTCGCTCGGCCTCGTCGAGGAGCTTGCTCGTGCCGAACGTCCAAGGGCCGTTGGACCACCCAGGCAGCGTCACGACCAGGGGGTGGGGCTTGCCCAGATCGACGCAGCGCGGGAGGAAGGCCACCAGCGTCTGCGTCGTGCCGTCGACCTCGGACACGAACGTGCGCGAGAGGAGGCCACGGCGCCGGACGCCTGCGGTGCCGAGCGCCAGCTCTCCGGCGGAGCGCAGCTTGCCGATGTGCTTGCCGTAGGTCACGTCGAGGACGATCCGGTGCTGCCCCGCACCGAGCGTGACCTCGGGCACGAACAGCGGCGCGCCGTCCTTCGCGGCCCCGAGGGGTTTTCCGTCGAGCGTCGCCTTGGTGTCGCCCGCGCGCCGACCCAGATCCAGGGCCGCCGTGCGCGCCGCAGGGAGCGCGAAGTCGATCTCCACACGAGCGCGGGTGAGCGTGTCCGAGACCACCTTGGCCTCGAGCGGCGTGCGGTCGGCGACGATCGCCGACGCGGACCACGCCAGTGCGTCGTGGCCACCGGGGCACGGGTCGACCACGTCGGGGGCGACGTCGTGGACCTCGGCCCCCTGGTCGGTGACGGCATCGGCGACCGCCACCGGCGCAGGAAGCGCTGCGTCATCTGCCGGTGCGGCAGGACGCGCACACCCGACGAACAGCCCGAGGGCGAGAGCCGACCGTCGCACACCCCCCACCCTAGCCGAAACCTCGGATACCCTCGCCCCATGCTCGACGGCCGCATGATGGATTTCCCGCTGACCCTCACCCACTTCCTCGAGCGCGCGCGGCAGCTGTTCCCACGCACCGAGGTGGTCTCGCGACGGCCCGACAAGTCGCTGCACCGCCACGGGTGGGCCGAGGTGCACGCGCGCGCGAGCCAGCTGTGCAACGCGCTGACCAAGCTCGGGGTCAAGCGCGGTAGCCGCGTGGCGACGCTGTGCTGGAACCACACCCAGCACCTCGAGGCCTACCTCGGCGTGCCCGCGATGGGCGCCATCGTGCACACGCTGAACCTCCGCCTGCACCCGAGCGAGCTCGCGTACATCGGGCGTCACGCCGAGGACGAGGTGGTCATCGTCGACCGCACGCTCTTGCCGCTGCTCGCCAAGTTCCGCAACGAGATCCCCTCGCTCCGCCACGTCATCGTGGTGCCGGACGACGGCCCGGCCACGCCCGAGCAGGGCCACGACTACGAGAAGCTGATCGCGGCCGAGCGCCCCGAGTACGCGTTCCCCACGCTCGACGAGCGGGCGGCGGCGATGATCTGTTACACGTCGGGAACGACCGGCAACCCGAAGGGCGTCGTGTACACCCACCGCTCGTGCGTGCTGCACACCATGGCGGCGTGCATGCGCGACTCGCTGGGGGTCGGCGAAGACGACACCATCCTGCCCGTGGTGCCGATGTTCCACGCGGCCGCGTGGGGCCTGCCGTTCGCGGCGGCGGCGTGTGGCGCGAAGCTCGTGTTCCCGGGCCCGCACCTGGACGCGGCCTCGCTGGTCGAGCTCATGGCCGCCGAGAAGGTCACCGTCGCCGCGGGCGTGCCCACCATCTGGCTCGGCATCCTCGCGCTGCTCGACGCGGCTCCCAAGACCCACGATCTGTCGAGCGTGCGCTCGATGGTGATCGGCGGCTCGGCGGCGCCAGCGGCGATGATCGACGGCTTCGCGAAGCGACACGGCCTCGAGGTCACCCACGCCTGGGGCATGACCGAGACCAACCCGCTCGGCACGCTCTCGCGGCTCACGCGGTCCTTCGTCGGGCAGAGCGACGAGAAGAAGCTCGCGGCGAAGGCGAGCCAGGGCATCACGGTGCCGTTCGTCGAGGCCCGCCACGTGGGCGACGACGGCAAGCCGCTCGCGCGCGACGGCGAGACGATGGGCGAGCTCGAGGTGCGCGGGCCGTGGGTGGCCTCGAGCTACCTCGGCGGCGAGGGCGCCGAGAAGTGGACCGCCGACGGGTGGTTCCGCACCGGCGACGTCGTCACCATCGACAAGGAGGGCTACGTCCGCATCACCGACCGCAGCAAGGACGTCATCAAGTCCGGCGGCGAGTGGATCAGCTCGGTCGCCATCGAGAACGCGCTCATGTCGCACCCGGCGGTGCTCGAGGCCGCGGTGTTCGCGGGGCGTCACCCCAAGTGGGACGAGCGGCCCCTCGCGGCCATCGTGTGCAAGGCCGGGCAGACGGTGACGGCGGACCAGCTCCGCGCGCACCTCGAGCCCATCTTCGCCAAGTTCTGGATGCCCGACGACTTCCTGTTCGTCGAGCAGATCCCGCGCACGTCGACCGGCAAGTTCCTCAAGTCGAAGCTGCGCGACCAGTTCGGCGACCACCTCATGCCGAAGTGAGGCCCCCTCGGAGGCGATACCAATATCTGGTACACTCGCGTTGATGAGCAAGAACACGTCGTTCAGCCTCGGTGATCACTTCACTGCCTTCATCGAGGCTGAGGTTGCGACGGGGCGATATGGCTCTGCGAGCGAGGTCGTCCGCGCCAGTCTCCGACTGCTCGAAGAACGCGAGGCCGAGCGGCGCGCCCTCGCTGCCGCGCTCGTCGAGGGTGAGGAGAGCGGCCCGTCGAAACCCCTCGACTTCGACGCCTTCCTCACCGCCCGGCGCACCCAGGGCAAGCAGACACGGTGAAGAGCCGGTCCTCGTCTCGCTTCGTCGTCTCACCCCGCGCCGAAGGCGACCTGGTGGACATCTGGGACTACTCCGCAGATCGTTGGGGCGCGGAGCGAGCCGATCGCTACCTACGCGAGATCCAGCGAGCCATCGAGATGGCTGCAGCTGATCCACTGGTCGGGCACCCTTGCGACGAGGTTCGCGTGGGCTATCGCAAGCTACCTGTGGCCTCGCACGTGCTGTTCTATCGAGACCACCCCGTGGGCATCGACGTGGTGCGTGTCCTCCATCAGCGGATGGACTTCGATCGCCACTTGTGAGCGAACGCTTCGAGGCCGACCCGCGGCCCCTCGACACGGCGCGACCGACGAGGCACCGTTGCGGCCGTGGATTTCGACGCCGTCGCCGCAGAGGTCGCGCGCGCCAACGAGGGCGGGCGCTGGGCTGACGCGTCCGCAGCGCTGGGGCGCATGTTCGCCTCCGGCGAGCTGCCGGTGGAGGACGAGGCCCGCGCGCTCGACGGCGCCATCGAGCAGCTGTTGCTGCTCATGGAGCGCGGCGAGCTCGACGAGGCCGGGCACCTCGCCTTCGACCTCTCGAGCTGGCTCGAGGGCGCCCGCGAGGCCCGCCTGGTCTACGGCGAGCGCCGCGCGCAGTTCGTCGCGCTCCGCGAGCTGTTCGACCTCGGCGCCGCGTTTCCCGAGCAGGTGCGCACCGTGATGGCGCGCGGCCTGCGCACGGGCGATCTCCTCACCGCGCACCGCCAGCTGCAGACCCTCGTGGACACCGCCCCGAGCGACGCGGCCCTCGCGCACCAGCGCCTCGACCGCGACGCGCCCACCCTGTTCGGCCTGTTCGGCGGACACCTGGTCGAGGACCCGACCCAGGCCGACGCGGCCACGCGCAGCTTCACCACCATGCTCGCGCTCGCGGCGGCGATGCTCGGGCTCTTCTTCGTCATCCGCACGCCGCACAAGACGCCCAAGAACCCGCCCGACGCCACCTCGCCGGCGAGCGTCTCGTCGACCTACGTGGTCGCGTACGAGTCGGCCAAGACCACCGCGTCCACGCTCGGGCAAGAGGCCACGCAGAAGAGCGCCTTCGCCGTGGCGAGCGCCGCCGACCGCGTGCGGCTCGCCCTCGGCCGCCGCGACTGCAAGGACGCGCAGGTCGCAATGGTCGAGCTGCGCGACGCCGTCGAGAAGACCAACGACGCGACCCTCCGCACCACCGTCGAGCGCCTCGACCGCGAAGTCACCACGGCCTGCCACTGACCCGGCACGCATCCACCCACTTCGCTCCAACGTCCACATCCCGCCAAGGTCCACCTCCCGCCGCGCAGCGGCGCGCGGGGTGGGAGGCGGTCAGCGACGTGCCGAGCCGCAGGCGAGGTGCGGCGCGGCGGCCGACCCCGAGGGGGCGCGAGCCCCCTCTAGAAATGGAGATTCAGAGAGACCATCTCGATGGCGCTGGTGGCGGCCTCGAAGCCCTTGTTGCCGGCCTTGGTGCCGGCGCGCTCGATGGCCTGCTCGATCGAGTCGGTGGTGAGCACGCCGAGCACCACCGGGATGCCCGACTCGAGCGCGAGGCCCGCGAGGCCCTTGGTGACCTCGGCCGCGACGTAGTCGAAGTGCGGCGTGGACCCACGGATGACGCACCCGAGGCCGATCACCGCGTCGGTCTTGCCGGCCTTGACGATGCGCGACACGGCCATCGGCATCTCCCACGCGCCGGGCACGCGGACGATGGTGACGTTGCCGAGATCGGCGCCGTGGCGGCGGAGCGCGTCGACCGCGCCGTCGACCAGGCGATCGACGATGAAGTGGTTGAAGCGCGCGGCGACCAGCGTGAAGCGCGCACCCGGCGGGACGACGAGCTGCCCCTCGATCTCACGCGGCTGGCGCACGACGGCGGCAGCGGCGGGGATGGCAACGGCGGCGGACTTGGCGGTGCGCGGCGGGGCTTTCGGCATGGCGGCGGGACCCTAGCAGATCTCGGGCGGTTGCAGATCAGGCCGAGCCGGCCTTGCCCTGGAGCGGGACGATGCCGACGACGTCGAGCCCGTAGCCCGCGAGGCCGGCGATCTTGCGCGGGTTGTTGGTGAGCAGCCGGATGCGCCGCAGCCCGAGGTGGGCGAGGCACTGCGCACCGAGGCCGAACTCGCGCAGCGGGTAGTCGGGGGGCGTGCCGACCACGCCACTGCTGCCGCCGTGCGCGCGCACGTATGCGTCGAGCTCGGCGGAGAGATCGCCGCGCGACGGCAAATAGAGGATGACCCCGCGGCCCTCGCGCTCGATGGCGTCGATCGCGGCGCGCAGGTTGACGCCGCCCTCGAAGGGCGTGGACCCGAACACGTCGCCGAACGAGGACCCCGAGTGCACGCGGCAGAGCGCGTCGCCGTCGGTCGGGTCGCCGAGCACCAGCGCGAGGAACTGGCGCTTCTCGAGCGGCACCTCGAACACCACCGCGCGCCAGCCGCTGGCCCGCCGCGAGACGTCGAGCTTCACGTCCACCTCGCGGACGATCGAGACCAGCGACTCTTTCTGCAGGCGGTACTGGATGAGATCGGCGACCGAGAGCACGAGCAGGTCATGCTCTCTCGCGAACACCTCGAGGTCGGGCAGGCGCGCCATGGTGCCGTCGTCGTTCATGATCTCGCAGATCACGCCCGCGGGGCTCGATCCGGCGAGGCGCGCGAGATCGACAGAGCCCTCCGTCTGACCGGTGCGCTGCAGCACGCCACCCGGGCGGGCGCGCAGCGGGAAGACGTGCCCCGGCGAGACGAGGTCACCCGGCCGCGTGCGCTCGTCGATGGCGACCCGGATCGTGTGCGCGCGGTCGGCGGCGCTGATGCCGGTCGTGACCCCCGCTTTGGCCTCGATGCTCACCGTGAACGCGGTGCCGAGCGGCGCGCTGTTCTTCTGCACCATCATCGGCAGATCGAGGCGATCGACGATCGACTCGTCGAGCGCGAGGCAGATGAGGCCGCGCGCGTGCTTGGCCATGAAGTTGATGGCCTCGGGCGTGACCTTGTCGGCGGCCAGCACGAGATCCCCCTCGTTCTCGCGGTCCTCGTCGTCGACCAGGATCACCATCTCGCCGCGCGCGATGGCGGCGATGGCCTTCTCCACGTGGGCCACTCGGGTGCCGTCGATCTCGACGGCCGCCGCCTTGAACGAAGCGCTGCCGCGGTCAGGCACCGTGGCCTCCGAGGAAGCCTCCGTCGCGGAGCGCGCGGAGGAGGGGTTCGTCGCGATCGGCGGGGGGTTCGGCGTGGACATGGGGGGACCCGAGCAGCCGCGCGGCGTACCGCGCGAGCAAATCGACCTCGAGGTTGACGGAGCCGCCGACGACGAGGTCGAAGAGGGTCGTGCGGCGTTGCGTGTGCGGGATGATCATGCAGTCGAAGGTCCCCCCCTCGTGCGCATCCTCCACGTGGTTGACGGTCAGCGAGATGCCGTCGACGGCGATGCTGCCCTTCTCGGCGACGAAGCGCGCGATCGAGAGCGGCAAGCCGAATGTGAGGCGCTGCGCCTCGCCGACCGCCTCGCGCGCGACCAGGCGGGAGGTGGCGTCGACGTGCCCCGACACGATGTGCCCGCCGAGGCGCGAGGTCGGCGTGAGGGCGCGCTCGAGGTTGACCCGCGCCCCCGCCCGCAGGGCGCCCACGGTGGTGCGCGCGAGCGTCTCGCTGGAGGCATCGGCGGAGAACACCCCCCCCTCCGTCTTGTCGACCGTGAGGCACACGCCGTTCACCGCGATCGACTCGCCGAGCGCGAGGTCGGACCACTCGGTACGGATCGACAGACGCGCGCCGCGGGCGGAGGCCGTGCGGCCCGCGACCACGCCGACCTGCTCGACGATCCCAGTGAACACCGAGAGGAGGTAGTGCCCACCCCGGGAGGCGGCAAGCCGTGGTACGTTCGGCCCGTGGCGTTCCTCGTTTCCAAGGGGCAATGGGCCTGCGTCGTCGTCCTGCTGGCGGCCTCTTCGGTCGGCTGCCTGAGCGGCGTGAGCGTCCCCGATCCGAAGGCGGCCGCGAAGGCCTGGGCCGACGCGGCGGCGGCGGGCGACGCCGACGCGCTGCACGGCATGCTCACCAAACGCAGCCAGGCCGAGCTCCCCAAGGCCGAGGTGGCGCGCATCGTCAAGGAGTCGCCCGGCGAGCTCAAGGACCAGGCCGCGCAGCTCAAGAAGAAGAGCGAGTCGATCACCACCGTCGCCATCCTGCAGTACGAGGACGGCACGTCGGTCGCGCTCGAGCTCGAGAACGGCGTGTTCCGCATCGCGAGCGCCGGCTACCTGCCGGCCGGCGGCGCCACCCCCGAGCAGACCGCCCTCGCCTTCCGCGACGTGCTCAAGCGCCGCAGCTACCCGGGCATCCTGCGCCTCCTGAGCCCCGCGCTCCGCGCCGCGGTCGAGGGTCAGCTCAAGGGGCTCGAGACCGCGCTCGACCAGCCCGACGCGACCAAGATGCAGAACCCGAGCGCCAACGGCGACGAGGTCGAGATCAAGCTCCAGAACGGCCACCGCCTGCGCCTCAAGCGCATCGACGGCAAGTGGTACATCGACAACTTCGAATGAGCGCCTCGCTATCGGCAATGCGCAGCTGCGCAACACCTCCGGCGGTCTCTGATGCGGCGCCGTAGCTGGCTCGACCTCGTCGGCAAGGGTCTCGCGCTCGGTGGCCTCGACGCCCTCGCGCGGCCGGGTCGCGCCCACGCCTTCGGCGACGACGGCGCCTTCGAGCCCAAGGTGTTGCTCGCGGGCGGCGTCACCGGCGCAGCCCACGCGAGCGCGCCCGGCCGCTGGAGCGTCGAGCTCGAGAAGCGCACGAGCGCGCCCTCGCGGCGCTTCCCGCGCGCGCTCAAGGCCACCGATCCGCTGCTGCTCGACGGGCCGTTCGCGTACTGGTCCGGCACTGGTGGGCTCTCGCCGCTCGACAAGGCCGAGATCGCCGCCATGCGGCAGTTCCTCGCGCTCGGTGGCCTGCTCGTCGTCGACGACGCCGACCCCGAGGCGGGCAACTTCGGCAAGGACGCCCGGCGCGAGGTCGCGCGCATCCTGCCCGACGCGGCGCCCGTCGTCGTGCCCGCCGAGCACGTCCTCTACCGCACGTTCTACCTGCTCAAGCCGGCGCGCCCCTGGGGTCGCGCCAACGGCCCCGCCACCGCCGACGCCATCATCCGCGCGGGCCAGGTGCGCGTCCTCTTCCTCTCGCACGACCTCGGCGGCGCGCTCGCCAAGAACACGCTCGGGACCTGGGAGGCCACCGTCGAGCCCGGCGGCGAGAAGCAGCGCGAGCTCGCCATCCGCTTCGCGGTCAACGTCGCGATGTACGCGCTCACCACCAATTACAAGGACGACGCCGTCCACGCGCCTTATCTGCTGAAGCGCAAGACCGTCGCGCCCTGAGGACCGTGCTCGCCCCCACCGAGACGCTGCGCACCTCGCTCGTGCCAGCCGAAGACCTCCCGCGCTGGGTCGCCCTCTTCGCGGTCGGCATCACCGTCGTCTCGGTGCTGCCCGTGCCCGTCGAGCTGCGGCGCGCGCGCGATCTCAAGGCGGGCGTGCGCGTCTTCGGCTTCGGCATCCTCGCCGCGATCTCCCTGTTCTGCGCGGTGGTGCGGCCGCATCGCCTGCGCGCGCGAGAGGCCACGATGACCCCGCGGGTGGTCGTCCTCCTCGATCGGTCGCGCTCGATGGTGCTCCCCTCCACCGCGAGCGCCGACGGCACGCCGCGCATCGACGTCGCCGAGTCCGCGGTCGCCGCGTTGCGCGCCCGCATCCCCCGGGTCGAGGTGCTCTCGCTCGGCGTCATGGGTGGCCTGCGCGACGTGAACCCGACGGGCACCGTCCTCGCCCGCGCCGACGGCGGCTCGAGCGCCGCGGCCACGGCGCTGCGCGCGCTGCTCGAGAAGACCGAGGACCCTCCCACGTCCATCGTCCTCGTGAGCGATGGCGCGATCGAGGTCGGCGATCTCTTCACCCGCAAGCTCGGGCCCGTGGTGCACACGGTGTCGGTCGCCGACACGAGCCCGCCCGACGTGGCGATCCGCGCGGTCAAGCTCGCGGGCGCCGCCGTCGCGCACCAGGCACTGCCGCTCCAGGTCGAGATCGCCTGCACCGGGGGCATCACCTGCGGCGATCTGCCGATCACCGTACGCGAGCTGCGCGAGGGCGCGGGCGAGGCGATCCTCGCGACCGGCACCGCCACGCCGAAGGACGGCGTCGCGACCATCGAGCTGCAGCTCACCCTCGAGCAGGCCGGCACCCACGCCATCGAGGTGTTCCTCACGCCGCCCAAGGGCGATCTTCTCCCGCAGAACGACCGGCGCACCGTGACCGTGGAGGTGGCTCGCGAGCGCGTCCGCGTGCTGCACGTGGCCGGCCGTCCGACGTACGACGTGCGGGCGCTCCGCCAGTGGCTCAAGAGCGACGCGGCGATCGACGTCGTCTCGTTCTTCATCTTGCGCACGCCGGGCGACGACGTGAACGCGCGCGATGACGAGCTGGCGCTCATCCCGTTCCCGGTCGACGAGCTGTTCACCGAGCACCTCAAGACGTTCGACGCGGTCATCCTCCAGGATTTCGACGCCGAGCCCTACGCGCTCAAGCCCCACCTCCCCAAGATCGCCAAGTACGTGGAGGACGGTGGCGGGCTCGTGCACGTCGGCGGCCCCAACGCCTTCGCCGCCGGCGGCTACGGCGGGAGCTCGCTGCAGAAGGTCACCCCGGTCGACATCCCGACCGTGGAGGCCGGCGGCACCGGCGCCGACCTCGCGCCGTTCGTCCCGCAGAAGACCAAGGCCGCGCGGCGCGCGCCGATCCTCGCCGAGCTCGACCGCCTCATCGGCGACGAGCTGCCCGAGATGCCCGGCGCCAACATCCTCGGCGACGTGCGTGGCCGCGGCGTCGCGCTGTGGGTCCACCCGACCCGCACGACCAAGACCGGCAAGCCCATGCCGGTGCTCTCGATCGCTGACGTGAAGAACGGCCGCTCGATCGCGCTCGGCCTCGACGGCACGCGCGTGCTCGGGTTCTCCAAGGCGGCGCTCGCCTCGGGCGGCCGCGCCTACGACGCGTTCTTCCGCGGTCTGCTCGGCTGGCTGATGCGCGACCCGCGCTACGAGCCCGTGCGGGCGCGCGTCGTCCACGCGACCGGCGAGGGCCCGTGCCTCACCGGCGCGCCGGCCGCGCTGCGCGTCGAGGCGTTCCCCGTCGAGGGCAAGGCGCTGCTCCGCGCGACCCTCACGCCCCTGCCCGGCGCCACCGCGACCGAGGGCTTCCTGACCAAGGTGGAGCAGGTCGTCGACGGGGACCCGCCGGTGCTCCTGCCGCTCGGGACCGCCGGCATGGGTGGGTTCGCGGTCCGGGTGTCCGCGGGCCCGGCCGGGGTCGACGACGACGACGCTCCCGCGCTCGCGACCCGCACCCTCGCCGCGTGCGAGCCAGGGGGAGACGAGCTCGCCGATCCCCGACCCGACCCGAAGCGCCTCGCGCAGCTCGCCGCGGCGCAAGGGGGCATCGCCGTCAGCGCGAGCGACATCGGCAAGATCCCGGCCCCCGCCGCCGCGGTGATCTCGGTCGAGCGCTCGGTGTCGCCGCTCCTCCCCGCCTGGGCATGGTCGGGCCTCGCGGCGCTGCTCGCGAGCCTGAGCTGGTACTCGCGCCGTCGCGGTGGCCTGCCGTGATAGCGTCGCACCCCATGCGCGCCTTGCCGCTGTGGGTGTTCATCGGGCTGCTCGGTTGTGGCGGCGCGGGTACCGCGACGAAGGTGGAGGCGCCGGCCGGCCCCACGGCGAAGCGCGCGCCGAGGAGCGCGATCGTCTTCGTCAGCGTCTACGAAGGGCTCCTCCCCGTCGCGTGCTTCGATGCGCCGAAGAAGGCCTGGCGCTCGGGCAAGGACTGCCTCGATCTGCTCTCGCTCGAGGACGAGGTGCGGCTCGAGCGCGACGCGCGGGTGGTCAAGCTCACCGGACACCGCACGCCGACCGTGACCGGATGCACCCTCGAGACCAAGCTCCCGATGTTCGACGACGCCAAGGGCGAGAAGCCCGGCGCCATCGCCGTCTGGCCCGCGAACAGCCCCGCGCGCTTCCACCGCATGGGCTGGGAGGCCACGCAGAAGGGCTCCTCGGACCTCAAGCCCAAGGAGCGCGACGCCCTCGCGCGCGGCATGGGCAAGGTCGGCACGGTGAGCGGCGTGTCGGTCGTGCAGGCCGCGAGCGCCGACCTCGACGATGACGGGCAGAGCGAGCTCGTCGTCTCGGCGACCACGACGAGCTTCCACCCCGGCAAGAAGGCCGGCGGGTTCGCGGCGCTCCTGATCCACGGCGCGGGCTGGGACGACATGGCCGTCGTCCGCAGCTCCGATCACGCGGTGTTCCGCGCCGAGGGCTCGCTCGATCTCGACGACGACGGGCTCCACGAGCTCGTGTTCTCCGAGCGCACCGCCCACCCCAACGGGCAGCGGTCCGACTCGTTCGCGCTCGCCCACTGGAAGGGGTCGGCGCTCGCTGCGCTGCCGCCGGTCGAGAGCTGCTGGCCCCCGCTCAAGAACCCGCCCGACCCCGACTGAGCCGCATTTCGCGGCGAATTCAGAGGTCCTTGCAGCAGCGGAACCCGGTCGAGTAGTCGAAGTACACGGGCGCGTGCGACTTGGTCGTGTAGTCGCACCCCTCCTTGAGCGACGTCGTGTCGAGGTAGAAGCCGCCGTGCATGGTGCCGTCCTCGACCCACTCGTGCACGTTGCCGACCATGTCGTAGGTGCCCGTCGCGTTGGTGCACCCCGTGGCCTCGCTCGTCTTGCCAACCGTGTTCGGCAGCTGGTTCAGCCGCGGATCGATCATCGACTTGTTCTCGAAGCGATCGGGCCCGGTGTAGAGCACGCCGAGCGGCGAGGTGCGCCCGCTGTCGACGCACGTGCCCGGCTTGTGGACCGCGCCGTAGGGCCACGTCTTGTTCGCGGGCCCCTTGCACGCGGTCTTCCACTCGTCGGCGCGGCAGAGGCGCTTCTGGGCCGCCTCGCAGGCCCGGCGCGCCTCGTGGAAGGTCACGTACGCCTGCGGCACGACGCCCGGCTTGCTGACCGCGCGGACCTTGTGGCCGAACGGCGAGTGATACGGGCTCCAGGACACCTCGCTGCCGTCCTTGCGGACCTCCACCAGCGTGGCCTCCCAGCGGTCGACGCACGAGCTCCCGACGAGGCTCATCTCGCTCGGGCACCCCCCCTGCGCGCGCGCGGCGGGACCGACCAGGAGACACGGGACGAGCCAGACGAGGCGAGACATCGCGGCGGATCGCAGCAGAGGCCGGGCAGGCCGGGCAACAACTCCACCGACCCGTCCTTTCGCCCCGGCACGGAACGTTCTCGCGAGGGCGTTCGTGGCACGGCCGGGCTTGGCAGAGGCGACAGGCTGGTGGCACCTTTCCGCACCCCCCTGGGAGGTCTCTCCGCATGCGTGTCCTCACCATCCCCACGTTGCTCTCGGCCTTCACCCTCCTCGGCTGCGGCGCCGACGCTCCGCTCGGAGGTCAGGCCGCGCCGATCATCGACGGCGTCGCCAGCACGGCGGACGAGGACGCGGCGGTCTGGGTCGGCATCCTCAGCCCCGAGGGCTACCCGCAGGGCTCCTGCTCCGGTGTGCTCCTCGCCGAGAACGTCCTCCTCACCGCGCGGCACTGCGTCTCGCGTACGGCCGATGGCGGCATCGCGTGCTCCAAGGACGGCAAGCCCATCTCCGGTGGCGGCGTGCTCTCGGACTACCCGGTGGAGCGCCTGGCCGTCGTGATCGGGACGACCATGGGGCGCACCACCAAGGCGGCCGCGCGCGGGAAGCAGCTGTTCACCACCGGCGCCAAGAACCTCTGCAACAACGACATCGCGCTCGTCGTCCTCGACCGCAAGATCGCCGGCGCCAAGATCGCCAAGGTGCGCCTCGACGCGCCGCCGGTGAAGGGCGAGACGATGACCGCCGTCGGCTGGGGCGTCTCCAACGTCTCGCGCACCAACCGCCGCAACCGCAGGGCGGACATCCCGATCACGAGCGTGGGTCCGATCTCCACGGGCACCGGCGCGGTCGGCTCCGGCGAGTTCCAGATCGGCGAGGGCATCTGCTCGGGTGACAGTGGAGGGCCAGCGTTCGCCACCAGCACCGGCGCGGTCCTCGGGGTCGTCTCCCGTGGTGGCAACGGCGCGCCGTACGATCCGGCCACCGACCCGGCGTGGACCCAGTGCGTCGACACCGCGGACTACAAGACCCACAACATCTACACCCGCGTCGACGCCTTCAAGGATCTCGTCCTGCAGACCTTCGAGGCCGCGGGTACGGAGCCCTGGCTCGAGGGTGGCCCCGATCCGCGCAAGGCCAAGCTCGGCGAGCCGTGCGACGGCCCCGACGCGTGCCGCTCGGGCATCTGCATCGACGCGGGCGGCAAGAACATCTGCACCAACCCGTGCGACGAGGCGACCGCTTGTCCCGACGGCTACGTCTGCAGCGCCGTCGGCGGCTCCAAGCTGTGCACGCCCAAGCCGGCCGAGGTCCCCGTGAGCGCCACGCCGACCGAGCCCACGGTGAAGGGTGGCTGCGCGGTCGGAGGCCCGTCGAGCCCGGCGCGCGGCCTCGCCACGGGACTCGCCGCAGTCGCGCTCCTCGCCCTCGCGCGGCGCCGTCGTCGCTGAGCCCATGGGGCGCGTGAGGCTCGCCTCGACCGAGGTCGTGCGCCTCCGCGTGTCGAGCTTCCTCCTCGCGGACGCGCCGCCACGCGGGTCCGTGCTGGACGTCGCGCGCTGGTTCGGCGCGATGCAGGCGCAAGATCTCGCGAGCGCGAAGTGGTCGTTCGGCGTACGCCTCGGCGGCACCGAGACCGACGTCGACGCGGCGCTCGAGCGCTTCGACGTCCTGCGCACTTGGCCGATGCGCGGCACCCTCCACTTCGTGCCGTCCGAGGACGCGCGCTGGATGCTGGCGCTGACCGGGGCCCGCGCGCTCGCGAAGTCGGCGAGCCGGAGGACCGAGCTCGGCATCGACACGCGCACCGCGGAGCGCGCCGCCGAGGTGCTCGGAGCAGCGCTCGCAGGAGTGCGGCTGACGCGCGCCGAGGCGCTGGCCGTGCTCGAGGCGAAGGGCATCGGCACCGAGGGCCAGCGCGGGTACCACCTGCTCGGCTATGCCGCCCACCGCGCGGTCGTGTGCGTCGGCCCGAACCGCGGCAGGGAGCAGACGTTCGCGTCGCTCGCGGACGCCGCGCCGAACCCCCGTGCGCTCACGAACGACGAGGCGCTGGGCCTCCTCGCGACCCGCTATTTCCAGAGCCACGGCCCCGCGAACCTGCCGGACTTCGTGGGCTGGACGGGGCTCACCACGACCGACGCCCGCCGCGCGATCGCGATCGCGAGGCGAGCCCTCGTGGAGGTCGAGCACGAGGGCGCGTCGATGTGGCTCTCGCCGGAGGTCCGCGACGCGCCGCCGAGCGGACCGACCTTCCACGCGCTCCCTGGCTTCGACGAGCTCATGCTCGGGCTCAAGGACCGATCGCTGCTGATCCCGGCCGGATCGATGGACCGCATCGTCCCCGGTGGGAACGGCGTCTTCCGGGCGACGATGGTCGAGGACGGACGCGTGATCGGCACCTGGACGCGCGCGCTGAAGAAGCGAACGGTCGCGATCGAGGCCCAGCCGTTCACCAGGGCGAGCCGCGCGCAGCGAACGGCGTTCGAGCGGGCGTGCAGCGACTACGGACGGTTCCTCGGCCTGACGCCGACCGTCACGTGGCCGTGATCAGGTCGACGTGATCAGGTCGACGCGAACCAGATGAACGTGAAGAAGCCGCCGAGCACGACGACGGCGACCATCATGAGCTTGGGGACCGACCAGTCCCCCTCGTTGGCGGGGACGTACTTGCTGGGCGAAGTCGACATGTTCTCGGGGAGTTGGCGTGTCCGGCCGCCGGGGTCAACCCCTCCCCCCTTGCGTTCTGCATTCTGAGAATGCAGAATACTCGACATGCAGCTGGGAACCACCGAGCAGGCGACCCGGGACACGCCCTTCTCCGCCCGTGAGCAGGCCATCGTCACCGCGATCGCGGCCGCCGCCATGCCGGCCCACGGTGGCCTCGAGGGGGGCGGTCCTGCGACGCTCGCTCGGCTCACCCACTTCCTCCGCGACACCCCGCGGGACTTCGCCGACGGCATCCGCGCGCTCCTGTGGATGGTCGAGCTCGCGCCGCTCCCCACGCGCGCGCGCCGGTTCACCTCGCTCTCGCGCGACGACGCCGAGTCGTTCCTCGACGCCTGGGTCAACGGCCGCCTGCACCTCCAGCGCTCGGCGCTGCGCGCGCTGCTCACGCCGATCAAGTACGCGCACTTCGACGCGCCGCACATGTTCGAGCACGTCGGCTGTCGCTACCGCGTCGACACCGTGCGCGACGAGCAGCCGCGCTGGCTGGGCCAGGTCGTCGACGGGCGCACCGAGGGCGACGCGCGCGACGAGACCCTCGAGCTCGAGGCCGAGGTCGTGGTGGTCGGCACCGGCGCGGGCGGCGCGGCCGCGGCCTACGCGCTGGCGCGACGGGGCCACGCGGTGCTGCTGCTCGAGGAGGGCGACTACCACCGCCGCGGCAGCTTCACGGGCCGCGCGCCCGACATGACCAAGCTGCTCTACCGCGACATGGGGCTCACCGTCGCCCTCGGGAACGCGGGCATCCCGGTGTTCGCGGGGCGCGCCGTCGGCGGCTCCACCGTCATCAACAGCGGCACGTGTTATCGCCTGTCCGAGCGGGTCTTCACCCGGTGGCGCTCGCGCTACGGCCTCGGCGAGCTGTCGAGCGGCTCGATGGACCCGTACTACTCCGAGGTCGAGGAGATGCTCGGCGTCGCCCCCGCCGAGTTCTCGCTCACCGGCGGCGTCGGTCGCGTGGTCGAGCGCGGCGCGCGCAAGCTCGGCCTCCTGCACCACAAGCCGCTGAGCCGCAACGCGCCGGGGTGCGACGGCCAGGGCATCTGCTGCTTCGGCTGCCCCACCGGCGCCAAGCGCTCGACCGACGTCAGCTACGTCCCCGCGGCCCTCGAGCGCGGCGCGCAGCTCGTCACCGCGGCCAAGGTGGAGGCCGTCGAGGTCGTGGCCGGTCGCGCGCGCGGCGTCCGCGGCACGCTCGGCTCCGGCCGCAAGTTCAAGGTGAAGGCGGCCGCGGTCGTCGTCGCCGGCGGCACGCTCTGCACGCCGGGCCTCCTGCAGCGCTCGGGGCTCTCGCACCCGATGATCGGCAAGAACCTCTCGATCCACCCCGCCACCAAGGTGTGCGCGCTGTTCGACGAGGTGGTCGACCAGTCGCGCGGCATCCCGCAGGGCTACTGCGTGGAGGACATGGCCGACCAGGGGATCATGCTCGAGGGCGGGTCCACCCCGCTCGACGTGATGTCGATGGGCGTGCCGTTCGTCGGCCGCCGCTACATGGACGTGATGGCCGATTTTCCCCATCTCGCCACGTTCGGCCTCATGGTGCAGGACACCGCGCGCGGCGCCGTGCGCACCGTCGGCAAGCGCCTCCTCATCACCTACGACATGAACGCCCACGACCTCGAGCGCATGCGCCGCGGCGTGGTCGAGGTGTGCAAGATCTTCCGGGCCGCGGGCGCGCGCCGCGTGCTGCCGTTCGTCGCCGGGCGCCACGAGATCCGCGACGACGCCGACCTCGAGGCCCTGGCCACGCGCCCACTGCGCGCCGGCGACGTGGAGATCACCGCCTACCACCCGCTCGGCACCGCCCGCATCGGCACCGACCCGGAGCGGAGCGTGTGCGGCCCCGACCACGAGACCCACGAGTGCGCGGGCCTCTACGTGATGGACGGCGCCGCCCTGCCGTCGAGCCTCGGCGTGAACCCGCAGATGACCATCATGGCGATGGCGCTCCGGGCGAGCGAACGCCTGTCCGCGACGCTGTAGTCTCTCGCGCATGCGGCGCGCGGTCCTCCTGTTCGACATCGACGGCACCTTGCTCACGTTCCGCGGGCCTTCGCCGGGGCCCGGGCGCACCGCGATGGCGCGCGCGTCGATCGAGCTGTTCGGCGCCGATCACACTGCCGGGCTGCGGTTCGCGGGCGGGACCGATCTGTCGCTCGCGCGCGCGATCGCGACGGCGGCCAGCGTCATGGCGCTGGAAGAGGCTAGGCAGGCACTCCTGGCTCGCTACACCGCGTATCTCGAGGAGGAGCTGTCGCGACGCCCGTACGTGCCGCTCGGGGACGTGCACGGGACGGTCGTGTGGGCGAAGAGCGCCGGGCACCGGGTGGCGCTCGCGACGGGCAACCTGCGCGAGGGCGCGGCGATCAAGCTGCGGTCGGCCGGGCTGCACGAGCTCTTCCCGCTCGAGGGCGGCGGCTACGGTGGGGACCACGAGGCGCGCGCCGACTTCGTGCGCGCCGCGATTGAGGCCGCGGCCGGGCACGGCGAGCCCATCGTGATCGGAGACACCGACGCCGACGTCGCCGCCGCCAGGGCCACGGAGGCGCGCGTGATCGGCGTCGCGACGAGTTCTGCCGCGCGCGAGGAGCTCGCCGGTGCGGACGCGCTCGCGGACGACTGCGGCGCCTCGCTGCGCGCGGCGATAGAGGCCCTCCTGCGGTGAAGCTCAGATCCCCTGCGCCATGAGCCCACCGTCGGCGACCAGCACGTGGCCGGTGACGAAGGAGGCGGCGTCGCTCACGAGGAACAGCGCGGGGCCCGCCATCTCGTGCGGCTGCGCCGAGCGGCCCATCGGGGTTCGCGCGGTGAGGCGGGCCATGATGTCTGGGTTCTGGGTGAGCGCCGAGGCGAAGCGCGTCTCGACGATGCCGGGGGCGAGGGCGTTGACCCGGATGCCCGAGGGGGCGAGCTCGGCGGCGAGCGTCTGGGTCATCGAGATCACCGCGGCCTTGGTCATCGCGTAGATGCCCTGGAGCGGCGTGCCCGCGAGGCCGACGATGGAGGCCACGTTGAGGATCGAGCCCTTGGCGTCGCGGTCGATCAGGTGGTTCGCGACCACGCGCGCCATCTCGAAGTAGCCGCGCAGGTTGACCTCGAAGGTCTTGTCCCACGCCGGGTACTCGGCGGTGAGCAGCGGCCCGAAATGGGGGTTGGTCGCGGCGTTGTTGACGAGCACGTCGACCTTGCCGAACTTCTCGACCGCGGCGTCGAGCAGGCGCTTGGGCGCTGCGAGCTCGCCGGCGTGGAAGGCGACGGCGTGGGCCTCGCCGCCGGCGTCGCGGATCGCGGCGGCGACCTTCTCGCAGCCCTCGACCTTGCGCGCGGCGATGACGACCTTGGCGCCGTGCGCGGCGAACGCGCGCGCGATGGCCTCGCCGATGCCGCGGCTCCCGCCGGTGACGATGGCGACCTTGCCCTCGAGGTGGATGAGCGGCTGCATCACGGTTCTCCTTCGCCCTCGGCGACCGCGCCGGTAACGCGGCGGATGTCGATCCCGAGCCGCGCGGCCTCGCGGTAGAGCGCCTGGCGCGACATGTGGAGCGCGCGCGCGGCGGCGGCGACGGACCCCTTGGCGGTCTCGAGCGCGCCGCGGATGCGGGCCTCGTCGGAGGGGCTCTCGGCGGCGGTGGGCTTCGGCGCTGCGCGCCCGCCGCGGCGGGACAGCCCACGCACGAGGTGCTCGGGCCCCAATCGCGGCTCGCTCGGGTGCGCCGCGGCGATCTGGTCGACGGTCTCGACGAGCTCGCGGATCTCGCCGGGCCACGCGGCGCGGGTGAGGGCCTCGTAGAGCTCGATGGAGAGGCGGTTGCCCGCGACGCCGCTCTTCTCGAAGCGCACGCGCACGAGCGAGGGGATCTCCTCGCGGCGCTGCTCGATCGAAGGGAGGGTGATGGTGGTGGCGAGCACGGCGGCGAGCTCGGGGACGAGCCCCGCGGTCGGCGCGTCGGCCGCGCTCTCCACGATGACGACGAGCACGAGCCCCTTGCGCCGCTCGATCTGGCGCGCGAGCGCGACTTGCTTGTCGGGGGTGAGGCCCTCGATGCCGCTGACGATGGCGGTGCCGCGCGCGGCGGCGGAGAGAACGGCGTCTTCGTCCTCGGCGGAGAGCTCGGCCACGGTGCCGCCCCAGCCCTCGGCCAGGCGGCGGGCGATGGTGTGGCGACCGCTGCCGGCGGGGCCGCGGACCACGACCCGGCGCGCTTCGCGCGGGAGCTCGAGCGCCTTCTCGAGCGCGGCGAACCAGCCCTTGCGGCTGCGCGGCCCGCGCACGAGACCACCCTCGTCGATGACGGAGCCGTCGTAGGTGCCGATGTCCTTGTCGACGACGAGCGCGATGGCGCCGCCCACGCGCAGCAGGTCGCCGTCGGCCAGCACGGTGCGCTGCGCGCGCATGCCGCTGACGTAGATCCCGGAGGTGGTGCCGAGATCGGTGACCATGATCTCGGGCGGCAGGCCCTCGCGCGGAGCGAGCTCCACGCGCGCGTGGTGGGGCGCGACGCCCGGCGCATCGAGGCGCAGCACGGCGTCGTCGGCGCGACCGAGGATGCCTCCCTGCCCGAGGCCGGCGCCGCGCACACGACCCGGATGCGGCGCGAGGATCCACGCGAAGCCCGGGCCGGCGGGGTTGGTCCGCTCGCTGTTGGGCGGGCGCGAGCCCGGCGGTGGAAGATGGATCGGGACGCCGGGCCGGCGCGAAGAGGGCGGCGGGGCGACGACGGGCTTGGCGGGGCGCTTGGCGTCGATCGTCATGGGCGGACGGTTCTGTCGCGAACGTACCATGCGTCCAAGGCGGTTTCGAGGTGGACGGTGTGTGACGACGTCGAAAGGAAATCGTTGACGAGGGGTGGTGACCCGTTCTAGAAGTCGCGTCCTCACGGAGTTGCGGGAGTAACTCAGTGGTAGAGTGCCACCTTGCCAAGGTGGACGTCGCGGGTTCAAATCCCGTCTCCCGCTCAAGAAACCTCGGGAAAAGGCCGGCTCCTCAGCCGGCTTTTTTCGTATGATCCCCCCTCCCGGGCAATGATCCCCCCGATGATCCCCCCAGGCCCCCTGGGCCGGAGGGCGTCACCAGGCGCAGCACGCTCGTCAGCGCCTGCCGCTGCTCACCACCGCTCACCGACGAGTAGTGGTGCTGCATCCGCTCGGTCGCGTGTCCGCTGATCGAACGGGTGACCAGATCCCCGACCTGCGCCGCGCGCGCCAGGTCGTTGAACGTGCGGCGAAGCGCACGCTGCGAGATCTGCTTGCCGAGCTCGAGCTCCGCCGCGACGTCCGCGAGCGGCTTGTTCAGGACCGACGGCGCGCGGAATCCGCCCGTGACCGCGGGGAACAGCAGGTCGGAGCCCTGCTGCTCGTCGGTCGCGAGCTGGGTGTCCACGTGCCAGCGCAGCACGTCCATCACCTCCGTCGGGAGCGTGATGGCGTAGCGGCGCCGCTGCTTGGTGGTCCGCATCACCTCGGTGCCCAGGGAGTGCGAGCGGCGCACGAGCAGCCGCCCCGTCTCCCAGTCCACGTCGGTCTCCGGACCCCGCCGGCGCAGCGGTCGTAGCGACGAAGGCCGCAGGCCCGTGACGAGCCCGAGGAACACCATCGCGTAGTGCGCCGGGTGCATCCGGCGCAGGGTGTCGAGGAACGGGGGCACCTCCTCCGGCAGGAGCGCGTTGGGCTCCTCCTCGGAATAGGTGTCGTGCTCGGCGAGATCGAAGGACTCGACGCCCTCGGTCGCCAGCACCGGCAGCTCGTGGATGCGACGGGCCGCCTTCATGACGACCTTGAGCACCGACAGCCACCCGTTGACCGTGGTCGGGGCGTAGTCCCCGGCTCCGATCAGCTCCGCCATCCCCCGCTTCCAGGCCTCGATGTGGGACGGTCGCAGCGCGTCGAGGAAGCCGTCGCCGAACCCGGCGACGAACCTCTTCGAACCCTGCGTGCCCCCGACGAGGTGCGCGAGCGTGTCGGCGAACTTCTGCCGACCGCGCGCGCTGCGGATGTCACCCACCGCCACCTTGTGCTCGAACAGCCAGGCCGCGAATTCGCCGAAGCGCGTCCGCGGTGCCTGGGAGGAGTCCCTGCCTTCGCGCAGGTGCGTCTGCTCCTCCTCCTGATAGGTCAAGGCCTCCTTCAGGCTCGCCTCG
>Ga0154020_10002108_pt1 | contig 24197 bp, 20 predicted proteins | sample Klosneuvirus_201_FD_109709 | JGI IMG/M metagenome (GOLD analysis project Ga0154020, IMG submission 109709) | Active sludge microbial communities from wastewater, Klosterneuburg, Austria - Klosneuvirus_20160825_MG | ecosystem: Engineered > WWTP > Aerobic digester > Activated sludge | place...
AAGTACCGGTGGTGAATTCACCGCGCGTGTGGAAGCTTTTCCGTTGGGCACGTTCACCAACAACGGGCGAACCACCGAGACCGATATGGAACGGGAACGTACGCCCAAGATCCTGATCGGACTGGCGTACGACCATAACGCGAATGGTTTCCAGGACCGTGGATCATGGGGCACCGTGCTAACAGAGACCCGAAGCCTACAGGCCTTCTTCGCCGATATCACATTCAAATACCGAGGTATCTATTTCTTGGGCGAGTACGGTCATAAAGAAGCAACGGATGGGTCTCCAAGCGTGTTCGACAGTGCTGGCATACGTACGGGTGCATTCCGCACGGGCTACGGATACAACCTGCAAGGCGGCTACCTCTTCAAGAACAATTGGGAATTGGCCGGACGCTACAGCGCGTTCGAACCGGAAAAAGAAACCGGCAGAACACCGCTCACCGAGAGCACGTTCGGTATTTCCAAATACGTTTCTGGGCATAACCTCAAGGTGCAGCTGGACTTCTCCTTGCTCACGGAACAGTACCGTCCGGATGCCTACCGCAGTCGGTTGCAAGTGGAGTTGGCGTTCTAGCGAGAACGGATCAGCACATCAATGCTGAATACATGCAGCGTGCATTCCTCTCCTTTCAACGCACCAAGCTATTCCGCAACTGCGTGTTGGTAGGACTTGTTCCGCTTACAGGGCTATAGCCTCTTAAACTTTTGTATTCATTGAAACTCAAATCCTGCGACTCTTTCCGGGTCGAAAGACGGGTATCGTATTCTGTTTTACTAATCTATACGACCCATTTCAGGGTCGAAGCATCTGCATTATTCGACCCTGAAATGGGTCACAGAAATTAGATCGCGGCCATGCCCAGCAAGCATTTCGACCCAGAAAGGGTCGCAGAAATACGGTTGCCTGAACTTTAAGAGGCGATAGCCCTGGTTCCGCTTACCGCGTATCATCCCGCTAACGTTAAATTAGGACAATCTTGTCTGAAATAGGATTAGCACGGTAACTTTGTGTTCCATAAGCACTAAACCTTACTACGATGTCAACCGCAAAAGCAACCGCCCAATGGAAGGGCACGATCAAAGAAGGAGAAGGCACCATGCGCTTCACCGGATATGAAGGAGCTTACACCTTCGCATCCCGTTTCGAGGGTGGAGGCGGAACGAACCCGGAAGAACTTGTGGGTGCCGCACACGCAGGTTGTTTCAGCATGTACCTGTCATTGTTGCTCACCGAGGAAGGTTTGAGCCCTACCAGCATTGATACCACCGCGCAAGTGACCATTGCCAAAGATGACACTGGTCCGCACATCACCACGATCACCCTGCACTGTAAGGTGAAATGCACTGGCCTTGATGCAGCAAAATTGAAGGCACTGGGTGCCACTACCAAGGAGAAGTGTCCTATCTCTCGCCTCTATGCAGGAGGCACCGCCAAGATCACAGCGGAAACAGAACTCGTGAACTAAAAACAACAATGGAAACAAAAGCAAAACCAGAATTGAAACCACTCCACGTGGGCGAACAATTCAAAATGCTGCAGGTCACGGCCGTCGCTGGAGCCTTCATGCCTGAACATTATTGCACCAGTGAGGCCATCGTTTCGGTCAGCGAAGGATCCGCCACCATTGAGATGAAGGATGGTAACACGGAGTTGGCAGCAGGCTCCAGTTTTCTGATACCTGCTGGCAAACCCCATTCACTGCGGATAGGCCATACCTTTAAAGCCACGGTGGTGATGGAGCGCAACGCGACGTTGGAATTTTAACCCGTATTAAACCTGAGGTGATGTACAACTACGACACGGTTACCGAAGCGATCAAGGGTCTGAAGCAACGGGGATACACCTTGGACTTCAATGCCCAGGCTGATGAGGAATGTCTAGTGTGCCACGACACTTCGTTGAACCTGCGACCGGAGGAGTTCCAGATCGACGAGGTCTATCGCTTCGAGGGCAATTCCGATCCCGGTGATGAAATGATCGTCTATGCCGTTTCATCCGAACTGCACACCGTGAAAGGTGTTGTGGTGAATGCTTTCGGAACCTATTCCGATGGCGCCATGGCAGCGATCGTAAAGCACCTGCACCGGCACCACACGTAAGAATAACACGATGGGCGCGATAGAGCAATACATCGTTTGCATCACCACGCCACTGGAAGTTTCAAGGGCCCGGCACCCTACTGCCCGTGCGTTGTCCGTGCGCTCATGAAGCGATCGACAACACGATCCTTGACCGAATAGGAGCGTGACCGGAGCGACCGCTGAACGCTGTTGCACCGCTGCATGAAGGAACACGTAAACCGTGACCTTGCACCACTACCCTGGTCGCGAAGTGTGCATACTTCGCATGTAGCAGATCACTAGAACACTGCTCAGCTAACGCGCAGCTGCATCGGCCGTGGGCCAACTGTATTCAGGTACGCGGTAAAGCCGAATAGGAACAACACCTAACGAACGAACCAATGGAGAACGAACACGACCACCTGTTCCCTAAAGCCACACGTGAAGGGATTCAGATGCAGGAACGCTTGGCGCCTGCTGCCATGGAAGCGTGGCGCAATTTCAGCCGTACCGTATTGCAGGAAGGTGCCCTGCCCGCTAAGACCAAGCAGCTTATTGCACTGGCCATCGCGCACGTTACGCAATGTCCTTATTGCATACGATCGCATACCAAGGATGCCATGCGCAAAGGAGCCACCAAAGAAGAAATGATGGAAGCGATCTGGATCGCTGCCGAAATGCGCGCAGGTGCAGCCACAGCACATGCCGCCATCGCCATCGATGAAATGATGAAACAGGAACAACACGGCTGAGCAGCATGGAACTGCTCCACTAGTTACTCCGTGCTCTACTCCTTCCGGCGATCTTCCGTGTTCGCCAAAGACCTACCAACGCGATCAACAGCCAAGCGAACTCAAGGATGATGAAGCCCCAGGCCATCATGCCGATCGCGTCGATGAGCAATAGTAACGAGCCTAGTATGTTCAACAGAAGGTAGGGCGCCGCTTTCGCATTCAGCCAACCGAACTGTCCCGCACCGAAAGCGGTGAGCTGCAAGGCAGCACCTATAAGCTGAGGGATCTGTTGTGCTAGATCGTTCATGTTCGTTGTCTTGAGGAGTGTATTCCGCTTTTGCCATTTGGATCAACTTCACTGTATGTGGCGTTGCATGCATTGACCTGAAATAGGTTGCGCAGAAGATGCGATCCAGAACGCCGCAACCGTTCCTATTCGAACACCACGATCCGTGTGGTCGCGCGATCAGCGCCATCACTGCTTGCCAAGGTATAGATGCCCGGCGTAGTTAACTGCACCGAGGGGTCGGCATTTCCAACGGTCGATGCTGATGATCTGTATACCGTTCTGCCCATGGCATCCATGATCTCTACTTCGCCGCTGGGCGCATGCACCTGAAATGCTCCCCTGTTCGGGTTCGGGTAAGCGAACATTCCGGACAAGGACCAGGTTGCTTGTTCTATTGGGGAAAACTCCATCGTACCGTCCATGTCCACCATTTGCAATCGGTAGTAGTTCACGCCATCAATAGGCTCGGCATCCAAGTACCTATAGGCCAGTGTGGTGTACGATGAACCCGCTGCGCGAAGCTCACTTATTCCTTCCCATTCCATCAGATCCGCGGAACGTTGCACAACGAAGTGGGACGTGTTCTTTTCCGATGCAGTGGACCAATCCATCAGGATGCCACCCTCTGTTCGCTTGGCATGGAAGGCCAGCAGTTCAATGGGTAGTGGTTCGCAACTGACCACCGCAGTGCCGCCGAACTGAAGGGGCACAACGGTGGAGACCGAACTCCAGTTACTGAAGCAGATGATGTATTGATCACCGGTCTGCACCGCCAATGGAGGTTCGAAATTCCCGGCATCGCCGCCACTTGGCACTGTGGAGGCCAGACCCGTTCCTCCATAGCTGACCCAATTCCAATTGCAGGACACGGGCGCTTGTGTATTGGCCGGTATGGCACTGCACGTAGAAGACGAATACGGATACATGATCCAATCATAGAAGCCTACCTGTGTGCTCAACCCACCGAACGTGAATTCCAGCATCCCGCCTTGCGATATGTTCACCACCATCCACGTACTGTTCAGTTCATTGTTCAGCAAGCACCCTTCATTGTCGGAACCCCACGGACTGGGTGATCCATCTCCGTAGTAAAAAAGCGGATTACCGTAAGAGCCCACTGACGGTATCTCATTCATGGAACCGATGCCGTTAGGGTCTATTGAGAAATTGATGTTGGTGCAAATATTCACAGCCTCCGGACAATCGCTTGCAGTGATGGGACCCGCACTTGCGCAATTCGCAGCCGGCACACCGATGGGGAACGTGGCCTGCCCAATGCTGCCTGTACCGAGCGTACCTGATCCCACGGAAGCGCCTCCCGCATTGTTCAACGTCCACGTGGCACCATTCCACCCATCGCCAAAGGCATCGAATAGCTGCATGGTGTAACAGCCTGTATCCAAACACATCATTAAAGTGGTCGGTGCAAAGCCTGTGGCGACAATGCCCGGACCGGTGACAAGATTCCAATTTACTTCAGTGGGATAAAGCCCCGCTGTGACCACCATGGTGTACATGTCGCAATCACCGCTGGAGCATCCACCACCCAACGAGACCTGCATGGTACCCGAACTCCCATTGGCCAACGTGCCTGAGCCGACCAGCACACCCGTAGCGGTAACGGCCACGGAATACGTGGCTCCATTCCATCCGTCGCCGAAACTGTCGTAGAGGTTGAGTTGATAGCATCCATCCGGCAGGCACGCGGTAACGGTGGTCGGTGCAAATCCGCTGGCGACAACAGCACCCAGTTCATTCACCATGTTCCAACTGACCTCAAAGTCATAGAGGCCACCACCAACGGTAATGGTGTAGTTGGTGCATTGCGCGCGCACCGTTCCGGAAGGTGCCACCGCACAACCGATCATGATGGAAGCAATGAGCGCGAACCTCATTTACGCGGAGGTAGTATGCCACAGTTCTTCGGATCCAATTTGCGAAAGGGCGCATCAATGGATGGACTGCGTGTGAAGCAATGGACGGACATTTCCACCGGAGCGAGGAGCACGTTCATTTCCGTTTCGCTGAGGGTGCATGCAGGATCCACATGCAGCAGAATGTTGCGTGTGTTGTGATCCACCCTGCACATCACCACACCGGGTCGTGCACGCAGGATAATGGCTGCTTGATGGGCGTGTTGCGGCGTTCGTACACCTTCAACAACTGTTTGTATCCGGTTCAGCGCGGATGCGGATGGCTGTGCAATGCCCACCGCACCCCAAAAAAGGATACAGCAGAACAGGGTGATCGCATGCGCAGCGGAACGCAACATGATCAGCAATGTAAGAGAACATTTCGATTTCCATCAGTAATGTTTCGTTGAGGCCGATCTGCATCAGTACGTCACTGCGTCCTTCCGCAACCCGCTACTTTTACGCCGATGCGCCTCCTACTTCCAGCACTCGCGCTAGCCGCACTGCCCTTCACCTGCGGGGCACCCGCGAACGAAGCAGTGAGCACACCGGTGGTGGAACAACAGGCACACGTGCGCCTAACGGAGAGCGATCTGCGCATTGCCCCTGCAGTGGATACCGTAGATGCGACCAACCGGGAAGCGATCGCTTGCTTGCGCAGGTTCTTCAAGAAGAAGTTGGATCCGGAAGCAGGGAACGACTTTTGGTATGCACCCGATCTGGAGCAGTACGGCGCGCCCTACAGTGAATTGTATTACGCCGAATTCGACAGTGTGGGCGACGTTCGGTTCTTGCCCACCCTGCTGTCCATTACACCCGTGAACGATGCTATGATGTTGCGCGTACGTTGGGCGACGCCCGGTACCGAAAGCACACCGCGCTATACGTTCAACTTCCTTGCGCGCGCTACTGAAGATGGTGCGCGTCTATCGTTCCCGATCACGCACTTTACCAGCACGTGGGAGCGAAGAACGTTGGATCAACTCACGTACGTGATCTCTCCGAAGCACACGTTCAACGCGGTGCAGGCGCAGGAACAACATGACGTGGTGCAGCAACTCACGGCCTTCTTCGACATCCCCGCTTTTCCGATCACCTATTATGCGTTCGCGGATCCGGTGGACCTGTTCACAGCGAAAGGGTTCGAGGATCATCCGCTCATGCACACCATCCCTTCCGGCGGCATGGTGGATGAAGGTGATAACGTGTATGCCGGCAATAACAAGGACATCTACACGCATGAAGTGGTACACCTCTTCATCGCACGGAAGTTCACGACATGCCCCGACTTGCTGAATGAAGGACTGGCCACACTGATCGGTGGCAGTACCGAATATCCGTATGCATGGCACCGTGCGAACATGGAACGTTACCTCCGATCCGATCCCGCGTTGAATCTCCGCGACCGCTGCAATACCTACGACCGGGATGATATCGATGAGTACACCAGCGTACCGTATATGATCGGTGCGCTTCTGTGTGAACGCGTCCTTCGCACTTCTGGCAAAGCAGGACTCTTCAACGTGTTGGCGGCGGGTGCGGATCCATGGCCCGCATTTGCTGCCCGCGGCATAACTCCGGAAAACCTCACGGAAGAACTTCGCAAGGAACTGCAGCGTGCACCAGGCAGCGTGTTGTAGAGCAGTGAGCCGCATGCCTGCATCCAACACACCGAACGCGCGCATGCTGGTGACCTACCAGCCCGCGGAGACCGCGCAATGGACCGATCCGCCGGACCGGGAAGAGATCGCCCGGCTGTTCAAGGTATGGAGGTGGGGGGCCACCCTTGAAGCCGTAACCCCATCCCACGCCCGATCTGTGTTGATCAGGGATGGTGTGGCAGCGGAGAAAGCCTCCAAGGCCAAGCGTCCGGCACCCGTGGAACACCGGAGCCGGACGCCTAGGAAGCAGTGCGATCAATGCAGGCCTTCTACCACGAAGCGGGCAGCGCGCACCATGCCGGCAGCATCCACGCGGGCCACGTAGGCTCCGGCCGCCAAGGGCCGCAGGTCGATCACGGCCGTACCCGTGGTCGTGCTGTTAAGTACAATGCGACCGAGGTCATCCATGATGGTGACATCCGCACGGCCCGAGCTTGGGAACTCCACTACCAATTGGCCACTGCCGTTGGTGTACACGCGGATGGGATCGGCGGGGGACAATTGCTCCACCGGGACCAGGCTGCAGCAATTGTTCGTCCAATTGGGATCCGAGGCATCAGTGACATTGGAGGTGCCGGTGAAGCCGCTCGACGTTCCGGTGAGGTCCGTGATGTTCTGGCCGTTGTCGTTCATGGGCCAGTAGCCTGTGAGGCCGCTGGAGTTCGCGGGTACGCTCACATTCATGCTGCCTTGGATCTCCGCCCCCGTGCGTGCATAGTTCCAAATGCGCAGCTCGGAGATGTTGCCTTTGAAAGGGTAGCTATCCGAGGCGTCACTACCGATCAATGCGGTTGCCGCGCTTGTGGCGGCCGTTGGTGTTCCATCAATGATGCGGTTTCCTATGGGGCTGCCGTCGGCGTAGAAATAAAGCGTCCCTGCTTGTCGCGTGATGGCCACGTGGTGGCACGAGCCGTCGAGCAGGCTGCCGTTGAAGGTACCGTTGTCGATCACCAAGTAGTTGACGCCGTTGAACTGCAAGCAAAGCATCTTGTAGTTGGCACCACCCCAAGGGCCATGGAAAAAGAGCATGAAACCGAAGCCGTCCACGCGGTTGGAGAACAGGTAGGCATGGTTGAGTTGCTCTGCTTCCACTCCATTGATCCAAGCCTCCACCGTGAAATCACCCATGCCGATGGCATTCAGCTGCGTGTTGGGTACTTGCCCCTGATCGTCGATCCCATCGAACGTCAGGCACTGGGCATGGATCAGGGTGGTGACGAACAGGGAAACGATGAGTAGTGTACTTCGCATGGTTGGATCTCTTTTGAAGAAAGACGGGTACAAAATTAAAGGGTCGTTGCCCCCAAGGAATGGGTCGGTCAGAATTATTTGTGTCCTCTGGGTCATCTGTGGAAAGCATCGGCGGCAGCCGAAAAGTGATCATCGTTCACCGGACCTGACCCGCCTCCCCGATCACGCCCATTATCGTCCTGCTCCTTCATTGCCCAACGACCGTATCTGAGGTCCTGTTGCTGGTACCAGGATGAAGCTTGTAGGTCCGTACGCAGTTGTAGGTAGCAATGAACGGATCCTCATCTTTGGTGTACCGTTCCCGATGCGCACACTCACCTTCATCCTCTTGTTCGTTGCCGCCGGATCGGTTGCGCAACCCGGGATGCCGCGCTTCACCTTCACGCTTGCAACGCATGCTGCGCCGCTCCGCCCGTTCACGCAGGAACATCGTGTGGAACATCACTACCAGGAGTTGCTGCCGTATGTGGGGGTGCACCGCTCGTATGCAGGACCAGCGGTGATCGTTCCCTTGAAAGGCGGATCGCTATTCACGGATCCAAAGGCGCCATGGCTCGTCTATGCTCCGGTGGAAGGCGAGCACGTGGAGTCTTACCTACTTGTTATAGCTGTTTCGGATACGATGCGGATCGACCTGCCGGAACACATGGAGCCGTTGCGGGAACGCGCCTACGAACGTTGGGACCGCGACACGCCGGAAGTGGTCCGCTTCCGAAAGGGGCATTACGCCCTAGAGGAACTGCTAAAGGAACCACGATGTACCAAAGCGGCGAACCAGCTGGCACTGCGTTTGATCGCCGCGGAAAAAGCGGCTTACGCCAAGCAACTGAAGGAGCAAGAGGCCTATTACCGTGCGCAACCGCCACCTGTGCCGCCGCGCACTACGGAACCACCACACACGCCGACACAAGAGGAAATAGAAAGCGAGATCGCGCAACGGCCCGGGATGATCGAAGTGAACGTGGACAGTGTTGTTGACGGCAACGTGTGGGTGCGCATCAGCGGACGCGTGATGCTGAACGGCAGTTGCGCCAGCGGGATGCCGCTCTATGGCGTGGAGCTGCGCACCGATACCAGCTGGGTGGAGCGCATTCCCTTCGAGCTGATACAGATGGACTGTGGCATGCCGTGGGCGGACTGGACGGACCACCCCGTAATGATCCCACTAGCATGGTGGGTGCGTGCGAACTCCCGCGAAGGACAGGGCGAACTGGTGCCGGGGAATTATCGCTTGGTGTTCATGGGCGCCAACATGGAGCGCATGCCGACACAGCCCTTCCGGATAGACTGATGCTTTGCAGCGCCATCACTTGATCAACAACATACGCTGTACGCGTAATGCATCAGCGCGTCAACACCACCTTTCCACTGGCCAACGTACTACCCTTCACCGCGCAGCGCCATACGTAGTTGCCTGCAGCCACGTCTCCTACTTCCATGCGCGCATGGGTGCGTGCCGCTGTGCTGTACACCATGTTGCCGCTTACATCGCGCAGTTCGAAACGCGTGCCTTCGGGTAACGCTTTTTCGGCATCCACAACCAGCCAATCCGTTGCGGGTGATGGGTGCACTGTGAGTCCCGTGTTTTCATGAACACTGGCCGAGATCCCCGTAGTGGCGGACCTCCAGCGAAGTACTTGCCCGCCGCCGCCCACTACGATGGCGGTGGTATCATCCAACATGTCCACCGCGTAATTATCCTCCGTGGATCCGGGCAACGCCTCGTCCGACCAATCGATGCCGTTGTAGGTGTGAAGGATGGCGCCAAGCGTACCCACTGCGATCCCCTGTTGGGAGGTCGTGAAGTCTATGCCATACACGTTCATGGATCCGCCCGGAACCACTTCACTCCAGGAGACGCCGCCATCCACCGTGTGGAGGAAGGCCGGGAGGTACCAGCCACCAACGTAGCCATTATCCACGTCCAGGAAATGCAGGCCTTCCAAGTTGGTGAGGCTGCTCATCGGCTGTATCGGCAGTGCGCTCCAATTCGCGCCGCCATCGGTGGTCTTCAGCACTTCCCAACTGTAGCTGTACTGCACCGCATAGCCCGTATCCGCACTGGGGAATTGAATGGCGGAAACGGGTATCTCCGCACCGCTGAACACAACGTCCCACGTTGCGCCACCATCCAGCGTGCGCAACAACGCACCCGTGCCGAACCAGCCGCCACCACAGAAACCGACCTGCGCGGAAACGAAAGTGATGCACCGCCACGGCTCCTGCAACGGTGTTACCACCGCATCCCAAGAACCGCCTCCATCAACCGTATGGAACAGCCCACTATCACCCGCCGCAAAACCGTTGAGCGCATCGTGGAAATACACATCGTGCAGATCGCCACTGTTAGGGAAAGGCATGGCAGCCCAACTCAACCCACGGTCCGTAGAGCGGATCACCGTGCCGTAATACCCAACCGCATACCCCGTGTCATTCACGAACTGCACAGCATAGAGCGGCTGCGTTGTAGGGCTTGTGCGCTGCGTCCATTGCGCGTTGGTGCTGAAGTAGGAAAGTAGGAGGATGCAGAGGGAGAGGGTGCGGGGCATTTTGGCGTTGTTGGTGGCAAAGTAAGTATGGGGTGAATGTTGGACGTGGTGTGGTGGGGTTTTTGCTGCTTTGGGGGTTTGGTGAGCTGGGTCTAAAGTGAGTCCGCTGGCTATGGTTCGCTCGAGTATCTGGCAGTACTCCAGTTTTCTTTTCACAAGGAGCTACGCGAGAAATCCTTTATGTCTCGCTGGGCGGCATTCCTGACAATACACTCAATACCAAGACGCGATTAAGCAAAAGAACGGCTGCAATTAACACCTGTTTTTCTAAACGACCCAAGCCTTGTTTGACCACGAAAAAGAAGATCCACGGTGATTCTTTCAGTAACACGAATATTCGCCCATCTTTGGTACCGAACAATACAACTCATTTTTTTGCAAACTGAGGAACATGATCGAAACTCCTTCGAACAACACTTGCTCAAACAAATTGGAACGTTAACCCAAACAGATTTGGTTGCATGTTGAATAAGAACAAATGGGCTGAAAACCTTTCTTATCGGACTGGAACAGCCCATGAACCATTGGAGTTCTATTTGACGGCGTTGTCCAATAGTATTCGTTTGGACCTCCTTTTGGGCTATTTCAGCTCTTCTGCTATCAACGTCCTAGCCTTGGGCTTCGCCAAGTTCTTGCATTCCGGAGGCACTTTGCGGGTGGTCGCTAACAACATACTCTCCCCGGCAGACAAACAAGCCATTGAGATCGGGCAAGGTGGAGAGCTACCGGATGACGTTTTGGACCTCAGCGATATTCGAACGCTAAGAAACACTCTTGATGAAACAGGACGACATTTCTTTGAATGTTTTGCATGGCTGGTCGCTCAGAGGCGTATCCAGTTCGTTATTGTAAAGCCGAAGGAACTGCGAGGCATCGCTCATTACAAATCGGGTGTTTTCTCGGATGGGCTGAACGAGGTTGGATTTAAGGCATCGTGCAATTTCACGGCATTTGGAATGCTTGAGAATCTAGAGGAGCTGGATGCTTTTCTTTCGTGGGAGAACGGTCGATCATCTGCTTTCCTTAAAAATCAAAGTGAGTACTTCGAGAAGATGCTTAACGGGGATAGTGACGTTGTCGAATACGTTCCGATCCACGACGTGCAGGTCGCCATCCTGCGCGAATTCGGAAACAAGGACTTGAATGAGCTGCTTAGCAATGAACGCGACCTGCTTTCCAAGCGTGAGCGGATGTCCAATACACCTACGCTTAAGCGTCTTGTGCGCAAGTTGGAAGAAGATGTGGACGAATTGACATCTCGACCGCGCTTCCCATATCCATCAGGTCCAAGACAATATCAAATAGATGCGTATCAGAATTGGGTAGCTAATGACCATGGAGGAATCTTCGCGATGGCGACCGGCACCGGGAAGACCATTACATCATTGAATTGCTTGTTGCAAGAAGCAAGCAGGGACCCCAATGGCACCTATCATGCACTCATCTTGGTACCGACCATCACATTGGTGAACCAGTGGGAAGATGAAGCTCGGAGTTTCAACTTTCAGGAAGTTATCAAAGTTTCCTCCAAGGAACAGTGGGAAAAGCGACTGGCTACAACCCTTTCTGACGCTCGGCGCATTCCCACGTCGTTTTTGATCATTAGCACATATGCTTCATTCGTAAAGGCGCGCTTTCTGAAGTACGTCAAGCAACTTCCTCAAGACACGCTGTTCATAGCCGACGAGGCGCATAACGTCGGGTCGGCCTCAGTCCTGAACAAGCTTGCGACGATCCCTACTCGGAAACGCATCGGGCTGTCAGCGACACCAAAGCGCATCTATGATCCCGAAGGAAGTGAAGCGATGGAGGCTTTCTTCGGTGACAAGGAACCCTATACCTACAGCTTCTCGATGGAGCGCGCTATAGAAGAAGGGATCTTGTGCAAATACTATTACTACCCGCATATTGTTAATTTGGACAGTGATGAGCTGATAGAGTATGTAGAGATCTCCAAAAAACTATCGAAGCTGGCGGGGATGAACCAGGCTGCGGGGGACAAGGGTGACATCATTGAGCGCTTACTTCTAAAACGCAAACAGATCATTCACAAGGCCAAGTTCAAGATGGACTCGGCAAAGGAGATATTGGAGGAGCGTTTCCGCAAGGACGGTAACCTCAGTTACACGTTCATCTATGTTCCTGAGGGCAATCGATTGGAGAAGACAACTGATGACGATACCGGCGATGAAAGTGTGGAAGAGGTGAGGATCATCGATCAGTATACCCGCATGGTTGGTAGCATTAGCAGTAATATCATGGTGAATAAATTCGTGAGCTCGATGCCGAACCGCGATGCGGTGCTCGATCAATTTCGCGACGGTGATATCCAAGTCATCGCCTCAATGAAATGCTTGGATGAGGGCGTGGACATCCCACGCGCCCAGCACGCGATCTTCTGTTCAAGTACGGGTAACCCCCGCCAATTCATCCAGAGAAGAGGCAGAATATTAAGGAGGCACCCTGAGAAGTATCAGGCCGTGATCCATGACCTGGTCGTAATCCCGGATCTGACGCTTTCAACAAAAGCCTCGGAGACATACTCAGTTGAACGAAGTATGGTGCAGAAGGAATTGGAACGCGTTATGTACTTTGCATCGCTTTCTATGAACCCATACGATACCGAAGCCGTGTTCGAAGAGATCTGCAAGCATTACGATCTAAGTATTTACACGATCCATCAGCAACTCAAGGACTCATGAAGGAAGAAATGCTAAAGACATTCTTAACGGATGACCTTTTCGTTGAGCAAGGTTATCTAAGGCCCGGAGAGGCTGAGAATTACAAATGGCGTGATCCAAGGAAGGTCAAATTGATCGAGGTTCTGAAGCTTGCCATCGAAGGTGAGCTGTCTTCGAATGAGACTGAACGCATCACGGAACGTAAGATAAATCTGTCCTTGAACATCAACACATGATACTGAAGAGTATTGAGCTGCGGGACTTCATGTGCTATGCAGGGTCCAATAAGATGGTTTTTGCCGATGGCATCAATCTGATCATCGGAGACAATGGTTATGGCAAGTCCAAATTGTTCGACGCGTTCCATTGGGTAATGTATGACGAGTGCTTCGATTCAAGTCTGAAAAAATTCTCTGGTACACGGTTCATGAAGAAGCAGATCGTCTCTGACAAAGCGATCCACGATACCGAAGAGGGTATGGTAACTGCCTCAGTAATGCTCATCTTCCATAATGAACGTGAGCATGAATACCAACTTGAGCGTCGTTACAGTGTCCACAAGAGAAGCGACGAGGTCAAAGAACAGGAGGGTAGTGAATTGATCATCCGACGAAAGGATATGTCTATTCTCACTGCTAGTATCATTAATGACCCGGAAGAGATAGAGCGCATTAAAGCTTCGGTACTACCTGCCAATATCAAACCTTACATGTGGTTCCAGGGTGAGCAAGTTGAGTCTATTATTGATTTCAACAAGGACGCATCGCTTACTCAAGCAATAAATGTGCTTTCGAACATCGCCCGCTATGATAATCTCGTTGGTCTCTCTGAATCGCTGAAAGAGGACGCAGACAAGGAGTACAACAAAAAGATTCGAGAGCAGAGCAAGGATAGGGAGCAAAGCGAAGAACTTGAGTTAAAGCGTCGACAGTTACTGGAAAAAATCGAAGCCTATAGTCTGCAAGAATTAAAGTTGAAGGACAATCTTGCAGAAGCGGAGGAGCGCTCGGAAGCTTTGATCCAACGTGTGGCAGCGGCTGAGCAGATCCGCGAACTTGAAGGCAAACGCGAGCAGGCCATTGCCAATTTGGAACAAGTAAATGAGGACCTCAACGAGGAGTTGATGTTCTACCACAAGCGAATGTTCACCAGCAAATGGGTGTTGAAGGGGACCGAGCCACTTTTTGCATCGTACAGCATTAAATACGGTGCTTATGACAAAAAGAAACTTGAACTGCGAGCAGAGTTACAGGTCAGGTTGGAGCAAGAGACCCAACTTAAGCGAAAGATGCAGACCAGACTACCAATAGATGTTCCTGAGCCCATACACGTGGAGCGCATGTTGGAAGCGGAACGCTGTTTGGTTTGCGATCGGGTAGCAGAGAGGGGAAGCGAAGCATGGAATAAGATCAAAGAACTTTTGGACCGGACGCACGATGAGAACAAGGCCCTTGAAGAAGAAGCGCATACTGTCCATGATTTCAGTCCCGACTTAAAACGTTTGTATAATAATGGCCTCGCCCTGGCGCCTAGTGTGCAAGGGGTTGATCGTGACATTGCCAATACCCGTAAGCAGATCAAGAAGTATGAAACGCGCCGGAAGGTCATCAGTCAGGATCTTGATAAGCTAGCGGCCAGTATTCAGGAATTGATCTCAAACTCAGCCTTGGACATCAACGCGGCAAAGAACCTGCTGCACGACTATACAGCACAGAGCGAAAATGTGCGCAGGTTCGATAGGGAAGCAGGGAATCTTGGACACGACATTGCTTCACTGAAAGAGGCGCGCGACAAGATCAATGAGCAACTACAAGCACTTGTAACGGGTGAACTACCTGCTTATTTGGAAGAAAAGGTCAAGGTCCTCACTGAGTTCCATATGGTTACACACTCAACGCGGGATCGTGTTTTTAAGCAGTTGGTGAGCGAGTTAGAGAAGGAGGCGAACACGCATTACGCGGATATGACCAAGGGAAACCTATCAGCAAGAGGCATTATTCACTTGAAAGAACTTGCTAATGGCAACTATATGCCGGAGTTGGTAGATGATCAAGGCAACGCACTTTTGAATTTGAATACTGGTAATATCATTCTAATAAAGCTAGCCACCATCATGGCCATTATCTCTGCGCGGCAAGGGACACGGGCCACGGACCTCTACACGCTCATCACAGATGCACCTATGTCAGTATTCGGCGAGGATTACACCTTGGGATTCTGTAGAACTGTGAGTAAGGTCTATAGGCAAAGTATCATCATGAGCAAAGAGTTCTACAAGAACATTGCGTTGCGCGATCAGTTGTTCAATGACCCCGAAATAAAGCTTGGCAAAGTGTACGAGATCACCCCATCGATCCCGGAAGCCGAGCGAGCTAACCGGAATTCGTTGGCCACGATAATCAAAGCCTTGAATTGATATGGAATTTTTAGCGCGCATCAAAGAACGGGCACCGGAGTACGATGCTCAGTACGCTCAAATGATCCTGGATTACACCATCGAACAAGGTGGTAAGATGGGTACGCAAACCGAGGAGGCAAAGTGGAAACAAGGCAAGTACTTCTCCACCCGTTACGAGATCTATATGTACGCTGCGTTACTTGGTCTTAAAAAGGACTATAGCATTCCTATTGCGAGAGGGACCGATAAGAAGAAGTTCATTGAAATAAAATCTTGGCAGCCCAGCGAAGTGGCGGACTACATCATCATGGCATTATTGGCCAAGTCCGACTTAGACCTCAATGAATTAGAACACATGGAGGAGAAGGAGGTAGAGGACAAGATCACGGAACTACGCAGCTTATTAGAGTCCTATGCGAATGGAGGGTTCGACATCATTCGTGCAAAGCGAGATGAGGATGCAGCGTTTTTTATGGAGAATGAGAACTGCTTTCTTGACCTTCTTGGCTAGAGGAGGTACTCTTAGGTGAAGCTCATTGTCAATTTTTAATTCTGGTTCATCATGCCTTAAAAGGGGGCAGGAGTTGATGCAGGGGGTTGGAGACTAATTCTTACTCCGCACTCTTGACAGAATGAATTTATTCTTTGCTTTGAGAATCTTCTCTGTGGTTTCACGCACTAGTTCATCAGAATACAAGGGGTACTGTGCCTTCACGATTCGGGAGGTTCGCATAAAAACGTACGGCATGTCTTGTAGAATATTGTCCCTAGATTCATCAGCATTGGAAATAAGCAGAATGAAGTAATTCAGGATAGCGGATAGACTTCGAATGCCAAAGGTGTTGTAGATAATTTTATCGTTTGAGTAGATGATTCCTTCCCAAAGAGAGGTGGCGATATTGCCATAGGACGACAGTTCATCCTCTTCTTCATATGTATCGACTTCAACCTTCTTTCCGAAGAGACTATTGCGGCCATGAGCAAGTCGCGTTATCACTGCATTCACATCCCTCAGGAATTCTTCAGTCACATTATCTATGACGGACCTATTTATGCCTTTGCCAATTTGAGCTGCGAGCCTTTGTACGTAAAGTCCGAATAGAGCCTTTTGAAAAAGCACCGTGTAAATAAGGTAGCCATCTTCTAATAGTGCCTTATCAAGCTCTAGTCGAATTTCATAGAGAGCTCGCTTATAGGATGGAGTGCGCTTCAATTTGTTACGCGAGGCAACTAGCGCGTTGTACAAAACCGTTGCCTCATCTGTGCCGCCAGCTTTGGCGATGATTTCCGCGCATCGCTTATAGGGTTCGAAGTCGCGGAAGAGGCGCACTATGCCTGACGCATAGTCCATATTGAAAGTGTCAAGCGCAACCTCTAGAACACGGTAGTCATATGTGAACAGCTCCGTTTCATAGTTTTCGTTATCATTCGTGGTATCCGCATTCGCGATCTCTATGCTAGTTTGATACTCTTTCCACGCATCTGCTAGGGAACCGACATCCCGCCAACGATCTTCCTTTTTAATTCTTTCATCAACGCGGAAGAAGTCATTCATTCGACGTACCCACTTGTCTATTCTGTTGTAGTTGCGAAGGTCATTAATTGATGACACCCCCCCAAGCAGCATATTATCATTAACAACTTGATGCAAGGCAAGCACCCCGGTAATGTGCGGTAAGGAGTGTTTCAGGCTATGTCCGTCCCAATCAATCGTCATAGAAGGAATGAAGCGGTCCTTATGCTTGCTTCCCCCGTCTCGTTCCGCGCTGTCGACTAGAGACTGTACAATGAGTGAGGCTAAATCTTTGTCGTCCATCAATATTTGTCTGACGGCACCTACGCGCTGAGCGTTAGTGTTAATGTCGACAAAGATTCTTCTGACAATCTCAACAGGGGACATGGGGTATTTTGCGCCGGGGGCATTGAGCTTGGCGCAGTCCAGAAAGACAACGTCTTGAGTATACTGACCAACCTCCGGATTAAGTGCCTTGCTTTTCAGAAGTGCATCGAAGCGATGCTGGCCATCAATCACTACAGCATAATACTTGCGCTTGTCCCAGCATAAAAGGTGATAGTCTAAAGACTTGGAAATTTCCAGCATGAATAAGCCGTCGGCGGGACTGAGGTCCGGAGCATCGATAAATACTTGATGGGTTTTCTTATTGCCCTTGTGGGTAGAGAGGCTCCAAATAGCTTCTCTAACCCCTTTGTCTACTTCCTTAGATAGATTGAAGTTCATCGCAATTCGACCATTTGCATCCTTAGGAAGAATTGCCACAATTATGGGTGGGAAGTATTTGATCCCTCTACCCTTACCCAAGATGTAGTCCTTGGCAATTCCATCAACTCGAATACTATCTATTTCACGTTGGATAATTTGACTCACTGGCCATTCTTTGTCGTTGGCCAAGGTTTCATAGACCTGCAAATCCTCTTCAAGATCTTTGACTCTTGCATTGGTCAGATACGCCGTCAATGCTTCTGCTCCAAATCCACCAAGACTAGCGCGGTATAATGTTGAGAGATCAATGCCACCAGAAGGAATGTCATGCGCAGCAGAATCGTTGAAAATTGATAGGTCGTCTTGTTCACTCATTTGATCACTGCGGCTTTTTAGATAGACCTGGTTTCGTTCTTCGTGAAAAGATTTCCTCGAAGATATTATTGATGTTCGGTACACTCGTATCCTTTACTTCCTTCCAGCCAACCCAGATTTCTGAGTAGGAGATTCCACGATCATCAATCTCTGAGAGTACACCTGTCTTCTTCTTGAAGTGCTGGTTCCCGAGCCTTGATCGCAAATCATTCGCCTTACCCACATAGAATGGACGGGCGAAGCAAACTTCTTTGAAGAAGTCAGAAAACACACTGACATTTGCAGGAGTGCCGAGAAATAGCCGCAGCGCCTGCGCCTTCTGTAATGGCAGGCCGAACATCTGCCCATTGTTTGGGAACCACTGTTCTGTAATGTCAGCTTGGAATTTATACAAACCTGTAATTCTCTCTGACGTGAATAGACTTCTGCCCGTATACTCCATCAGTTTGAGCTCGATTTCCATCACAGACAACCTCATCGCATCAAGTTCAGGCCAATACACCCAATAATAGACGCCACTCGTTTTCGGAATACCGGAGATTGGGTCGTCGAAATAATCCATCAAGTAACTCAGGCTCTCAAATCGAATTCCACTCACATTCATTCTAGAGGAAACAAGTCAAACAAGCCCTCTCATCTTCCTCCTCAAGTATAGACAACAACCTATTACTGCTCTTTTCCTTGTTCTTTGCCAGCGCCTCCGCCTTGATCTGCTCAATTCGACGTGGATGGATCAGATCCTTCAAGCTCTCGCCTTGCGCCCAAGTGAAGCCCTCGTCCTCGTTCTCGTACTTCATCGCCTTGGCGAAGAGGACCGGGTGCTGTTCATAGAGCCACACCCATTCGATCCGTTGTTGGAAGAAGCAGAAGTAGCACCCTGAGCGACTTCTAGCGTAAGTGCCTTTCTTCTCGCCTACCGAGAATTCTTTCTGGTCGTAATAACCCGGTATGCCCACACCACTATCCTCCAAGAGTTTGAAGATGGCTGGCTTATCCAGCACGTCCTCATTTTCCAAGAGGGCGTAATCCACTTCTTGGCTCAAAGGAAGTTCGCTATCCTTCAAAAATTGGAACACCACGCGATTGAATTGTGCCACTCCCTGCTCCAACAGACGATTTAACTTTTCAGTCTGGCGCTTCGCGTTGCCAAGCCGATCGTTAGGGATCTGCTGAATGGGTTTGCGGTTTATCTGTGCGACCAGATCGAGCTTTTTTCCAGACAGTTCTGCTGCGTAGAGATCAACCACATGTTCCATACGCTCATTGTGGAGTACCATCCGGATCACATCCTCGCTCCAAATATTTCTCCGGAACGGGAAGATGGCCTGTATGTTCGTCTTCCTGGAGAGGTAGCCCTCCCGGTCCTCATCACCTCGGATCCCCACATAGGATAGCGTGGGTGCATCACCAACGAAGGCCTCGAAGGGTTCGATCTTCATCACCTTAGTACACCACCGAGCTTGAGATGAGGGTAAGTAGCCACGAAAGATCTTATAGTAATAATCGAACGGATCCTGTCCGGATTTTCTCGCGTCCTCGGATTCAAGTCGTGCGACTTTCTTTCCTAAGTATCCTTCCAAGCGCTCGATCAACAGATAGGTCTCATCCAACTCTTTACCGGTGTCAGTGAAGTAATAGGTGAGGTCCAGCTGAGGATACTTGTCCTTCATGTAGATCGCCAAGGCAGCGCTGTCTTTGCCGCCCGAGATACCCAGTACCTGTTTCAACTTGCTCATTCCTTTTCCAGCTCTTCGTTCAGCAGCCAAGCTAAGGCAGCGCGCGTAACTGACGCATCTGAAGTAAGACGGCCTTTCAGATCCTTGATCAAACTCTCCACTTGTGCCTTCTTCTTTGCCGGGTATTGAATGGTCTCCACGCGCGTACCCTTGCTGGTAGTGGTTATCTGCATTCGCAGTGCCGGTGCACCTTTGGGATCGCTCTCTACTTCATGGATCTCCGCAAGGTTCAGCAATTCGCCGTACATCGTGCGGAGCTTTTCTTTCAGCTCATCTTCATCCCGGTCCGTGAACTTGCTCAGCGGCTTTCCCAGCGCTCCTTCCGCGATCGACGAGATCCACACTTCGCGTTCGTCCAGCGGTGCCATGGTCCGCTTGAACAAAGGCCTCAGATGGGCCAGTAGTTGGTGTTCTTTGATGGCTTTCAAGCGCTCCACAAGTGAAGTCTGTGTATGCGGAAAGTGAGTGTCGGTTTTGAGTACTTCTTCACCCAGAAAACTGTCCATCCGATCGACCAATTGCGGTAGTGCTTGCTGCAGTTCATCTATCGCAGTACTGAGAATGCCGATGAACTTTCCAAGCTGCTCATCGGAACGGCCCATGTCCTCCAAGGACAAGCGCATGGCATTCGGTAAGTCCTCAAAGAAAGTCCGCTCCGGGTCGGTCGCGTTCTTGATCGCTGCACGCAGGTCCCTAGCCTCACCGCTCAACTTGTGCGTCTGTTGAGCATAGTCGTTCAGGCTACGATAGAAGGTCAGGAAAGGCTTGGTGACGTCGATCAATTCACCGTTGGTCAGGTGCTTCACTTCCTCTTTGCCCAAGAACGCTTTATATCGGTTGAATAGCTTCAGTCGAATACCGTCCACCATAAAGGCTTTCACTTGGAACTCCTTTGGTTGCCGGTTCATCATATACAGGATGGGTCCGGTCAGTTGGGGAACGAATTGGTCGTTCTGGTACAACGCATAATCCCCTCGTTTGATGAACAGGAACAGTGGCACCCACAACTCGATCAGCCCATTCTTCAGCTTATAGGGCCGCTCACCCAAGCGTTCAATCAGCTCATTGATATCCTTCCGTCCATGACGACTATCGGCTAGGAATTGCTCGCAACATTCCCAGACCGCATGAAAGGAATTGTCCTTCGTGGGTGCGAATAGGTCGAATCCCTCCGTGCCTTCTCGGTGAATACCATTCTCCTTAAGTAATGTAGCATAGATGGCCCGCTCGGGCGGGAACTCGTTCGCTGCGAACCCAAAGTCCTCCTCGTTCCACTTTTCAGTGATCAAGCCGAAGAGTTTTTTCCTGCCGGTCGAAGCTGCTGGCGAAACCTTTTCCCGGTTGATCAATTCGTTCTTGTAGATCGGTGTCGCGGGATAAGTAGCTGTTACCACTTCCGAGAGCATGCGGTTGAACGAGCGCGCATCCTTCACCTTATCCCGGACCTTTCCCTGATGGATCCACTGCACGTTCTTGGAAAAGAGCGCATCGTGGATGTAGTGGTCGAGCAACTGCTCTTGGTGCAATCGGATGTTCTTTAGCTCCTTCACTGCCACCTTATCATCCGTGTGCTGATCGATCACGCGTTGTGTACGTTCGATCTCCAAGAGCGTGTCCTTGATCATATCGGCGTTGTTGAAATAGCCGAATACAATGGCTTCTTCACTGGCCTTGGAAGCTTTCTTCACCTGCTCCAATGACAACTCCGAATTGAAGAGCAGATTGATGAAGCCATCCACTTCGCCCTTCGGCACGTCCTTGATCGGCTTATGGCTTAAGCGGTATTCGAAGAGTCGCGGAGCACCTGTCCTGTAGGTGGCTTCCTTAGCCACCACATGCTTGTGCCGGAAGTAGGGCGCAAGCTTCAGCACTACGTCGCCGATACTATCCACTTCCGAAGAAGCTTTCAGTAGTGCGCTTTGGAAGTCGAGGTCAGTGCCTTCTTGAAGTTTGTATGACGAGCGGTGCTTGACGAAGAGCAGGATCTTTCTGTTCGACAGCTCTGCAAGGTGCTTTTCAGCTTTTGGTTCGCTCGAGATGAATTTCAGATAAGTGCTCAGGAAAACATCATTCAATTGCGCTCCTTGGCTCGCGAAAAGTTGTAGTAGACCTATTGTCTTAACGAGGTCCATGTATGGAAGTCGGTCCTTGTCGAACTCGGCCTCCACACGTTCCAATGCGGACCATATCATTTCCCATTGTCGGCGATGGGGATTGAAGGCGCCGCGCAGAAAACTGTAGAACTCGCTGTTGAAATGGTCGAAGACCTGTGGAAGTCCGAACACATCTGAACCCTTGCGTAGTTTAATACCGCCGGCTTGAAGGAACGTGAACAAGGAACGTTCGTTCTGCCCATAAGCCTGTAGGCCTTTGGTGAGAATATGCGTAGAAACGATATCCAATGGATAGAGTTGGTTAAGCTCCTCGCGTTTCCACGTCTCGGTGTGGTCCTCGAACAAGCGGTGCTTCTTGGCCAGCTTGGCTATGGCTTCCAGATCTACGCCCTTCGGAACTTTCGCGCCATTGCTGGCCAATTGGCTGGCGGCCAAGTGGATCAGCTGAGCGATCGGTTCGTTGAACGTTAGTTCGCGCAGGCGTCCTTGCACCTTGCGCCACTCCATTCGCTGCGCTGCGTTGATGCCACTGCTGTACGCCTCAATGCTTTGATGCAGAGAAACGATCAACGTGATGTTCCGCTCCGGCTTGTTAACGAACTCAGCAAGTTGCTGGATGAAGTACATCTCCCGTTCCGGGTCATGCTTCGAGGCATACTCCAAGAACTTTCCGAACTCATCGATGATCAGGAAAAGTCTCCCTGCCATTTCGTAGCGCTCATGGATGGCGTCAAGAATGCGTTGGTTGCCGCTCAGGTCGTTCTTCACTTCGAATTCCTGCGCCAAGAAGTCGATCAATGACCCGTACTCACCGACCAGGTTGATCACCTTAGGTGGCTTTGCCTTTCCCTGGTTGCCGAAGTGCTTGTTCTTGCCCGCCAACCAATTCATGAACGCGACGAGGAACGCGGACTTCCCCGTACCGTAGGAGCCGATCAGCTGGAACGAATGAATACCGGTCTTTTCACCATCGATGATCTCGGCAGCGACGCGCGTCGCATTCGGGGTCAGGTGATAACCGAAGTCCTCGCCTTGGTCGCGGACAACGTTGATGGAAGGAGAGAACTTAGTTGCCATAATGGTCAGCTAGTATAGTCCACCGATCGGGACGTTTCTTGAATTGCAACTCGATCACGCCTGCTTCACGCGAGACGGTGATGTTGTCTTTGTAGTGTGCAGGTAGCTCGCTTAACAATTCGAACATTCCTTCCTTGTCCAATGCAAATGTTCGACCCACTTGTTCCATGATCACTGTCAAACTGATCGATCGGTTCTCAGGAATGGAATCGAGGATAGCGTAGAGTAATATTCGGGGTGGTAGCGTGGGGCGTTTCCGCCGCTCAATGAAATAGATCTTGCGTTCTTTACGTTTGGCGTCATCCTCTGCTTCTACCTTGGCTGTATTCACCAATTCAAGATCGGCAAGGAGCCCAGCAAGGTCATCGATCTCGCCTTCGGCTTTCGCATGATAGTTGCGCAGGAACACGCCAAAATCCTTCTCCACTGTCTTGTCCGTGAAAGTACCTTTCTCTGATAGGATGAATTCCGAATAAGTCTTGGCATCGAACTCGGGGTTCCTGTCGCGCAGCTCATTGAATATGATCCGTGCGCTTGATGCATGTCCATTCGCCACGAGATGGTAGTGCAGCAACCAAAGCGAACCAATGTCCTCTAAGTAAGGATCCCAACCCTTATCATCCAGTAACCGGTTTGCAAGGTCGGTGAGGCTGTTACCATCGTCCGCCATTGCGAACGCTCGCATCCAGAAACGAATTGCAGTAACCATGTTCTTGCCAACGCCAAGATGGACAACGGCATCTTCTGCGTTGAAGCTCTTGTCGCTCTTCAGATAATCATATCCCTTCTTCAACCAGAATGGCCTGCAATGGAAGGTCTCGTGTCCGGAAAAGTTCAACGTCTCAGCCATGTCCCTATTAATTGTCAACCGACAGCGGTGAAGGTATAGGGTATCCTGCACTTGACCAACGCTGTGATTTCAACATGCTGACGGACATGTGTTAGATATGCCATAAGTCCAGCCCCCACCCCATACCAACCGTTCCAGCACTACCCCGCACTCCCACTCATTTGAAGTCCGGCTGATCGGTGCGTCCGCCTTGGTTCCAAACCTTGACTACTGAAGCCTTCAGGACGCGGCCCTCGGCGTCGAAGCGTACATCCCATTCCGCACCAGCACCGCACCATGTCATT
>Ga0154020_10002109_pt1 | contig 24194 bp, 25 predicted proteins | sample Klosneuvirus_201_FD_109709 | JGI IMG/M metagenome (GOLD analysis project Ga0154020, IMG submission 109709) | Active sludge microbial communities from wastewater, Klosterneuburg, Austria - Klosneuvirus_20160825_MG | ecosystem: Engineered > WWTP > Aerobic digester > Activated sludge | place...
AGGTGCCGGCCGACGAAGCCGTCCACTCCGGTGATCGCGAGCCGGAAGCCGTCCAGGTTGATGCCCGATGCCATCAAGACGCGCCGAATAGCTCTAGATCGTGGTCAACCATCCGGGCGACCAGCTGCTCGAAATTGTACTCCCTGCGCCAACCGAGCACGGATTCCGCCTTCGCGGGGTTGCCCAAGAGAATGTCGACCTCGGCGGGCCGCATGAACTCGGGATCCTGTCGCACATATCGTGTCCAATCCTCGATACCCACGCGGCTAAACGCCGCACGAACGAAGTCTTCGACCGAGTGGGTCTCGCCCGAGGCGAGTACGAAGTCATCAGGCACATCGTGCTGCATCATCTGCCACATGCCCCGCACATAATCGCCGGCGTACCCCCAGTCCCGCTTGGGCCAGAGATCTCCGAGAACGAGTTCGTCCTGCTGGCCTAGCGAGATGCGGGCCGCAGCTTGGGTGATCTTGCGTGTCACGAACTCTGGCCCCCGACGCTCGCCCTCATGATTGAACAGAATGCCGCAGGAGACGAACATGCCATAGCTCTCGCGGTAGTTCTTCGCGATCCAGTGCCCGTATAGCTTGGCAACGCCGTACGGGCTTCTCGGGTGGAAGAGTGATGACTCGTCGTAACCGGCTCCGGGCCGGTTGTAGTCGAGGCCACCGAACATCTCCGATGTGGAAGCCTGGTATACCCGGGTTGTTTCGGCGCGACCGGTGAGCCGTACTGCCTCGAGCACGTTGAGTACGCCCTTGCCGCTCACATCGGAGGTAAGCGCAGGGTTGCGGAATGAGTACCCCACATGGCTGATTGCCCCGAGGTTGTAGAGTTCGTCAGGGGAGGAGATGTCGACTGCGCGCACGAGCGACTGAGGGTCAGTGAGGTCCCCCTCAATCAGATTGAGAAACGGAAATTCGTCGAGTAATGGTCCCTTTCGCGAGTTGTTCTGGCCGCGGATCAGCCCGAATACTTCGTAGCCTTGGTCGTGGAGCAGGGCAGCCAGGTGACCTCCGTCTTGACCGGTGACCCCTGTGACGAGCGCGCTCTTCTTGGACGATGACAATACTGTCTCCTTCAACGAAGTGATTTCAACGCGTCGCAGGGAAGCGGCCGCGGAGACGAACTTTCTCTCACTCCTATATTGCCTTACTCTCGTGACTCGTTGGCTCGGTTTCTGATATGTAGCGGTTTTTGTCAGGTGGGCAGGGGTGCGCCACGTCAGGCTGACTTGCCTGACGAGTGCTTTTCGCCTGTGTAATGGTGCTCGCTGGGTGTTGCACCTCGAACTAAAGTGGCTCTTCGACTTTCCGCGGGGCGGGCCGGGTCATGCTGCGTCTCGTCGTGCTCGGGTGAGCGCGATGGTTGAGAGTATCCGGCGCTGGTAGTTGTCCAGGTTGCGGAAGCCGCAGGCGACGCGCTTGGTGTTCTTGATGATCCGGTTGAAGCCTTCGGTGCGGGCGTTGGTGACGTCCATCGTCAACGCGACGTGGATGGCCGGCCACCAGGTCTCGATCGTGGTGGCGAGCCGGGTGGTCTCGGGCATGTCCGCTCTCGCGGCGTCCCGATAGAACTCGTACAGCCGGTGCCGGATCCGGTGCTCCTCTGACTCGGCCAGGAGGAGTCGCAGGCGTTCCTTGACGCCCCAGGCTGCGCCGATCTCGTTGGTGGGGTCCTCGCCCGCGAAGGTCGCCTTGAGCCGGGCCCGCTGCTTGGCGGAGAGGTGCTCGTACCCGGTCAGGAGCAGGTGCCGGTTGACCCACACCTTCTCGGCGGTGGTGCCGCGCCGCCCGTAGCGTTCACGGGTGACCCGCTGCCGGACCTCGGTGACGACGGTGTTGGCCAGGGCCACCAGGTGCCACTTGTCGACCGCGATCTTCGCGTCGGGCAGAGCAGCCCGGATGCCGGAGGCGTAGGGCGCGCTGGTGTCGATGACGACAACCTCGATGGCGTCGCGGAACGCGGGGCTCTGCTCGGCGAGCCAGTCGCGCACGCACGCCGCAGAGCGGCCCGGCGCCAACCCGAGCATCCGGCCGGGGCTGGTGGTGTCGGCGTCGACGAAGCTGGTCAGCCACGGGTCGCTGCGCCGCCAGCCGGCGTCGGCCAGGACCCACCGCACCGACCTCGCGCGGGTCTCGTCGATCCCGAGCACGCGCACCGGCTCGGGCGTCGGTAGCCACCTGGCTGCCGCGGCCACCAGTGCCCGGTGCGCCGTCGGCCACGACACCCCATGGGAGCGGGCGACCTCATCGACCGCCCGGTTCCCCGACGCGATCTCGGTCGCGATCGCCTCGCGGAGCCGGCCGGTGAGCCGCGCCCTCGCGGGGATCGCCTCGGACTGCTGCGTGAACGAACCCGTACCGCAGAGCGGCTCGGGACAGGTCAGGCGCCGCTTGCGCCACCACAGCTCGACCACCTGCCCGCACGCGTGAAGGTCCTTCACCCGCACCAACGGTCGCTCCTTGACCCGCGCGGTGAGGACACCACACCCCGGGCAGGGCGCCCCCCGCTCCCGCAGCTCGATCACGACCCTCAGGTCGCTGCTGCTGAGCCGCTCGAGACTGGTGACGACGAACTCGTCTTCCAGCCCGAACAGCACTGACGTACTGTCGATCATGCTCGTGGCCTCGTTGCTGCTGAAGGAGTAGAGACCAACAGCATGACCGGGGCCACGAGCCCCCTCAGGTCAGGACACCCCGCTCAAAGTCGGAGAGCCACTAAAGTCCGGGATGCTTGTGTGTACGCCCGGGGATCCGCGGCGAGGCGGATCCGTTCGTAACGAAGTTGAGAATAGGAACCAGTACTTCACCATTTGAACCGAAGGGTTGTTGATGATTTCCTTCACGCGCCGAGACTTTGTTCGGGCCGGGCTCGTAGGCGGCGGTGTGCTTGCCGGTGCTGCGATCGCAAGCGGAGCGGGGACCTCCGTAGCCCATGCCACGCCTGCGTTGTCAGCAGGGGGCCTGACGGTGGCCTCACTAGGTCTGGGCTTCTCCGCCAACTCGGGAATTCTGTGGGAAAGTGCAGCCTCGCGGGCGCAGAGTTTCGACTTCATGAAGGCCGTCGGTGCAACGACCATTCGGATCGATATCCCCTGGCGATGGGTGGAACAGCAACAGGGAAAGCCACAGTGGACTCTCATCGATCCGGTTATCGACGCCGCGCGAAGTCGGGGCATCAGTGTGCTGGGCGTGCTCACTTCCACGCCGCAGTGGGCAGCTCTTGGGCGATCCTCGAACCAGCAGACCCGACCAGCCGACATGAGCCAGTGGGCCTCCTTCGCCAGTAAAGTCGCGAAAAGATATGCGGGAAAGATCTTCGCCTACGAGATCTGGAACGAACCGAACGGCGTGGAGTACTTCGCGCCAGGCCCAGACCCAGTCGCATATGCGGCGATGGTGCGGGCGGCCTTTTCTGCAATTCGTGGCGTCGACCCGGCAGCGCTGGTGCTTGCCGGGGCACTCGGCCCGGCCCCGGCCGGCGCGGCTGGGATGATGCAGGCCGTGGATTTCTTCGAAGCGATGCTAGCTGAGGGCGTCGGTGATGTCGACGCATACTCGTTCCACCCGTATGACGACGAGCAGACGATGGCGGAGGCGGCCTTCTGGGACGGTACTGCAATGCGCACCGCGATGAGGATGCATGAGATGCTTCGAGCGCGCGGTGAGGGGCACAAGAAGATCTGGGCAACGGAATACGGCGCGCCGAGCATGCTGGGAACCTCTCGGCAGACGGAACTCGTGGTGAACGGCATGATGCAATGGGCGGAAAGTGGGTTCGCCGGCCCAATGTATATTCACCATCACCGCGATCAAGATGCGAATGACGGCTACGGTCTTGCCGACCAGAACCTGCAACCAAAGGAGGCTGCCTACGGTGTGCAGGCGCTAGCCGCGCAGCAGTTCCCACAGCGTTGGGAGGCGATCGTGTTCGCATCGAACGCTGACCCCGCGCTCGGGCAAAGTACGAGCCCGGTGTTCAGGCAGGCAGACGGCTTTGCGCAGGAGCACGTCGAGGGGGCCCGTTACGCAACTCCTCACGGATGGATCAGCTCACCGAGCGCAGCCGCCACGATATTACGAAGGGCGAACCTGCTGCCGCTGAGCACATTCGCCAATGGCAAGCAAGATGTGGCGCAAACGGGCGGTGCCCGCATCTTTTCGAGCGAGCAGGGCACCTGGCTGGTTGTCGGCGCGATTCTGACCGCATGGACCGAAGCCGTCGGTTTCCCGACCGGCGAACAGAACGTCGTCGATGCGAACACAGTGACGCAGAGCTTCGCCAACGGCACCATCACCTGGCGGCGCATTGGCGGAACGCAAGTTCAGATCACGAAGCGCTGAGCACTGGCACGTCAGGTCGTAAGCACGGTGCGAATGGCAAGAGATGTCTGCCGCGCAGCGTCTTCGAGTTGGGTGCCAGAGCGCCGGTAAACAAAACGTGACTTCCGATAGGGGTCAACGATGTCATCATCCCCGGGAGCCTTCGGCGGATGCGCTTTGCCCCGCTGAGACGCGACCAAACCGGCGAGTTCGCTGAGTCTCTCCGCGAGGTCTGCTTCTTTAGTGTTTCGTGAGAGAACCCGCAGGTCCTGCTCCGAGAGATCTCGCGTCAGTCTCGCAAACTCGCGGATCGTGAAGGTCTTCGACCTCGCACTGGGTCGAATATCGGCGATGAAACGGCGGTGGTCCCTGCTCATCGCGAGGATCAGCGCCGCAGCGTCGACATCGGCGGTTCTCAACATACGTGCTCGATGCCGCTTGTACGTTGCAGACGAAATTCCCAAGCGGTGCGCGACCGCCTGAGCCGGGCGAGGCATCATCGCTCCCTCTTGGGGGTGTGTCCCCGCGCTCGCAACCGTTAGGCCCTCCGTTGAGAGCTGCGACTCGAGGAGCATCGCCGCGATAGGGGAGCGGCAGATGTTGCCGGTGCACACCGTGAGCAGGGTTGCCATCTGTGTTCCGTATTCTTCGCCGTTAGTTTCCCCAAGGGTACATGAAAACCTTCAAGGCTATGTCTTCCGACGTGTGGACTGCGTCAAGTTTTTTTTGCAGACGGAGGCCCTGCGCTCAAGACGAACCAGCGGGGTGAATTGTTATGGACCCTACGTTAATCGTTAGACCGAGCCTTCCACTCCTGTTTCAGGGCCAGCGCAAATGTGACCATAGGGGGCTGCTGCACGTTTAGGTGACAACTGAGTCAGGCAGCGAGTGCGACCTGCTCATACATAATGACCTCGTACTCGACCGGCGTCAAACGCCCCAGCCTGGCCTGCCGGCGCCGCCGGTGATAGGTGCGCTCGATCCAGGTCACGATCGCGAGCCTCAGTTCTTCTCTTGTGGCCCAGCTGCGCCGGTTAAGGACGTTGTTCTGCAGCAAACTGAAAAACGATTCCATCGCTGCATTGTCACCTGCAGCACCAACTCTGCCCATTGACCCGACCATGTCGTGTTGGTCAAGCGCACGTCGGAATTTCCTGCTTCGAAATTGCGATCCTCTGTCCGTGTTAACCCGAACTCGGGTTAACACGGATTATGCCGAGGTATTGGTTAAGCCGAGGAATATCGTGAGGGCCCGCAGTAGCACCGATGTGCGCATATTCCTCGGTTTAACACTCTGATGGGATTAGTGTCCGATCGTATCCATTCGTTATTTGAAAGGACATGGTTATGGATACAACAGTCACGCAGCTCGGCGCAGTGATTATTGCAGCGCTACGGGCCGCCAATTACATGGAATCAACGATCGGTAATTATCAGAAGTCGATCAACGCTCTAACAAGGTTTGTTGCTGCTCACGGCGGCGTGTATACGCCGGCTTTGGGTGCTCGGTTCGCGGCATTGACTACGAGCCCCCGCACTGGGCGGTTTAGCGTGCAACGCAGGTTCGATTACACTCGGCTGGTCAGGGTGATCGACTCCTATTTGGAGTGCGGCGTGGTGATTCTGTCCGTCCGTAAACGCGGCGGCGGAGGCCCGCAGCCTGCATCTGCAGAGTTCCTCGAACTTAACTCCTCCTGGGAATCTGAGATGACCCACCGGGGCCTGTCCCCAGCGACGCGTGAAGCTTACGGTCGCATCGCTCGCGGATACCTTGTGTACCTCGAAGGCTTGACACTGACCAGCATTGAAGAGGTGGGGCCAGATACGGTGACCGGGTTCTTCGCCTCGCTGCTGGATCGGTGGGCGCAATCCTCACTGCATTGGCAAGTGTCAAACTTTCGTCCGTTCATGAAGTTCATCCGCCGGCACGACTTGGTGGAGGCAGTGAATCTGATCGGCGCTCGTCGTTCGCACCCGATCATGCCTGATCTGAGCGACGATCACGTTGCGCAGGTGGTTGAGGCGTGCGCAACATCGACGGCGATCACGAGCAGAGAAGCAGCGATTACGTTGCTGGCGCTCATGACAGGGCTCCGGGCGTGTGACATCATCACACTCACACTGGCTGACATTGATTGGCAAGGCCAGACGTTGTCGATTGTGCAGCAGAAGACCAAGAATCCGCTGACCTTGCCGCTACCGGGGCTGCTCATGAGCAAGCTTGTCCACTATGTGTTAGAAGAGCGGCCGGCTCATAATCGTGACGATCATGTGTTCTTACGCAGTGTGGCCCCGCACAAGCCTCTAGCTGATCATGCTTCGATCTACAGGATCACCGATGAAACCGTTCGTAAATCGAGAGTGGCACAGGTGAGGGCTGGCACGCGGCTACTTCGCCATGCAGCTGCTTCGCGGCTGCTGCGGGCGGCGACCCCGTTGCCAACAATCTCAGCAGTGTTAGGGCACGCCAACCAAGAATCCACTAACACGTATCTCAATGTCGACTGGCCACGTCTCCTTGAATGTGTGCTGCCAGTACCCCAAGGGGCACGGTCATGAACACCAATCGCTTTACCAGTGTTTTCACCAATGACTTGGCCGAGTATGTGAAGTTTAAAGAGCAGATGGGCTTCTATGGCCGATCCCGGATCACGTATCTGCGACGATTTGACGTCTACTGCAGCACCCGAAATCTGCATCATTTTGATCGAGACACCGTTGAGGGGTGGGTGCTGAATGAGTTGAAAAGTGCAGTCAGGTGTCGGTCGTGGATGTCTTACATTCGTGACTTCGGCAAATGGATGCGCACCCACAAAGACCGGGACGCGTATGTGCTTTCAGACCGTTGGAAGGCCGGGTTCACCCGCTCCTACCCTTACCTACTCGCCAGTGACGAAATCGAGAAGTTCTTCTCCGCTGCAGCTCACACTCGCGCCGCCTCCCCATGGGCATGGCAAGCTGCAGCATTCTTCACGCTGATGCACTCTTGCGGACTGCGCACCTGTGAAGCGCGTGGTCTTCTGGTCGACCAGGTCGATCTTGATAGAAGAAGCATCGACATCGTTCACTCCAAAGCCCGGCGAAGCCGCAGGCTGCCAATCACCAGTGACGTAGCTGCAGTTCTTGCGACCTGCGACGAAGCGTCACGGTCACGATATGGGCCGCGTGAATCGTTCTTTATTTCTTCCACTGGTGCGCCGGTCGGCGCTGCTGCGGTCGGTGTGATGTTCAATCGAATTTGGGATCAAGCAAAACTGGCCAGGCCAACCGAAGGGAAACAACCGCGAGCCTACGATTTCAGACACCATTTCGCGTACAAGAACCTCGAGCGTTGGATGCAAGAAGGCGTAGAGGTTGACGCGATGCTGCCCTACTTGGCCCGGTATATGGGACATGCGACATTCGATTCGACGTACTACTACATCCACACCTCACCGGATTTCATGGACGCTTACTCCGGTCTCGTTACCAAGAGCAACAAACTGCTGCCGGAGGTTGGATTCCAATGAAACGACACCACCTCACCGATGAACTAAACGTGTGGGCGCTCGCCCGAGACTTCCTCCATGCCTACATGCCTAAAATGAGAGGTCTATCACCCAACACCATTCAGGCGTACCGGATCAGTCTGGAATCGTTCCTTGGGTATCTCACCCAGCAGCAGCATATTGACCGCAGCGAGATCCGCTTCGAGCATTTCGATCGGCAACAGTTGAAAGCCTGGCTGGCTTGGATGCACACCGAACGCGGTTACGCAGCTCAAACTGTGAAGCTCAGGCTCTCCGCGGTGACAGCGTTCCTGTCTTATGCGGCCGCTGAGGACATCTCTCTGATGTCAGTGCATCAAGCAGCGAGAACACTCAAAGCGCCAAGACCACCTCGATTGCCAATTGAATACCTCGACGAAGATGCAACCCGGACGATACTCGCTGCGCATACTGGCGAAACCCTCAAATCACGCAGAAATCGTATGCTGCTGATCTTCCTCTACGAGACGGCAGCCCGAGTCGGTGAGATCACCACTCTCACCCTTGAAGACCTCACCCTCACGTCGCCGGGACATGTGACGCTCATCGGCAAACGCAATAAGACCCGAGTGGTGCCGTTGAGTAGTCACACGCTCGAGCATCTTCGGATATATCTCACTGAGTTCCACCCGGGTCACGGCCAGCTACCTTCGAACAGGCCAGTTTTTTACAGCCTCCATTACGGCCAGCCGACTCCTCTGTCAACGGACACCGTCGCTGCTGTACTGAAAGCTGCGGCTGCCATAGCTCGTCAGGAATGCTTGACAGTGCCTCCACGAGTGCACTGCCACATGATGCGAAAGACCAAAGCTATGGATCTTTACCAAAATGGCAGGGACTTACCCCCTGATCTTGGACACGCATGACCCAGTAACCAGCTGGAGAAGCGAGAATAACCAAGATGCCAACGAACACCTACACCGACGAGTTCCGCCGCCGCGCGGTCGAACTCTACGAATCCACACCAGACACAACACTCATAGCCATTGCAGCCGACCTCGGGATTTCCAGAGGCGCGTTAAAGACCTGGGTCACGAAGTACGGTTCCGGGCAGATCCGCGCGACCAGCGGGCCGCCCGCGGGAGCGCCGCCTGGCGTGCGGGCTGAACCACAGGCCGCCCGGATTGCACGTCTCGAGGCTGAAAATCATGCGCTCAGGGCTGAGACGAGGAAGCTCGCGGAAGAGCGTGACATACTCCGTCAGGCGGCGAAGTATTTCGCCGGGGAGACGCACTGGTGAACCGCTTCCAGTTCGTTGATGATCACAAGGACGCCTGGGGCGTGAAGCGGTTGTGTGAGGTCATTGGGATTGCCCGTTCGTCTTTCTATGCTTGGGTGGCTGCAGCGCCGGGGCGGAGAGCCCGCGCGGCCGCGGATGCGGAGCTTGCAGCACGGATCCGGCCGTTACAGGACCCGAAGCAGGGCGGCGACCGAGCCTATGGGGTGCCCCGGATCGCCGCTGATCTGAATGAGGGCGCCGCGCCCGCGGAGCGGGTGAACCGGAAACGCGTGGCGAGGGTGATGCGGATGTTCGGGTATGCCGGGATTCGGCTGCGCCGGCGGGTGCGCACCACGATCCCAGATCAGGCCGGACGGCGGTTCCCCGACCTCATCGGGCGGGACTTCAGCGCCGGGACGCCGGGCTGCCGCTACGTTGGCGATATCACCTACCTGCCGCTTCAAGACGGGTCGAACCTGTACTTGGCGAGCGTGATCGATCTGGGGTCAAGGAAGCTTACCGGGTGGGCGATGGCTGACCACATGCGCACCGCGCTTGTCGAGGACGCCCTCACCGCGGCGTGGCGGGAGCGGGGCACCTTGCGGGGTGCGGTGTTCCACTCGGATTATGCCGAGGTTTTCGTTAAGCCGAGGAAGTTTCTCGAGCCCGCTGTTGGCCTTGCGAGCTGAGGAATTCCTCGGCTTAACATTCTCGGGTCATCGGAGGCTGTGGAGCACGCGGAGTGTGTCTTCGGAGAAGCGAGCAACTGCTGCGGTAGGGGTAGCCGCATTGATGGCTGCGCGCATCATGTCGATCGTCGCGAAGGCATAAAACGCGTTCGTCGTCGAGATGTTCTCGTGACCGAGTAAACGCATAATGATTGGCAGCGGAACACCCTGCCGGTAGAGGTCCATCGCTTTCGTTTTGCGAAGCACGTGGCAGTGGATACTCGCCGGAACGGTGGGGCACGTCTCTCGTGCGATGTCTGCGGCAGCGGCGAGCACGTTCGCGACAGTATCCGCGGAGAGCGATGCAGGTTGCCCTTGATGGAAGCTGTAGAACAGGGGTCTGGTTGTGGGGAGTGCTGCATGGTTCGGGTGGAACTCGTCGAGGTAGACGTGTAGGTGCCCGATCGTGGTCTCGGTCAACGGGACAACTCGGGCCCTGCGCCGTTTCCCGGTCAACAGCACATGACCTGGATGCGTGAGGGTAAGGTCAGCGAGGGTAAGCTTGGTGATCTCGCTGACGCGGGCGGCGGTGTCGTAGAGCAGAATGAGCAGCATCCGGTTTCGACGAGATTTGACGGTGCGGCCGGCGTGAGCAGCAAGGACAACACTGGTTTCTTCCTCGGTCAAATACTCGATCGGTGCTTTCGGAACTGCCGGCGTCTTCAGGGTCGAGGTCGCGTTGTAAAGCGCGACGAGTGTGATGTCTTCGGCGGCAGCGTAGGCAAGGAACGCCCGGATCGCAGTCAACCGCAGCATGACCGTCCGGGGCGCGTAGTGCCTGTCATCGTTCATCCACGCCAGCCAGGCCTTCACCCGCACACGATCAAAACAATCGAAAGTGACATCGGCGCGAGCAACCTGCTGGTCATCAGTGAGGTATTCGAGGAAGCATTCCAGACTGATCCGATAAGCCTCGATGGTCCTTGCAGATGCTGAGCGGACGACGGGTAGATAGTTGTGGAGGTAGTCGCGGGCGAGGTCCCAGAAGTCCGGGGCATCGGTGCGAGAGTGACGTTTCATGCGAACCCCACCTCCGGCAACAGTCGACTGCTGATGTGACGGGTGATGCCGGTGTAGGCGTTCATGAAATCTGGCGAGGTATGGACGTAATAGTACGTCGAATCGATACCCGCGTGCCCCATGTAGACCTGCAGATATGGCAGCATCGCGCCCACATCAACCATGTCAGCCATCCAACGTTCCAGGTTGGCGTACGCGAAATGGTGCCGGAAATCATAAGGGCGCGGCTGCGCGCCGCCACTCGGACGGGGCAGCCCAGCCTGGTCCCAAATGCGTGCGAAGATCACTCCAACCGATGCTGCAGTCACCATAGCGCCGGTCGCGGACACAAAGAACGACCTTCGCGCGGGGAATCGTTTCCGTGAGGCAGCGTCACACGAGCGAAGAACCGCGGTCACGTCGTTGGTGACGGGCAGACAGCGACTGCGGTGTCCCTTGGCCTCGGCGATGGTGACATGCCCAGTATCAAGATCAACGTCCTCGGGGCGCAAGCCTCTGACCTCGCCGGTACGCAGCCCACATGAGTGCATGAGCGTGAAGAACGCTAGGGACTGCCATCCCCACGGTGATTTTGCTGGCACGCTCGCGGCCGCAGTGAAGAACCGGTCGATCTGCTCCCCGGTGAGGAGGTAAGGGTGTGAGCGTACGAACGATGCTTTCCAAGTGCCGTCGAGGACATAAGCTTCCGGGTCACGGTGAATAGCCACCCATCGCCCAAAGTCACGAATATACGACATCCATGACCGGTATACGCCGCAGACGGCGAGCCGTTCACTTACCCACCCTTCGACAGCTACCCGATCTAACCGCTTCACCTCGTGACGGGTGCAGTACGCATCGAATGACTTCAAATACCAGACGCGGGAGCGACCCGTGAACCCCATCGCGTTCTTGAACGCGATGTAGTCGTCCAAGTCGGCTGCGAGTTGGCTCGTGAACCCATGCCCGGTCATGATCTCGCCCCCGCGGGGACGGGCAGCACACACTGGACCAGCCGTTCATCATCAACAGCCAGGTAGACGCTGGTCGACTCGATACGGGCGTGACCGAGGACAGCAGAGATTGTCGGCAGGGCGACCGCCGCGGCCAGTAGCCTTGACGCAGCTGTATGCCGCAACAGCCGTGACCCGGCCCGTGGATCGGCGACCCCAGCGGCAGTAAATACGACCGTGGTGATTCGGTGGATTGTCGCGTGATCAGCCAACGCCGTGTGTGGGGCGAGACGCCGGAGGAACACGTGATCATCGTCAGTGGCCGGCCGTTCAGTCAGGACGTAATCGGCCAGCCGTGCCATCAGAAGTCCCGGTAACGGCAACGTCACCGGGTTACGAGTTTTCTGCTGGATGAGGCTGAGCGTCTGTGCCCGCCAATCGATATCGATCAGCCGTAGATCGATGATGTCACACGAGCGCAGCCCGGTCATCAGTGCCAGCAGCGTGATCGATGCATCCCGTGCGGGGAGGAGCGACGGTGACGTGCATGCAGTCACCACACGTTGCACATCGGCATCGGCCATGACCGCTAAGACCGGGTGAGAACGTCGCACCCCAGCCAGACCGACCGCATCGACGAGGTCCGTCCGCCCCACGAACTTGAGGAATGGGCGGAAGTTCGAGACCAGCCAGGACAGTGAGCTCTTCGCCCACCGGTCCAGCAACGATTCCAGAAACGTCGTGATCGTGTCTGCGCCCGCGTCTTCCAGTCGAAGAATCCCAGCATCTTCAAGAAATACCAGATAGCCGCGGGCGACTCGGCCGTAGGCTTCACGCGTCGCGTCAGCTAACTCCCGCTCAGTCATTTCCGCTTCCCATGCAGCATCCAGGCGAGTGAACGCATCACCAGCGGGGTGCCGCCCGCCGCCGCCGCGCTTGCGGGTGCCAAGGAACACGGCCCCTGTGTCAAGCAGTGAGTCGAACAGTGCCACGATTCGCGTGTAAGCGAAGCGCCGCTGTGTACTGAATTGGCCCGTGCGCGGGCTCGTTGTCAACGACTCGAACACCGCGCCAGAGCTTTTCGTGTATGTACCGCCATGATCCTTGATGAAACGGTCCAACACGAGAATCGTTTTCTCATATTGACCGATCGTGGACTCTGCATATCCCGCCGCTCGCAACGCCGCGACAACGAGTCCGCCAAGATAGGTGACAGTCGTGTTCATGGTCGTGTCCTTTCGTAGACGAATAGATACGAGGGACACTACGACTAGGCAATGTTATGCCGAGGAATTCCTCAGCTCGCAAGGCCAACAGCGGGCTCGAGAAACTTCCTCGGCTTAACGAAAACCTCGGCATAATCGCTATTAAGCCGAATTCGGCTTAATACGGACCACGGGTCGGTCTATACCTCGAAGGACTACGTGAAGTTGTGCGGGCAGTACGGGGTGAAGCAGTCCATGGGGGCTGTGGGGTCGAGTGCAGATAACGCGCTCGCGGAGAGCTTCAACGCGGCTTTGAAGCGAGAGCTCCTCGAGGGGCGGGAAGCGTTCCCTGATGCGACGACCGCGTACCGGGCGGTGTTCCGGTGGGCGAACCGCTACAACACGAGGAGACGGCACTCAGCGATCGGGAACGTCGCTCCGAATGTGTACGAGGCGGCGATGCCCGATAGGCTCGGTATCGCAGCCTAAAACCATCTGACAGTGTGTCCAAGATCAAGGGCAAAGGCCCGCATCCCGCTGCCGATCATCATGAGGATACTTGGACACGAGAACGCCTCGACCACACAAGCGTTCTACGCGTTCGCGACTTTGGAAATGATGCGAAAAGCCATCGATACGGCCACACCTGTGACCACGCATCCAATGACTGATCGGCTCACAGCAGACACGCTCAACGCGCTTTATAGTCTCCGTTGACCCCAAGTGTTAAGCCGAGGAATATGCGCACATCGGTGCTACCGCGGGCCCTCACGATATTCCTCGGCTTAACCAATACCTCGGCATAATCCGTGTGCAGCACACAACCGGCCACGTTCCCTCGACGCATTACTGCATTGTTCAGTGCTCTGACTGCGAGTGATGACTTCATTCGCGAGTCGATCGCGTAGCCGACGATCCGATTCGAGAACACGTCTTTCACCGCGCAAATGTAGAGTTTGCCTTCGCGAGTCCAGTGTTCCGAGATATCGCTGAGCCACAGCTCGTTCAGGGCTGTCGCAGTGAACTCGCGCCGCACAAGATCGTCATGCACAGCAGGCCCGGGCCTGGTTCCTTTGCCTCGTGCTTTCTTCTTCCCAAACACAGACCACCAGCCATTGTCGCGGCAGATCCGCCACGCAGTCCTGTCGCACATCCCCTCACCGGCCCATCTTGCTTCGTCGGCTAGGAACCGATGCCCAAACTCGGGATCCTCCAGATGCGCATCATGGAGCGCGTTCGCGCGATACGCCTGCACGAGTTCACGCGCCGGCACCGGTGATTTCAGCCACCGGTAGTAGGGCTGGCGTGAGAGCTTTAATACCCGGCACGACACCGCAACAGGAATCCCGTCGGCGGCGAGCTCGTGCGCGACGGGTAGAGCCTTTTCCCGGCAAGTGCGCCTGCGAGAGGTATGCGGCAGCACGACGCAGCACCGGGGCTTCTTGCTCAAGCAGCCTGTTTCGGCGGCGCAGTTCTCGGAGTTCGTCGTTCTCTGAACGAGTCATACCGGGCTTTTCGCCGTCTTCGATGCGGGCTTGCCGTAACCACTTATCGAGAGTGCCGACATGGATGCCGAAGTCCTTCGCGATTTGCGCGAGCGTGACTTCTGGATCACGGTGAAGCGCGACGCGTACGACGTCGTCTCGGAACTCCTCGGGATATTTTGCGGGCATGATGATCATCCTTCCAGGCCAGCCAACAGCTAGCCATGTCGAATGTCACCTAAACGCGCAGCAGCCCCCACTGACACATAGATCTGGGTGGTGGCGTCGTATTTCGGTGTTGACAGCATGGAAAGCCCCGCGGCGGCAAGAACACCAATTAGCGTGATCGCGACAATCGAAATCCAGTGCTTGTGCAGGATTCGAAGATAGTCACGAAGTTCCATATTGTTCTATCACCCTCAACACGTACTTCTCAGCACACGTCAGTTATTGGCCAACATATGGCCCCAAATTCCCCGTTCGGCCAGGGTGATATTTCACACACTGGCCTAAGCATCATATGTTGTCAGAGCGACTGCTTGATTCATATCTTCGTAGGTCGCTCAATTTCGACTCGGCTTTCGCTCGAATCTAGACGAGCCTGGACGTGTCTCGTTTACCTGCCGGTCGGCTCGTACTGGTCGACCGTGTCGTTCTGCAGGTGCAATGCCAGCTGCTCGAGGCTCGCCCAATCGGGGTAGACCACCGACTGCGACCCCTCCATGCCGGTGCCCAACGTCGGCGCGGTAAAGAAGCGGAGATTTTCCGTGCGAATGTCGCGAAGTGAGAGCCCGAGACCGGTGAGATACGCGGAGTCGAAGCCCGCGTCAACGGTGAGGTAGGGGGAGAACTGATCGACCGTTTCTGCGATCATTCCTGGGTTTGTGAGCGTCTCGCGAGTAAAGAGTTTTTGCATGACGCCCTTGAGGAAGAGCTGCTGGTTGCGTACCCGGGTGTAGTCGCCGTCGGTGAACGGGTAGCGGGCCCGCACGAACTCTAACGCCTGGTCACCGTTCAGAATGATCTCACCCTGATTGAAGGTGTGACCACGTGAAGTGAATGCTTGAGGGTTGTTGACCATCACCCCGCCGAGCGCATTCGTGAGGCCCTTGAACCCCTCGAAATCGATGATGGCCACGCGATCGATGCGCACCCCAAACAGGCCCTCGAGTGTTTGCACCAGCAGCGGCACCCCGCCGAACGAGAGCGCGGCGTTGATCTTGTTCATGCCGTGACCAGGAATCTCAACCCAGTAGTCACGCATGATCGACACCACCTGCACGCTCTCGCGATTCTCGGGCACGTGGGCGAGCATGATGGTGTCAGAGCGCTGGCCGCGAATCGTATCGAGGTCTTGGCCAACCGCGCCGCGAGTGTCTGAGCCAAGCAGCAGAATGTTCTGCGCCTCGGGGGCAACCGTGGCAGGGGCAGGCCGTGTCTCTTCGGCGGGGAACACCTGCTCCACCTCAATGGTCTCAGCCTGCTGGAAACTGTTGTTCAGCTTCCACAGGAACGACCCCACAATGCCACCCGCCGCGAGCACCATGACGAGAAAGACCGAGATGCCGATCCACAGGGCCTTCTTGGTGCGGCTCTTCGAACGGGTGTCGTTGGCCGCGCGCTGTGCCGACGCCTCGGCACGCGACCCTGGCGCGGGTGTCTCATCGATCAGGTTCATGTCACTCATTCTGTGTGAGGTGAAGCGGAAGTCGCTGAGGGCCCCACCCCTCAAGCTATTCAGGGTAACGCATGAGGATTACCGTCATGGTGCACAATGTGGCGGATTGAGAAAATCGCCTGAAGTTCACCGTGTACGGCGCTGCACCACCTCGGCGACACCGCCGACGATGAGAATGAGCACGGCGAGCCAGATCGCGCCGTAGGTGAACCACTCAGTGCGGGCGATGCTCTCGCCAATGAGCAGCGACGCCACCATCAGCATCGCCGGCTCAAGATAGCTGAGCAGCCCAAACAGGCTCATCGAGAGCAGACGAGACGCCATCAAATACATGAGCAACGCAAACGCGGCAAGCAGGGCGATGCCAGGAGCCGACCACCACAGGGTCGAATTCGCAGCAAGCAGAGACCCATCGGCAAACGCGACCACCGTGACCACGACCGCGAACGGCGCCATACCCATGAACTCCCACCACATGCCCCCGATATGCCCCATGCCCATCGAGCGGCGCAACACGAAATAGATGGGGTACCCGAGTGCGACGAGCAGTGTCTCCCAACTCACCCCACCCACCCGGAGCAGCTCATAGAGCACCCCGACGAGTGCGACGCCCGCAGCGATCCACTGCCACCACGTCATGCGATCCCGGTACAGGAGGCGGCCCACCACCACGAGCACGAGCGGCAACAGGAAGTAGCCAAGCGCAACCTGCATCGCACGACCGTTCAACGGCGCCCAACTAAACACCCACAGTTGCGCCGTGATCAGCACCGAAGCCGCAGCGATGCCAAGCAACAGTACCGGCTTCTTCTTCACCCGGTACGCAATCTCACGCACCAGATACCACTCGCGCGAAATCAGAATCACCGCGGTGACAAACGGCAACGTCATGAGCGCGCGCACACCCCACACCGCCTCACCCGACATGGGTTCGAGCATGGGGGTGAGAAAGTAGATCACCCCAAACGTCACCGATGAGGTGACGGAATCAACAACACCGAGCGTGGAGCTCACTCGCGCCAGGAAACGCATCCACGAGCTCGAACAAGAGCTCGAGATCGTGAAACGGGCCGCGAGGCTCCTCGGGGAGGATGCCCCGCACCCAAAAGGATCCACCCGGTGATCGACGCCCTGGTCGGCGCCGGGTTCTCAGTGAAAATGTGCTGCCGTGTGCTCGGGGGGTCTTCGCCGGGCTACTACCGGTACCGGGCACGCCCGCTGTCACGTACGCAGATGCGCAGGCAATGGCTGACTGGTTTGATTCGAGAGGTGCATGAAGCTTCACGCGGGACCTACGGGTCCAGGCGTATCCACGCCGAGCTCACGATGGGTATGGGTGTGGTGGTGAGCGAACGTCTCGTGGCTGTGCTTATGAGTCTCGCAGGTATTCGAGGTCTCCCGGGTCCGGCGAAAGTGAAGGGGCTTGAACGGGTTGATCACCAAGAACTCGCACGCATCGCTCTGGGAGTAGACGAGCCCGCCACAGGCACCCAGGTGCCCCCGCCCCTGAGTACGGCTACAAATGCTGCACCGTCGAAGAGTGCAGGGTATCGGGTGCACATCAGTGACGAGGTCGAACAGTTCTGGGAGGAGTTCTCTGCCACCTATCAGTACCCGGTCGCACCGATCGCGCTCATCATGCCAAAGTACAGTGCTTGGCGTAACCGACAAGCCGCTGGTGTACTCCCGCAGATTCCCGAGGAGAAAGGGAACCTTGGCCTCCTTGCTCGGGAGATCAAAACCCTCGCGCTGAAGGACGATGAGTGGGTGCGCATCTTCTACCGTCAAGACTGCTCTGTTCTTGCGGCGGCAAACCCGCGCACGCCACTCGAAGCGAGACTCCGCCGCGGATACCCATACACGCGGGCAGCCTACGCACGGCAGAACACGCTCGCGCAGCACGTCGAACTGATTGCATAGAAGCTGCAGCAAAGCCCGAATAGAGTAATTCACCCAGTGCATGTCTCATGACTGCACCGGGTGAATTACTGGCTCGACTACATACCTCACACGCGTGCCGCACAGGCGAGCAGGGCACGGCATCACGCAGCTAAGGCAACGAGAGGGCCATCCGCTTCTGCGCCGCCATACGGCTCAAACATGCTGAGGAACCGTTCCAGTGGGATGCGGACCGTGCACTTCGTGCGGATCGCGAAGATCACACCATCATCGATCAGTCTCGTCACCGTGCGCGGATCGACTTCAAGTAGAACTGCTACCTCGGCTCGGGTGATCACCGCTCTCCCCGACGTACGCAGAGCCTCGACCGTGATCTCAGAAGACTCCGGTAGTTCAATATTCGACATGACTTCTCCAATCTATTTCCAAATTCTATACTTTTGATCTGATTTGGAACTATAGTCATGAATGCGGGGTTTTACTCGTAAACCGCGAAACATTTTTAGAAAGCCGAAAGAGAAGGAGGGAATCACATGGCCACAAAGAGCCCGCCCACCGAGCTTGAGATGGGCCCAACAGGTCGATGCGTGGCTGACGGCATCCGAGAATACCGCCTCAAGAGCAAGCTCTCCTTTGCCGATGTAGAGAAGCGCCTCACCGAGGCAGGGCACCGGATCCACGCCCTCGGATTGCGGCGGATCGAAGCCAGAACCCGTCGCGTCGATGTCGATGACCTGATGGCAATCGCCGCGGCACTCAACGTATCCCCGTTGCGGCTGCTTCTTCACATCCCCGACGTCGGACAGGGGCAACCCTACGAGGTCGCAACCGGCGCTCCAGAAGACCTGCCATGGAACGAGGCAGCAGCGTGGGTGCGCGACGAGACAGGATTGTCCCTGGAAGAACGGATCCAGTTCTGGCGGCGCGAGGTACGCGTGCTGGAGCGAATGATTAATGATCGTACGCGCGACGTTGAGGAGCAGGCAGAAAAAGTCGCTGCGAACCCAGACGACCTTGCTCTGCTTGATCGTCACCACTGGGCTATGGGTCTCGAATCGCTGAGCCTCAGGAACCATGCCGAGGCAGTCGAGATGCTCGCGGAACTCGAAGCGAAGAGGGAGGTAGAGATGTAGATCCAGTAGTCATCACTGCTTACCCGTGTGCTTGAAAACAAACACCTTTTTCACCATCACACCCGAGCCCAGCGAGCTGGGCTACCCCGAATGACGAAAGCATTTACGGAGTAAGCACCATGAGTAAAGTCACCACAAAAAGCCCTCGGTCGCGGAGCCGACGCAAAGGATCGATCCAACGCTACGAGACAAAGAAAAGCGGTACCCGCTGGCGCTACCAGCTCTGGGTACCCCGAGACCCCGATTACCCAGATCTGGGAATGAAGAAACACAGCAAGGCGGGGTTCCTCACCGCAGACGAGGCCGACGATGCCATGCAAGAAGCCCTCGTGAAGCGCAACAACAATGAGCGCTTCTCGGGCAGAATCCCAAAACTCGGAGCATATGCCGAGCTTTGGCTGGAAAGTCGGCCACGACTGGAAGCCTCAACGCTCAAGGGGTACCGGAAGCACATCCGTAACCACGTGATCCCACAGCTTGGTGAGGTGAGACTTGACCACCTCACTCCATCTCGGCTTGCACATCATTACCGAGACCTCGAACGGTCAGGCCGCAAGGACTATGGGCATGTAGGTGAACCGCTTTCGCCGAATACTGTGCAGCATGTGAATGTGCTGCTCGGCAGCATTCTCGATGCTGCCGTTGAGGACGGGCACATCTCGGTGAACCCCGCCAAGAAAAAGGCGGCGAACCCTCCCACCGCATCCGAGGTGCTCGCGGCAAGACCCGAGATCACAACATGGAACGGACAAGAACTCCGCACCGTGCTGGACTGGATACGTGACGATCCACGGGACGAGCTGTACGCGTTGTGGCTTATATTCGCGTTTACCGGAATGCGTCGGAGCGAAGTACTTGCCCTTCGTTGGAACGACTTGAATTCCAAGACCGGTCGCATCAGTATCCGCCGCGCGGTCGACACCGTACATCGGCACCGCACGAAAACCCCTAAGACAGGGACGTATCGGGTCATTGATGTCGACGACGAGGTCATCAGCACTCTCAACGCCCTCAAAACAGAGCGTGCTGCAATTTCGTTCGAGCTTGTGAAGCCCGATGCGTACATCTTCAGCACCGATGACGGTAATCTGCGCTCACCGAGTTCTGTCACGAGCCTATGGGCTCGCAGACTCACTTGGTTGCAGCAGGTACACCCAGAGATTAGTCGCGTGAACTTAAAGGGTCTCCGTCACACCCACGCGACGATTCTTCTGGAGCAAGGGGTGTCACCCAAGGTAATCCAGGAGCGTCTCGGTCACACAACCATCACGACCACAATGAACGTCTATTCGCACGTCACGCCCACGATGCAGCGGGCAGCGGTCAAGGAGTTCACACGAACTCTGGCAAGCGCATAAAGCGGATCCGACAGTGCTTGCCCCATATCCTGCCCCATGAACCGAAAATAGCCCCTGGCCAAAGTGTGTAAACACCTGGTCAGGGGCTATTTTGTTCGCGTGCGCGAGGGGGGACTTGAACTGACCTCGACCCCCTCGCGCCTCGAATCTCGGCGGGGCGTTCTGCCGCATAAAATCAACGATCTACGGCGTCTAGATTGTGGATAACTTCACCGTAGTACCCCGACATACACGTTGCTTAGCACTTTCGTTAGCACTTTTCAGCACTGCCGGGGCTCCGTGATTCACCATTCCGAGGCGGCCGTGGGCGGCCCGTAGCGTCGGTAGCGGGCGGGAGTGACGCCGACGTGTCGTTGGAAAATTTCCGCGGCGTGGCCTCGGCTGTTCCAGCCGACGCGACCTATCGCCACGGTCACGGGCACTTCGGTCTCGCGCAGCAGCCGGGCCAGCTCTGCGACGCGAAGCATCGTGAGGTATCTGTGCGGGGTGCTGCCGTAGGCGTCCTCGAAGACGCGCACCAATTGCTTATCCGATAGGTGCACGTGCTCACAGAGCAGGGCCAGGTTCCACCGCTTCGCTATGTTTCCGCGCAGCAGCGCTTCGACCGCGAGGGCTTCTCTGCGGGCGGGCCGAAACTCTCGCCATCGTGCGGGGCTCTCGACTGATCGCCGTCGCTGATGGACGGGAACGGGCAACGCATCCGGAGCCGCGCGTACGTGCGGAGCGAGCGTGCCCAACAGCATCGAGAGGCGTGCTTGCAGCCAGAAGTACGAGGCCGGGTACTCCCGTCTTTCGTAGAGGGTCGTCATCTCATCGAGCACGAGGATCAGGCGAGTGGCGTCCTCACCGTTCACATGGAGCACATGAGCGGCATCCGGAAACAAGGCCCCGGCGTACTGTCTCACGACGTAGCGATCCGCGAACACGTCGGGATGCTGCCAGTAGAGCTGATCGAGCATGTAGTCCACGTCGACCAAGAGCGTCGTCAGGGTGGCGGTGCCCTCGGGCTCGTAGGTGAAGACCGTACGCGGGGCAATCAGCACGGCGTGACCAAAAGCGATCGGGTGTTGACGCTCCCCGACGGTGAGAACCACCGAGCCATCGCGGACGACGAGGAACGCCACGCAGTCGAAGACGAGCAGGCCGACCTGCTTCCGAGACTGCCTCGTATCCACCGCGAACGGCTGGAAGAGCGCCGCCCCTTTCAGCACTGCCAGTGAAGCCTTGTGTTAGCCGCAGCGTTCCACTGCCCGCTTCTCGGTGCGGATGAAGACTGGTCATACGACCACGGGTTCACCTCGAAATGAGAGTGCCAGAGGCTCCAACGGTAGTCGCCTGCGCCTTGCTCCATAACTCAGCTCCGTGCGGGGTCGCTCAGGGCGGTGTCGATGGCCTGGAGAGTGCGCACAGTGGTCAGGACATCTTCGGCAGGCAGGTCGAGCGAGCCGAGCAGATCGCGGTACATGCCCCACACGATCCCCACCGACCGTGCCGCTTCCTCGGTCAGATGCAGGCGTGCCGCGCGGCGGTCCGCCGGGTCGGGGCGGCGCTCGATCTGCCCTTTGGCGATGAGTCCGCGCAGCGCCGTGCTCGCGTTGCTCGATGTCAGCGACAGGCCCGAGGCCAGCCCCGAGGGGGCCACGCCGGGGTTGGCGTCGATGTGCAGCAGCACCAGGCACTCCAACGGTGACAACGGCGCGACCGCGGGGTCCTGCAACGGGTAGGCGCGCAGCTTCCGCTCCACATGCAGCACCGCGTCCGCGAGCCGCACCAACGGGTCCGCACCGGTTGGTGCCGGCCCGCTCACCGGCTTCTCGTCTTGTCGCATATGCTTATGCTAACATAGCGTTGTTTTCATAACTATAGTTTTAGAAGGAGCCGGGCGGGGATGACCGACACGGGAACAGGGCGACAGGCAGCGGGCACGCCCGTCCAGGCGACGGGCAAGGCGATCGGTGCGGGGCTGTTGTCGACGCTGGCGCTGCTGATGGGGCTCGCCTCGTTCGGGATCGACCTGTACCTGCCGGCGTTCCCGGTGATGACGACGGAGCTGTCGACCACGGCGACCGGGGTGCAGCTATCGCTGACGGCGTTCCTGATCGGCGCTGGGGCCGGGCAGCTGGTGTTCGGGCCGTGGTCGGATCGCGCCGGCCGGGTGGTGCCGCTGGTGTTCGGGGCGGTGCTGTTCGTCGCCGCGAGCGTCACCGCCACGCTCGCAGGCAGTATCGAGCTGCTCGTGGCCGCCCGGCTGGTCCAGGGCCTGGGCGGGACGGCGGGGATGGTGATCGGCCGGGCGATCATCCTTGACCGTGCTCGCGGCACGGAGGCGGCACGGGCGTTGAGCATCATGATGCTCATCGGCGGGATCGCCCCGATCATCGCCCCGGTCGCCGGCGGTGCCCTGGTCGGCCCGGTCGGATGGCGGGGCCTGCTCGGGATCGTCACCGGCCTGGGCGTGATCGCCCTGGCATGCGTGCTCGTGTTCGTGCGGGAATCGCTGCCCCGCGAGATCCGCAGAGCCCGTGCGGGCACGGCGCGGCGCGGTGGCTGGCGGGGCCTGATCTCGCGGGCCTATCTGGGGAACACGGCCGCATATGCGTTCGGGATGGCGATCATGATGGCCTACATCTCCGCCTCACCGTTCGTCTACCAGGACATGATCGGCCTGAGCGCGGCCGCCTATGGGATCGCGTTCGCGATCAACGCCGTCGGCCTGATGATCGCCACCACTGTCGCGGCCCGTCTTGCCGGTCGCGTCTCGCTGCGCGGGTTGACCCTCACCGGCCTGACGATCAGCCTGGCCGCGGTCGTCGCGATCGTGATCCTCACCCTCACCGACGCACCCGCCGGGTGGCTGATGGTGCCCCTGTTCGTCGCGATCGCCCCGCTCGGGCTGGTGTTCGGCAACGCGACCGCCCTGGCCATGTCCGCCGTGCCCCCGGCCGCGACCGGCGCAGGGTCGGCGCTGCTCGGGGCGGTGCAGTTCGCCCTCGCCGGCCTCGTCGCCGCCCTGGTCGGCATCGCCGGCGAGCACACCGCCATCCCCCTCGGGGTGACCATGCTCGCCGCCGCGATCATCGCGCTCCTCGGCCTGCTCCTGGCCACACCCCGACCACGGCGGGAACCCGCCGCCTGACCCCCGGCGGCCCTCTATCCATCTCGTTCGATCCATAAGGAGAAGAAACCATGACTCGCATCCATGTCCTCGGCGGCACCGGGTACGCCGGCAGCCGCATCGTCCGCGAGGCCGCCAAGCGTGGCCACCAGGTCGTCTCGTACAGCCGCTCCATCCCCGACAAGCAGACCCCGGGCGTCGAGTACCGGGCCGGTGACGTGCAAGACCCCGCGTTCCTGGCCTCAGCATTCGAGCACACGGACGTCGTGATCTCGGCACTGTCCACCCACGGCGGGCTCGCCGGCAAAGGCCGCCTCCGCGCCCTGCTGTCCACGGCGGCAGGGCTCGCCGCGGAACGAGGCGTGCGCTTCGGGGTAATGGGCGGGGCCGGCTCGCTCCTGATCGCACCAGACGGGCCCCGCCTGGTCGACACCCCCGGCTTCCCCGAGGTCGCCAAGCCCGAATCCCTCGAACTCGCCGGAGCCCTCGACGACCTCCGCGCGAACACCGACGACCGCCTCGACTGGTTCCTCATCAGCCCCGCCGAGAACTTCGGCAAGCACGCCCCCGG